>Ga0256847_1001043_pt1 | contig 15209 bp, 8 predicted proteins | sample TeddybearmetaG_FD_189099 | JGI IMG/M metagenome (GOLD analysis project Ga0256847, IMG submission 189099) | Hydrothermal vent microbial communities from East Pacific Rise, Pacific Ocean - Teddybear | ecosystem: Environmental > Aquatic > Marine > Hydrothermal vents | place: Pacific Ocean: East... | reverse complement strand
GAATTGGCAGCTTTGCAAGGCGTGCGGTGTTTGATCGCGGGGGGAGATGTGTTATCCGCCCCACATGTGCGCAAAATTCAACAAACCTACCCGGCGTTAACCTTGGTGAATGGTTATGGGCCGACCGAGAATACCACCTTCACTTGCTGCCACGTGGTGGATTTGGCGCACGATACTGGGGCCATTCCGATTGGTTACCCCTTGGCGGGGAGTACCGCGTATGTGTTGAACGCATGGCGTCAACCGGTGCCGCAAGGCGCGGTGGGTTATTTGTATAGTGGTGGTTGGGGCGTTGCCCAAGGGTATTGGCAGCAACCTGAGCTGACCGATCAGGTTTTCTTTGACGACCCTTTCATCACATACGGGCCGGGTAAGATGCTCAACACGCAGGACATGGTGCGGATGTTACCGACGGGTGCGTTGCAATTTTTGGGGCGGCGGGACCACCAAGTGAAGTTACGCGGTTTCCGGGTGGAATTGGCTGAAGTGGAACAACAAGCGGTGCAGTTCAGCGGTGTGGATGCGGCCGTGGCGGTGGTGCATGGGCAAGCCGCAGAGCAACAGACATTAAGCTTATATGTGGTGGCGCAAGACCGCGTGTTAAGCGCCTTGCGTGAGCATTTGCGAGCAGTATTGCCCGGTTATATGTGCCCGGATCACCTCTTGACCTTGGTCGCATTACCGATGACACCCGCCGGTAAAGTGGATCGCAAACAGTTACCCGCCCCGGTTGAGGACGCGCCTTCTGTGGGCGCGGTGGCGGGCACTGCGACACAAAAAGTGCTGTGCCAATTATGGGCGGAAGTGCTGTGTGTGGCGCATGCACACAGCGACAGCGATTTTTTTGCGTTAGGCGGGCATTCGTTACTGGCGATTCAGTTGGTTGCGCGGATTCAGGAAACCTTGGGTTGGCAGGTGCCACTGCCGTTCATTTGGCAAGCGCCGACACCGGCGGCTTTAGAACACATCGCATTAACCGAACTGACCGAGGTGGCCGCAGTGCCAGCGCTAAGCGTGAGCCCGGTGCAAGCGGATTACCCGTTATCCTTTGCACAAGAACGTTTGTGGTTTTTGCATCAGCTCGACCCGCATAACCCGGTGTTCAATATTCCGTTTGTGGTGAATATTCAAGGTGCGTTGGTTGCCTCCGCGTTGCAACAGGCGTTTGATGCGGTGTATCAACGGCATGTGTCGTTGCGTCTGCGTTTTATCCCGACCGAGCAGGGCGCAAGAATGCACATCGCGCCCTATACGGCGGGCATTTTGAAAATCCGCGAATACACCGAGACACTCCTGCCAGCTTTAACCGCCGAATCAGCACGTGGTTTTGACTTGCAAAACGGCCCGGTGTTTCGGGCCATGTTGTGGCAAACACCGACCGCAACGGTGTTACAAATGACCTTGCACCACATCATCAGTGATGGTTGGTCAATGACTCTCTTGGTTGAAGAGTTAAAGGCATATTATGCGCAAGCCTTACAAGGCCCGATTGACGTGCGCATGCCAGAATTCCAATACCCGGATTATGTCTTATGGCAACGGCGTTGGTTTGATGGCACGGTGTTGGAGGCACAGTTGGCCTATTGGGTGGAGACATTACACGGCTGCCCAGAGCAGTTACGCATGCCAACGGATTTTCCAAGACCGGCAATACAGCGGTTTGTGGGGGATCACCATCTGTTTGCGTTAAGCCCTGAATTAACCCAATCGATGCATGCTTTTGCGTTAACACAAGGCGTCACCCTGTATATGTTGAGCATGGCGTGTTGGCAACTCTTGTTGAGTCAGTATGCACGACAAACGGATATTTGTGTCGGTTCACCGATTGCGGGGCGGCCTGTATTGGCCTTAGAAAACATGCTGGGTATGTTTGTGAATGCCGGGGTAGTGCGCACCGATTGCAGCCATAACCCCAGCTTTATTCAGCTCTTGGCGCAAGTCAAAGGCAATATATTGGGGGCTTTTGCACACCAAGATTTGCCCGCAGAAAAAGTCATTGATGCACTGGGGGTTAAGCGTGCGTTGGATTATGCGCCGATTGCGCAGTATGCCTTGGCGTTTCAAAATTTACCCGAGGTCAGCGCCGATACGGCGCAAACAGATCTACAGTTTGAGCCGATTGTGTTCAATCAGGGCACGTCTAAATATGACATGACGTTGGCCTTGGTGGAAGTGGCGGGGCAGCTCCAAGGGGAAATTGAATTCAATACGGATTTATTTAAACCCAGCAGTATTGAACGCCTGGCGCGGCATTGGCAAGCGCTCATCGAAACCGTTCTGGCAGACCCAACACAACCGATTGACAGCATCCCCTTGCTGCGTGGGGATGAATTACTGGCTGCACTGGGGTTGCAACCGGCGAGCACAGACCAGCTTTACCCTTTAACCAGTACGCAGCGAGATTTGTATTTGGATGGGGTGTTAAAAGCAGACAATCAGCACCAATGTTTGGGCGGGGCGATTGACATTCATCAAACCTTAGATCTGGCCCTGTGGCAATCGGTCTCACAAACCTTAGTTGACCATTACCCGCTGTATCGTGCGGGCATTCGGGGTAGCCAACAGGCGTATACGGATCCGGCTTATCTGTGGATTGAAAAAAATCGGCGGGTGCAGTGGGAGATTTTTGATTGGGCGGAAGACGATGAGGACGGCTTACACAGTTTGTTACACGAGATTATTTACACGCCGTATGATCTAACCGAAGAGGTTCCCTACCGGGCGATTTTAATTCGATTCTCCTCGCAGCATTATCGCGCGGTGATTGGCACTCACCACATCTTGGGTGATGGGGTGTCGGGGGCGCTGTTTTTAGCCCATTTGGGTGCGTATTACCAAACCTGTGCGCAAGCCTTAGCTGCCGGGTCGGTGGCGCCTGCACCGGTCGTGCAAGACCAATGGCTGGATTATGTGAAGCATCATCGGGCCACGTTTGACCGCTTTGAGACCTTACAATATTGGCAAACTGAATTTTCTTCGGTCGAGCCGTTATCATTACCCGTACACAGCCGAGCGCCGGGCCTGTGCACACAAAAGCACCGTTTCACAGCCGCCGAATGGAAAAGCATTCGGCGTTACTGTCGGGCTTTGTCGATCTCTCCGGCGATCTTGTTTAAGGCCTTATTTGCGGTGTCGTTACAGGTGTTGGCGCAACCGAGCCGGGACTTTATGTTTTATGAAATTATGGATGGGCGGCCACTGGACTGGCGCACCTCCATTGGTTGTTTTTTCCAACAGTTACCGGTGATCATTAAACTAGACCAATTAGCCCCAGACCAATCCATCGCAGATTTTTTAAGCGGCTTGCGCCAGTATTTAAAATCCGTGGGTGAGTGCCAACACATTTCGATGATGCAGCAACAGAAACTGCTGGATCCTGGCCCGGTGAAATTTTATTACAACTATTATCACTTTCCCGCGCAAGTGACGTTTATGGGGCAAAAAGAAGCCATTGTCCAATACCCGCCGATCCCGGAAGCGGATCAAGTGTATTTTATTGTGAATGCAGGGTTGGCCGAGCCGGAGTTGGTCTTGCATTACGACGCCCCCGTGTTGGGTGATTACCCGTTCATCGAGCGCATGGTGTCTTTTTTGAGCCAATGGCAAGGCCAGTGTCGACACTTTGCCGAGCTGCAAATGGTGTTACCCAAAGAACGGGCACTGATTGAACGCATGAATGACACCGCACACGACTTTGGGGTGGTGCCGGTATTGCATCAGTTGATTGAAGCGCAAGTGAGGCGGAATCCGCAGGCGATTGCGCTGGTGTGTGCACAACAATCGGTGACCTATGCCGAGCTGGATGCTGGGGCGAATCAAATCGCACAGCGGTTACAGCGCAGTGGGGTGACGCCGGGCGCGATGGTGGGGGTGCATCTGTTGCGTTCGGTGCATATGGTAATGGCGCTGTTGGGGGTGTTAAAAGCCGGGGCGGCGTATTTGCCGTTAGATGCCGACTACCCCCTTGATCGTTTGCAGTATATGGCCAAAGATGCAGAGATTAAGGCCATATTGAGCGACCAAGCACTGCCTGCAACATGGCACGCAGTGGCCGATGTGATTGTGTTGCCGGAAGATACACAAGACATGCCAAAACAGGCATTGGATGTGTTGGTTCGCACTGATCACCTGGCATATGTGATGTATACGTCGGGCTCGACGGGGCAACCCAAAGGCGTGATGATACAACACGACAGCATTGTGAACCGCTTATTGTGGATGCAAGCGGCGTATGAATTGACCCCGGCAGACAAAGTTTTGCAAAAAACCCCGTACAGTTTTGATGTGTCGGTGTGGGAGTTTTTCTGGCCGTTGATGGTCGGGGCGCAAGTGGTCATGGCCAAACCAGAAGGGCATAAAGCCGCGCATTACCTCGTTGAGTTGATTCAAGCGGAACACATCAGTACTTTGCATTTTGTGCCGTCGATGCTGTCGGTGTTTTTGGATGAAACCGATGTGCAAGCCTGTGACACATTAAAACACATTTTCGTCAGTGGTGAGGCCTTACCCAGAGCGGTACAAAATCGCTGTTTACAGGTGTTTCCAGGCGTGGGTTTACATAATTTATATGGCCCAACCGAAGCGGCGGTGGATGTGTCCTATTGGCCGTGTGTGAAACAAACACACGGAGAGGTGCCGATTGGTACGCCCATTGCTAACACACAATTGGTGGTGTTGGATACGCGTTTGGCGTTGCTGCCGCCTGGGGTGTCCGGCGAGTTATACATTGGTGGGGTGAACTTGGCCCAAGGTTATTTAAAGCAACCTGAGCTGACCCAAGCGCATTTTATTTACCAAACGATTTTTGCACAAACACCCACACGCTGGTACAAAACCGGTGATTTGGCCCGCATCACATCCACCGGTGTGGTGGAATATCTGGGGCGTTTAGACCACCAAGTGAAACTCCGAGGCTTGCGGGTTGAGCTGGGCGAGATTGAAACCCAGTTACAACGCTTAAGCAACGCCCAAGCGGTTGTTTTGGTGGATGACGACAGGCTGTTGGCCTGTTTGCAGCAGACCGAGATGGCGGAGGAGGACGGCCCCACACAAACCGAAACGGCGCTGAAGGCCGCTTTGGCGACGATGCTGCCGCCTTTTATGCTGCCCCACCGCATCCATTGGGTGGCGACCCTGCCGCTCAGTAAAAATGGCAAATTGGATCGGGTGGCCCTGCTCAAGCAGGTGCAAGCGGACAGCACCACACAAGCGTATGTTGCGCCGAGTACCGCAATTGAACAACACTTGGTGGCGATTTGGGAGAGTGTGTTGAATCGGCAACCGATTGGGGTGCGTGACAACTTTTTTCAATTGGGTGGGCATTCGTTGCTAACCATTCAATTGATTCAGCGCATCCGGCAAGATTTCCCGCAGGATATTCAGCTCACCGAGTTATTTCAATACCCCACGATTGAAACCTTGGCCAGATTGTTGGACACGACCGAGTCTGCACCGGGTTCGGTATTACAGTTGCTCAAAGCCCCAGATAATAACACCAGGCCGGGTGCGGTGTTTTGTGTGCATGGCATTGGGGGCAGCAGTTTACCGTTTATGCCGTTATCCGACATCCTCGGTTTGCAGCGGCCATTTTATGCGTTGGAAGCCGTCGGTTTATACACCGGTGAGATTGCATTGGAAAGCATTGAGCAGATTGCACGGCGTTATTGTCAGGCCATCCAAGCACAACAGGCACAAGGCCCATATGCCCTGATGGGGCATTCGTTTGGGGGCTTGATTGCGTATGAAATGGCACGACAACTCCAGCAGGCGGGGCAAAAGATTGAATCGTTGGTTTTATTAGAAACCGCATCACCGGTGTATTTGGCCGCAGAATACCAAGGCACAGATTCCGCCGCGCAAGAACAGCAGGCATTAAACACGTGGGCGCAAGGCTTGGCCACAGAATATGGCTTGGCGGTGGATGTTGCCGCTTTTGTGCAAGATCCTTTGGGCAGCATTGCCGCCGTGGCGCAGCAATTACCCGAATCAGAGCAAGATTCTGTGCTTCTGTATGGCATCAAACTGCAATATGTACATATGAAAGCCATGCAAACCTATCACGCACAGCCGTACCCTGGCCCGGTAACGTTGGTGGTTGCGGGGGAAACGGTTGGGCATACCGATGGCTGGGAGGGGTTTGTGCAAACGTTGTCCGTACACCAAGTCCCAGGTGACCATGACAGCTTGTTAACGTTACCCTTGGTGCGGGCGTTGGGCCGTGTGTTATTGGCTTTGGGTGCGGAGTAACGCTTCAAAATCGGTTTGTGATAATGGCCTATGGATAAAATAACCCTGGATATATTCACAACACAGGGTATTCAAAAAGCGGGCTTGGGTGGCGGTTTCCACCCCTTCAGCAATAATTTCTCGGGATAAACAGTGGCCCATTTGAATAATGGCTTCGACCAATGCGGCCCCACTGCTGCTGGTTTGCGCCTCATCAATGAAACGTTTGTCTATTTTGATGTACTGGCAAGGAAAATGTTTAAGATAACTTAAAGACGAATAGCCGGTGCCAAAATCATCAATGGAAAATTCAATGCCCAACGCACTCAGGGTTTCGAAGCAGTATTTCGCCACCTCACTGTCTTCCAGCAACAAACGTTCGGTGATTTCTAGGTGCAAACTGTGTGGGGGTAGCTGGGTTTCCTCCAGCACATGACGCACCATATCGACAAAATCCGGCTGCCGAAATTGCACATAAGAAATATTCACGGAGATGCTAAAGTCCGCTGTATACGTTTGTTGCCAAGTTTTGGCGATGCGGCAAGCCTGTAACAGAATCCACTTGCCTGCCTCGACAATGCGGCCATTATGCTCAAACACCGGGATGAACTTGTCCGCAGGCACCCACCCCAAGCGCGGCGAGTGCCAGCGCATGAGCGCTTCTGCACCGACAATGGCTTGGTTATCGGTTTTCACAATCGGCTGAAAATAAACCTCCAGCTCATTATTTTCTAACGCGGTATAAGCTTCTGTGTCTAATAATAAACGTTCATCCGATTGTTGTTTTAATTGGTCGTTAAAAAATTTGCTGGTGTCTCTGCCACTGTTTTTGGCGTGGTACAAGGCGGTATCCGCATTGCGAATTAAATCATTGGATTCGGTGCCATCTTTGGGGGCCAGGCTGATGCCGATGCTACAGCCAATATGCAAAGTATGCCCTTCGATCAGATACGGTTCGGACACTTTCTGGCGGATTTTGTCCGCCAGTTGTGTCGCGGCGGTGGCTTCAATGTCTTTCAGAATAATTAAAAACTCATCGCCACCCACGCGGGCAACCGTATCACATTCTCTGATGCTGCCTTGTAAGCGGCTGGCCGCTTCAATCAGGAGTAAATCCCCATAACGATGGCCTAAGGTATCGTTAATACTTTTGAAACGGTCTAAATCCAAATACAGCAGGGCGGTTTCTGTGTTGTGTCTTTTGCCTTCGACCAAGGCTTGTTTCAGGCGGTCATAACCCAACATGCGGTTTGGCAGCGCGGTGAGCAGGTCAAAACTTGCTTGGTGAATGAGTTTTTCTTCATAATCTTTTCTTTGTGAAATATCCTCTTGCACATACACAAAATGCATCCACTCAGAATGTTCAGACGTAATCGGGGAAATAGTCACTTGTTGCCAGGTTAAATCGCCATTTTTTTTGCGGTTCAGAATTTCGTGTTGCCAGTATTTTAAATGGTTTTTTTGCGCGTGAAAAATGTGATAAGGGTTTTGTTCTAACCTCTCTGAGCACAGAAAATCCGGATGTTTGCCCGCCACTTCGGCTAACGTGTATCCGAGTATTTGGGTAAAAGCCGGGTTGACGTACTCAATCTGGTTATCCGCATTGGTGATGATCACCGTGATGGGGCTTTGGTCGACCACTTGGGTTAACAGCCGCAGTGTGTGTTCGCGTTTTTCTCGGCGTTTAATTTCATCAGACAGCGTGTTTAACAGGGTCGCGTTTTCGATGGACGTGCTCACCTGTTGCGCAAAAACGGTGAGGATTTCTAGGTCTTTTTCATCAAAATCCTGCTCACCGAGTTTATTAATGCCCGCCAGCCCACCTAAAAACGAGTGCTTGCCCACCAACGGCACAATGATCACGGTGTTGGCTTCTCTCTCCCATCGATTGCGTTCTTCATCGCTCAAATTATCCAGCACACCCCGCCACCAAGGCTGCTTGTTTTTCCACACCCAGCCACACACGCCCATTTCCAGGGGCAAACTTTCCCCCACAATTTCATCCACGTGTTTGCCATAACCGGCGCGATAGGTGTATTCGGTTAACTCGGCGTTGAGAATCGGCACCAACAAGGTTTCCGCTTGTATGAGTTGCTGTGCGCCTTTGGCCACGACTTTGAGAATTTTTTCAATATCGACTTCGGCACAAATGATTTCCCCAATGTCCCGCAGCACCAGGAGAATATTTTTATAATGGGCTAATTGCGCCTCTAAATCGTTTATCTGCGCTGTCGGGGGCGTATCCATAAGCATGCTTTAACGTTTCCAGCGGATGGCATAACCACTGGTGGTAATGGCGGCCACACGGGATTTGCCCGAAAACCCAACGGCTAACACCGATGCACCGGAAGGGTAACCGGTTTGGCGGCGCGGCATCTGCCAAGACTGAATGAAGTCACCGGTTTTGACCTCAGATAAAATCATGCGGTTTGAGCCTAACCCCAATAAAATGGTTTTTTCGTTTTTTGAAAACCGAGCCGAGGTGATGGTGGAACGATCCGGCCCCGGTTGAGAGATGGATTTCCCCGTTTTGACCGACCAAATTTGTGTGCGTTGATGGGCTGGCCCGCTCATCGCGTAACGGCCTTTGGGCGATAATTCGACCCAGAAAATCGCGCTTCTGTGTGGCCATGTATGCAACAATTTGCCCTTGTGTTTTAAATCCCACAGTTTGGCGGTCTGGTCATCTGACCCGGTCATGGCATACCGCCCATCAGCCGATAAATCCACCGTATTGATGATGTCCTCATGTGACATTAAAAAAATCGGGCGGCTTTGGGCTAAATCAAAATACAGCGCACTGCTGTCTTTAAAGCCAATTAAAGCCTTGTTACCTTTGGCGGATAAGGCGATGGCGCGGATTTTCACCGGAAACGTCCAATACCCCATGGCTTTCCCGGTTTTTACCCGCCATTTCACCAGGGTATTGATATCCGCCGTTAAGGCAAATTGTTCATCGGCGGAAAAGTCAGCAGCAATAATGCCTTGGTCACCCTCATTCGCGTGCTGCCAATTGTGCAACGCTTTGCCGTTTTTCATGTTGTATAACTGGCCTGAATTGGTGTTCACATCACCGGCGATGGCATACCGCCCAGAATCGGATAAAACCGCGCTATACAAGCCTTTATTGGAAAAATCCCAAGACACTTCAGCGGAATCAACCGACGTATCACAGCCTGACAGAAGGCATAAACAGCCGATCCAACATGTTCTTAACAACAACGCACTCCACCTCATATTATCGTGCTGTCCAAAATGCCCAAGCCAACAGCGCAAACAGAAAAACAATACTCATCAAAATCATGATATCGGACCTTATGACGGATAAGGATAAGCTATGCTTATTTTAGCAGTTCTTACATAACACTTCGTAAAAAAGGTGAATCGATCAATGGATGAAAATACCAAAGCCGATGTATTTGCCCGCGTCATCCGCGTGGTCACGGAGATATTGGAAGTGGAAGAGGTTACTTTGACCTATGCGACCTCAATGACGAAAGATTTAAAAGCAGATTCGGTCGACATTGTTACCTTATTGATGGATCTGGAAGACGAATTTGGCGGTGACATCCCAGAAGAAGACGCGGCCAAGCTGGATACCCTAGAAGACATTGTGAATTACGTGTTAAGCCGTGCTGATGAAGCGGCCAGTTGATATGTCACAGAAACACCGCGTGGTGGTCACCGGGGTCGGCGTTATTGCCGCGAATGGGGATAACACCGAAACATTCTGGCAAAACTGCCTAAAAGATGTCGGCATTGCCGAATCCATTCCTGCACATTGGTATGATTATGCTGATTATAAATCGACCCTATGGGCACCGTTGCCACCTCTGGATTTTAAAGCCCTCGGCTTTAATCGCATGGAAATCATGCAGCGAGACCCGGTTTCACTGTTAATCACTGCGGCCGCACACCAAGCGATTGAACACGCACAATTAAAAACAGAATTAATCAATAAGCGTAAAAACACGTTTAACCTTCCTGGTATTGATGCCCTGCGCGCAGGTGTGTTCATGGGCACCGGCTCCGGTGGTTACACCACGCTGTTTGAAAACCAAGCCCACCATCTGTTACAGCAGCCACATAAAACCCTGGCCGAGGTATTAACCCGGATAACCGATACCGACGTGCAAGCCACTTTAGAAAGCTTGATGGCGCATCTGGCCGTGCCGAACCGGTTTAATCCGTTTGGGGTGCCGATGGCGATGGCCAATGCCGTCTCTGCCAGTGTGGGGATTAAATTTGGCCTGCATGGGCCGAATCGCACGCTGACGCAAGCGTGTGCTTCGGGCACTCTGGCCGTTGGGCATGCGTTTGAAGCCGTACAATCGGGCCAAGTCAGCTTTGCCATCACCGGGGGCAGTGAATACATCAGTAGCCTCAATGGGGGCGAATTCCGCAGTTTTGATATTGCCAAAACCTTAATTCGTGACTGTGACCCCATCGCCACAGCCAATCGCCCATTTGATCAACAACGCTCAGGATTTTTATTTGCACAAGGGGGCGCGGGTTGTTTAATCCTGGAGTCGTTAGACAGCGCAGAGCAGCGCCAAGCCCCCATTCTGGCCGAAGTGGTCGGTTATGCCGAAACCTTTGACGCCGACAGCATGTTGACCTTATCACCCGATGGCGCGCAAATCGTCCGCATGTTGGATGCGCTGTTGGCACAAGCGCAGATCTCGCCAGAGCAAGTGGATTACATCAATGCGCATGGCACCGGCACACAACCGAACGACAGCATTGAAAGCCAGATATTGCAACAACAGTTCCCACACAAACCGTTGGTGAACACCACCAAATCACTCATTGGTCACTCGTTTGGGGCCAGCGGCGCGATTGAAGCGGCGGTGTGTGTGTTAAGCCTGCGTGATCAAACCACCCACGTTTGCCACAACCTCAGCGAACCGATTGCGCCACTGAATTTTGTGCGCGAAAGCAAGAAGGAACAGTTGCAGTATGCGTTATCCGAATCGTTTGCGTTTGGTGGGCATAATACCGCGCTGTTATTTAAACGGGCATAATCAGCAAGGTTTGCATAGGGCATGAGGTTTTATTGTTTATAATTTGAGGCATTCGGGGCAGTATGCGGACCGTGAGTCTGTGTTCGTTGGAAGGTTATGCAACTGTTCATTCGGGTAAAAACAAACAGTGTCGCAAAACACTCTCTCATGACTCTGGTAGCAGTTATAATTTTATGGCAACTCAAAATATGTTAACGATAAAAATATCCTTTTGATGGCTACAATTTAATCCACATCCCAAGGTTTAGTCTCAGCACCTTCTGCATTACTTTTTTCTTTAACGTCGCTATAACTTGGCATCTCATTTTTGCTTTCCACCCCTTATAATTTCCATTGTTGTGAAATTTTCATCGGACAACTATCCTGACACAGGGGGCCGGCAATACCTCACGACGGGGCATCTCCAAACATGCCTGACGGAACTGTAAGGAAAGAAAATAAATGGTTGCGCGAATATCGTGGCTGGGAAAGGGCTCAATATGGTGGTAAACATGAAAAAAGATTACCTTGCAGCTGTCAGTAATATTGTATATTTATCTTTACTGTTAGTTATGATTCAGTCAATATTTAATGACTCCATTGCTATAACAACTTATCACGAAATGCATAGTATTTCTGTCAAACGCTCAACACTGGAGGTAATTCATAAACATGATTTATCTGGGTTCGGGTGTATACATTCTACTACTATGATTTTGCGAAATGGCGATGCTAATATGTTTAGTACTCCGCCAATGCGTTACATTTGGTTACCTCCAGACGAGCAACTTATAATTGGGTTATCTTGGGCAGATACTGGAGCTAATAACCCTCAATTAGTTGTGTGGGATATTGACGGGAATGAGATCCATAGGCGACATATATCTTGCCGTGATGAAGAATTTGCTAAGACCCATTGCTTTGAATATGATGGGAGAATAGAGTGGTATCTGGTAAGTCGCCCTGATTTAAAGCTACACAATGATGAATATCATTATTATTTATCAATATTATCTCCAGAACATTATCGGTGTAATATGCTTGACCGTGTAATCGCGCCTGATGGGAAACAGACTACACTAAGAAATTTTCTGATAGAAAAAAAGGGACAGAAATATTTGGATCAGTTGAAGTGCGGTTTAGCCCAGCGCTTTACCATTAAGTGGCCAGTAATGCAAAGCGTGGTCGGACCAAGGCAACACAATGAAAAATAAGGGGTTGGTTATAACTTCGGCCACCACCCCCTAGGCCGGACGTTCCGCACCTACAGTTACGCAAATCGGGAAATTAATTTCACACAAATAATTTCATTATAGTAGTATTTCAGTAAAACAATTTATGGGTATTTTTAATATTTCTAAAAATCTCCTTTGAACCTGTGACAATGGCTTTGCCAGTTGCCGTGCGCTTCCAATACACAGAGTCATGACTCCCTTGAACTTCCAAGTCAGCATATAGCTTGTAGGTCGTTGGGTTTCTTTATCATCCAACCCAGCTATGGTCGTATTATTATCTTCTAGTTCTCTACGCATTGTATGCGCCATAAGGCGCCAAACTAATAGGGAAATCAGAAAAACCAAGCCTATAGTGTATCGCGTCACACTATCATCAGAAAATTTCCCAAGTTATTCATCAGAACGATTTAGCCAAAATTCATGGTGAAAATTATCTTGGTCAAATTCCCGTTATAGCGTGGTGTTATTGGATGATGATAAAGAAGTTGAGAATCAGTGGATCGTTCGATTAGAGTTTGACTGACTACATATTGATCCGTTAGGATTATTCAGAAGTCCTGATTGGATGAGGTGGCTAACTCCAGGTCAAATTGCTTGGGATTATGCGGTGACAAATTTTGAAAATGGAAATTATTGGCAAGGAGCTGCCAACACAGGAATAATGTTTGGAGAAATAGTCTTTTCTGTTGCAACTGCAGGAGAGTATCAAGCCGCTAAATCGGCTACTCAATGTACAACTAAAGGCCTCAGCGCTGAAATGGAGCAGCTACTAAAAGCGGCTGAGCAAACCAAAAATTTGAAAAAAGAGCTAGATCATCTCAAAAAAATAGAGCGAGAATTAAGATAACAACTTAATAATGGTAGGCGGCAAATGAATAACGAACTCAGAAATGGGCATAGATCAAATCCACATGGATAATCCAATTTATCATACTCTAGACTCGATGTTTCCAAATGGTTTGAATTACGATGATGCGATACAGCTTTGTCTTAGTATCTACTGTACGAGTGGTATTTTACCAGAAGTGCCAGGTGAGGATTGTACAAAGGAAGCAATCAGCAAAGCATTTTCACAACTATCTACAGATGGTGTAATTATTCATTACAAGAGCGATATAGCCGTTTTATATGGAGCAAATTTTCATGATTTTGAAAGTTCGGGACATTGGGTGGAAATCATCGGATCCATTTTTAAGCAAGGTATGGCCCCAAATATTAAACGTGTACAAGAGTTGTTGCTCGCGGACGGGGCAGCGGGCAATCTGGAGGAGGTCGGGTCGTCATAACACCTTGATAAATAATAGAATGTAGCGCGTCACACTGTCATCATACGATTTCCCAAATTATTCATCGAACGATTTAGCCAAAATTCACCCAAAAAATGAAGAGTATGTCGTTGGCACGAGACACTGTTATTACCGTGAAGATGATTTCGATTGTGACGTTTCACAGCTGGATAAAACCGGCAAATGCCCCGAACCCATATGCACCGATATCGACAACTGCCTCACAAAACCCATACCACAGTCATGCCCGGATCAAAACAACCCAGCACCACAAACCCAAAAAGGGTTTCCAATAGAAACGGCAAATGGCAATAAATTCAAAATCATCACGGACTACTCATCAGCATCCCCAAACATCCCCAGCTTTCAGCGTTACTACAATAGCTTAGAGATTGTTAAAGAAACCAATATGGGGCCTCACTGGCGACATAACTATGATCGTAGCCTGACCTTTGTGGAAGCGCCGCCAGCCGAAACGCCCAACGAGCAAACACCTGACGAGAGCCCTAAACCCTACATTAGAATTTCTGCTAACAGAAGCAATGGCACCCGGCATCATTTTGGTGGGTCTACTGCTGTCGGCAGGATTTTTGGTTCCACTGCGTTTAACCCTTGTGCGATTCACATCAGGGGGACTTCCAAGTCCAGCGGTAGCCGTGGTATTAGCACCGTTCATTTAGGTGATCCTGATGTCAAACATCAGATTTGTGAAGATATCGACGAAGACAGCTAGCGCACCGGATATACCTTCACATTATCTGACAACACCATAGAAAAATACGACGCCGACGGCCGCCTACTCAGTAGCACCAGTCCAACTGGTTTCACCGAAACGTTAACCTATGAAAATGCTCGACTCTCACAAGTAACAGGGCATTTCGGCCACACCTTAAGTTTTGCGTACGTCGGTAACCTGCTGAATACAGTCACCGATCCCGCAGGGGATCAATATTTTTACCAATACGACACTCAAAACCGACTCTCGACAGTGGTCTACCCCGATTAGTCCACAGAAAATTATGTGCATGAAGACACCTGCTTCCCCTATGCACTCACAGGTATTCATTTGGGCCAATCAAAGCCTGGACGTGGGGCAATGGCGCGACACACACCCGAAGCTTTGATTTAGATGGGCGCTTAAGCACCCATAAGCTACACCAAGACACGCGAAACCTCAGTTACGACAACGTCGACCGCATCACCGGTCTTGAAGACAGCATTGACAACAGAACCTACCAATACGATGACCTACATCGCCTAACACAAGCGCAACACAAAAGCACAGAACTGACCTGGGCCTACGACCCCAACAGCAACCGCATCACACAAACGGACAACGGCAACACCCTCAGCGATGGCAACCATGAATATGGCTACGACGCCAGAAACCGCTTAACCAGCCTCAACAACGGTTACGGCATCAACGCCTTCGGCCTGCGCGTGAAAAAAACCTTTGCCGC
>Ga0256847_1001042_pt1 | contig 15214 bp, 11 predicted proteins | sample TeddybearmetaG_FD_189099 | JGI IMG/M metagenome (GOLD analysis project Ga0256847, IMG submission 189099) | Hydrothermal vent microbial communities from East Pacific Rise, Pacific Ocean - Teddybear | ecosystem: Environmental > Aquatic > Marine > Hydrothermal vents | place: Pacific Ocean: East... | reverse complement strand
GAAGGTGCAGGTCTAGATAAATATTTAATCCACTGGAATGATGGTGAAGATTTTGCTTCCGTGGGCATTGGTCATTTTATCTGGTTTTCAAAAGGGCATACCGAAAAATTCCAACAAGTATTTCCTAGTGTTGTCTCTTTTATGCATACTAGACAGGTCAAAATACCTAGTTGGCTGAATTCGAATACGCCCCTACCATGGAACTCTAAGAAGGAGCTTTATCGGGCGAAAAACTCGGGGAATAGGCAATATCTTGAGTTGTTTGAACTCCTAAAATCTACCAAGAATATTCAGGCAGAATATTTAGTCAACCGTTTGAATCATGCTTTACCCAAAATGCTAAATACTATTTCAGATCCGCTTAGCATAAAAGTTATTAAACAAAACTACTACCGCGTTTTGAAAAATATTGATAATACTAACAACGAAAAAGGTCTTTATGCCCTACTAGATTACGTTAATTTTAAAGGGGAAGGCACCGTCATTAGCGAGCGATATCAAGGTGAAGGTTGGGGATTATTGCAAGTGCTTAAAAATATGAACCCAACAGAATCGAACGCGTTGAAATCTTTTGCAGAATCCGCTGATGCGATGCTGGTGCGAAGGATAGAAAATTCACCTGTTGAGCGCGGTGAATTGCGCTGGAAAGACAATTGGCATAACCGAGTAATGTCATATTGGCAATGATGTAAATTAAATACAGAGTAATCAGCGTCGCTTATAACAAGCAACAACCTATAAATTTCCAAGTTCTATTATCATTGCAGTGTACATTTTTAAATTTAGTTCCAATTGTTTCACTGATATAAATTCGTGCTCCGAATGTCCCGTATACTTTTCACCAGGCATGGAGGGACCAAATGAAACGGTATTCGGCAACAGCTGGGCATTTGTGGAACCTCCAATGGATATTGGTTTAGAATCTTTACGTTCCGTAAAGTGAGCGAATATATCTAGTAGCGGTGCTACTTGCTCCGCTTGATTGAGCAACAAATAGTCTCCATATACTATTTCTATGTTTTCTAGTGCCGTAGAATGGACACGCTGCCACCGTTTCATTGCTTTGCTGGTTTGCGCAACCAAGAGACTTGTGCTTTTTCCTTTTGGACGTCGGAGGTTTAGATTGATGTGAATCCCTGTGTCTGAAGGTTTTACGATTGAAGCCACAAGTGTCAGTTTACCCATAAAATCGTGCTGGTAAGCAATTTGTCCAAATGTCTCAGCGTAGTAGCCCGTCCCCACAAGCTCGTTTATAAAATTTACCGCTAGACTTGCGGTTGTTTGTGGCCAATTTTCATTTTCTAGAAGCTTTGCTAAAAATGCGATCGCATTTATCCCATTTTCCGGTTCAGCTGAATGAGCTGAGATACCTTTAGCAGCGATATGTAAAGTTGTTTTGGTAAGATCAAAAGTAAATTCTATTTCTCGGTATCGTTTTGATTCTTCTCTTAATCGATCGAGTAAAAACTTACTAGCATTTCTTATTACAACAGTTGCATCTTCCGGCACTTGCGAGGCAAATACACCTCCGGCAAAGGATTTTATAAATGCTGTTTCATAGATTTTATCAACAGCGGGTATATCGAACGAAATACTGCTATATCCTTTCTCAGCCGTTACCACTGGATAAGATGCATCCAGTGTCACGCTCATTTCAGGAGGCTTGTAGCTTTCCAAAAAATTCTTGAATGGTCCCCAATCTGATTCCTCAGCAAAATAAATGATTAGCTCAATAGACTTATTCAATTTAACACCATTATCTTTAACCGACTTCATTGCGTATAGAACACTTGCAATTGATGACTTGTCATCTTCTGTTCCTCGAGCAATGAGTAAACCGGGTTCCGAGTTGCTATCCAGTCGAAAAGGATCACTCGCCCACTTAGACGGATCTGCAGGCTGAACATCTCCGTGTGTGAGTATCCCTAATCTATTTTGCTGTGCACCAAAACTAATAAGCACAATATAGCCGTGGTCTTCAAAATCGAAACCTAATGACTCGCTCAACTTCTCCAAATACAGTTTGTAATTAATGAACTCAGGATTGTCATCTATGGATTGCCCCTCGACTGCTATGGTTTTAAACTTCACCATCTCAGACAAAGACTCGATTACTTGTTGTCTATAGGTAGCAACCGAATAATCCGCTATATTCTTGGCTTGTGAGCTTATTGACTCGGCAAGAGCGGTCAGACTTGGTAAGAAAAAAAATGTTATTAAGATTGTTTTAAGCATTATTTAACCTCGACTAAAGTAAATTTTAAAAACTCAGGGATACACTAAAGTTACCATCAATGTAGCCACAGATAGTAGCAAAACTCCCGCCGATTTGTTAACCACTCTCACCACACGTGGGCTCATTCCTATTTGTTGAGATTTCCATCCTAAATAACCATAAAAGCTATAACAGATAAAATCGAACAGCATGGTAATGGCGATTAAAATGAGGATCTGAGGCGTTATCGGATAATCTGTGTTAATAAATTGAGGTAGCAAGGCAATAAAATACAAAAGAGCTTTAGGGTTAAATAGCTCCACACTAAAGCCTCGCAAAAATACTCTGAAGGTTTCTGCTGGTTTTTGCGCACCAGGCTGTATTGTCAGCCCACTACTGGAGCCGATTAGTGCACTGATCCCTAAATAAAAAAGATACGCCACCCCAATCCATTTAATCCACAAGAATAAGGATTCTGAAGCCGCGATTATTGTACCAATACCGAGGGCGGATAGCGTGAAAAATGTAACGTTAGCTAACGCCACTCCTAGAATAACGAAAATTGATCGTCGAAAACCGTTTGAGGCTGCCTCAGCGGCAACTGCAAGCGCAGCCGGTCCAGGAGCAAGAACAACGAAAAACGTTGTCACTGAAAATAATAATAGAACCTCTAAAGATAGCATTTTAATGAATTCTCTTTGTATACCCGTTATCATCCAAGATGCAGGATTCAGCAAGGTTATAAACAGTCATATTTGAGGCAAGTAATTTTTGGGCTAGTCATTCTAGCTGGAAATTACTTAACAAAGAAGATGGCTGTTTATAACCTTGCCCTACGGGTGCTCAGCTAGAAAACCTGCACGGCATTACAACTCTTAGAAAGGACTAGTCATTCCCTTCGAGTTGCGCTTTGTTCAAGTTTCCTAGCTGAACACTGAAACCTTCATCTTGGATGATAACGGGTATATAGGATAAGTGGACAATATTTTACACAGCAACAGATCCAGTTTAAACTTGCAATAAGCCGGTTTCACCGGACAAATGATTGTTAAGTAGCAGATAAGTGGATCACGCAAAATGACCCAACTCGATGACAAAGATCAACTACTAATCGCCTCACTTCGAAAAAATGCGAGGGCTAGCTTAGTTTCCTTGGCCAGGGACATAGACCTTTCTCGAAGCGCGACACATGATCGCATTATTCGCCTCGAAGAAAAACGTGTAATTAAGGGCTACACCGTGGTTCTAAATGAAGTAGCGCAATCGACTAAAGCCGTTTTTTTCATTAGCATTGTTAACGGAGATCCCAATCCGCTGATAGCAAAAGCAATCGTCCAGTTACCCGGAGTTGTCGGCTCTCAATGTCTTTCAGGTGAAATTGACTTACTCGTGCATGCCGCTTGTTCAGACACAACTATGCTCGCTGATCTACGGGATAAAATATCGGGGCTAAAAGGCGTTTCGAGTGTGAAGACACAACTGGTCTTGGCTGAGAACGGCCTCTAGCTTTGGTGCTGGGATCATCCAGTTGCGTAATTATTCCCAATCCACTCGATTAGTTATCAATATTCTTGTAATTAATTTCGTCAGGCTGCACCTTGGCACCTCCTGTTTCGCACGTTTCTTACATTTAGAACAATTCTGTTACAAAATTATTACTATATATGTAAGGAAACCGATTATAATCTGGCCGCATTGATCAAATAACGCTCGGCTGTGACATTCTGCTCACCAGCCAATAAACCGCTGATTAAGGATATATTGTTATGCTCTTGTTTCGAGATCTTAAACGAAAAGAAATAAATGCACGACCTATCAAACTATCGCTTTTTGGTGTTTTGATATTTTTATGTGCCACACCAACGTTAGTTTTTGCCGCCGAAACAAGATCCTCTGACACCTCAAGCGAGCAAGAACAAGAACAAAACCAGTTCCATTATCCAGCCAGTTTTTTTTCCCAATATACGCCACAAAATGCTTTCGAAATGGTGCAGCGACTACCAGGATTTAACGTCGATGAAGGTGACAAAAACCGTGGGTTTGGTGGAAACGCCGGGAACGTGCTAATTGATGGCGCAAGACCAACCTCCAAATCCGGTGGATTAAAAAGTGCCTTAATTCGTATACCTGCCGCACAGGTCGACTACATAGAAGTTTTACGTGGCGGCGTTGGCGCTGGTGAAACATCGGGACAATCTATCGTCGCCAACGTTATAAGAAAAAAAGAGGGTTCCAGTGGTACCTGGGCAGCCAAATTAAGAAGAGCTCCCAAAGGAAAAATTCTTCCCAATATAGAAGCCACCATAAATACTCAATTAGGAGATTGGCAAGCCGCATTTGATATTGACATTGGGGGTGCCCCAGGATTTAGGAGCGCATTAATCGAAGATCGAAACGCCCAAGGGAATTTAACCGCGAGCTCTAAGGAAATCTTTAAGACTGACAATAGATTTCTGTTTATAAATGGAGAAGGCGCGACAAAAATATCGAATGGTCTACTAACGCTCAATGGACGGATTGGTGGTTTCAAAGGAGATTTCAAAACGGACAGAGAGATATTTTCTGACCGTCTTCCCGACGACAACCCAGCCGATCAATCCTTGGACATTGACGAAAGAAGAGAACTCAAAACCGCCGAATTAAGTCTAGATTGGGTAGACACTAAGGACGATTGGAAATTTCACTTGATCGGAATTAGCTTAATTGAGGGTTCAAAATTTTCCAGTTTAGTTAATTTTGAAAATTTTGTTAACGGAGACGAATCTAATAGCTCCTTTTCTCAAAAGTCTACCAAAACAGAATTTATCTCTCGAGCCACCTACGGGAATGTTGGCTCAAATTTATTTAAACCTGAGTATGGCGTTGAGTTTGCTAAAAACAAATTGAATAGTGATTCAAGTCTATTCAGTAATAATTCAGAAGTCGTACTGGACGGCGCTGACGTTACCGTCGAAGAAATTAGAGCTGAAATATTTGCCACCTTTACTTATCAATTTAGCCCGCAGCTTTCCATTGAAGGTGGTGTTACAGGGGAAGTATCTGAGATCACGGTTTCTGGTGATGCTAGCAACAAACAGACGTTCAAATTTATCAAACCTCAGCTCTCTGCCACTTATAAATTTGACAGACAACATCAACTTTCCCTAAATCTAGTACGAAACGTGGGGCAATTAAACTTCAGAGATTTTGCAGCGAGTAATGACGCTGCGGACGATAACACTTTTTCAGGGAACCCCAATTTAGCACCTGATATATCCGATGATCTTTCCGCAACCTATGATTGGAGTTTCAGTGAGCGAGGCAGTTTAACTATTCAATTATTTCATCATTGGAAGAAAGATATTCTTGAACAAATTTTCTTACCGTCAGATGGGGAAGGGTTAAGGCAAGGTATAGGAAATGCAGGCAATGCTCGTTTTTGGGGAATTGAAACTGATTTAAATCTTCCATTAGATTGGATTCTAGACAACGGTTTACTCGAGGTGAGCCATGTCTACCAAAAATCCTCATTCAATGATCCTATTACTGCAACCAATAGAGTTATTAATAACTTTACTCCCAACACTTTTGATATTGAGATACGCCAAGATCTTATCAATAGCAATTTTGCGTGGGGTGTAGAATATTCCAGAAACTTCACCAATACCGGTTTCAACGTTGATGAACGAAGTACGTTTCGTGGTAATGGTCGATTTGGAGTGTTCATTGAAACTAGTCGGTTTTTTGGTTTGAAAACTCAACTAGAGATAAAAAAATTAAATACAGGGGACTTTACGCGCTCAAGATTTATTCATGGCGACGATCGAGGCGATCCCCTAGAAAAAACAGAGGTGGCCTTTCGCCATAGAAAGCCAGAGATCAAGCTCTCGGTTTCTGGTACTTTCTAGAAATCACCCGTTGGATTGCTACCAATTCTTATTTTCAGAATTTGCATTCAAAAAATCCAACTCGTTTTGTGAAAACCCCGCTTGCAATCGAATCACTTCATTAAACGGTCCTCTCGGCGGCGCTCGCATATATTTTTTTAATAATTCTTGAAAATGACTATCAGGATCAAGTTGTAGTTGTTTGCATCGATAATGGAACCAACGAGAACCAGAACTGACGTGACCCACTTCTTCATTACATATAATCGTCAGTGCTTTTACCATTGCCGTATCACCAATGCTCTCAAACCGCTTAATGGTTCCTGGAACAACATCCAACGCTCTTGCTTCAAATACTCTTTGTACAACCGCTAAACGATCTTTCAAATCCCCCGCCGTGCTAACTGCCATTTTCCATAGCTCGTTATGTACCGGGAAACACCCGTAGTCAAAACCCATTTCCTGTAACCGGCTCCGAAGCATTCTAAAATGAGCTGCTTCTTCCTGAGCACATTGCACCCAATCATTATAGTATTCCTTGGGCATGCCTCTATATCGATAAACAGCATCCCAGGCTAAATTAACCGCGGTCAATTCAATATGCGCTAGCGAGTGGATTAGCGCTGCACGCCCTTTTTCTGAACCTAGCTTACGGCGTCCCAAGTCTTTGGGCATAACCACTTCAGGTTTATCCATTCGCCCCGGCTCGTTCAAAAGTTCGACAGGCTCGTCCTTGTCCCATGTTAGTTTTCCAGCATGCCAATTAGCGGCTACTTCTATCGACTCGGCGATTTTGAGATCAGGATCGGTGGTTAGAAAACACTTTTTTGCTTGTTGATAGAGGCTATTCATGATGACTTAAGATGTTACATTCCGCGTTCTGAAAATTGCTAGCGATCCATTTTAACATTTATTGTGTGAACAAAGCAGAGCGTAGGCTAATTAAAACTAGAACAAAAGCAGCAATCATTCTTGTAAGCATAAATCTCACGATAACTGGATCCGAATGGCTTCAAAGAACCTTTCTCATTTTTCACCCTCATCCCAGCCTTCTCCCCTCAAGGGAGAAGGAGCCACTGGAAGCGAACCGTGATTTAAGCTCCAGCGTTCGGCAAATTAAACATTGACGGTGTCTTCCCATAGCGCATTTTGAACTAATATTCGTCCATCAATTATTGACCTCACAAGATGAAGCTGACATAGTTATCTCGAATAGTTCTTAACGATAAATTAGATCATATGAACAAGTCCCACACAACGATTTTTGTAGTGCTCTCAGCGGCCTACATAGGTTCAACTCTGCTTGGTCCATTTCCATTTAGCTGGTTAGTGAAGATACTACCGTTAACATTTTTGATTACCAATAGTGTTCGCTCTGTTTCCTGCAACAAGCATAAATTCCTCATCGCAGGCCTAGTTTTCTCATGCTTTGGTGATATATTTTTAGACGTTGATCGAACTCAGTTGTTTGTATTTGGATTAGGCTCTTTTCTTATCGCTCACATTTTTTACATGATTAGTTTTATGCCGCTAAGGAAAATAACCAAAAATATGATCGCTATCATGACTGGTTATATTACCTACGCCCTAGTCATGTTCTATTTTATCTTACCAGATTTAAATAACCTATTCGTACCGGTATTGGTTTACATGTCAGTGTTGATGCTGATGGGAATAACGACCTTGCTTTCCAAGAATTCAAATATCTGGCTAGTATTAGGCGGAGCTTCTTTCATTGTTTCAGACTCGCTAATTGGTTTAGATAAGTTCCATTCGCCAATTACCAATGCTGGCGTATTGATAATGATTAGCTATTACTTTGCACAGTTTTCTTTAGTGAAAGGAATGTTTTTCGTCACAAGAGATTCTACATAAGCTAAACTCGAGATCGCTATCCGCTCTCAACCTATTCACTGACTAGGGGAAGCGAGATATCGAATTGCACGCCTGTTCTATCAAGACCTTGGAAAATTATCTGATGCTTCTTTTTAAAGCTTGATAATGAGAGTGTCCATGTCGGAGCCATTGTATGGGTAGCTTGAGACGAACTTCCCTGCCAAAAATAGCCACTATCCTTTTCGATTTCATTAGTCGACCAAGTCTCAATATCTTTCACTTTTAATTGAATCGATTCAATCGGTATATCTTTTTCGATTCTTAAATCTTTGGCGTATGCATCAGCATCAGTAGAAACTTGTACTTTACCGTCTATCTCTTTAGAATAAATACTGAATTCGAACGACTCTTCACTTGCTAGAGTTAAAATTAATTTGTACTCAAAATTCTCGTTTTCTATGTTTATTGCCTTGATGCTTCCTTGGTATCCCTTTACTATTTCGTTGACAAAATAGAGTCCAAGCCCCCTGCCGTTAGCATCAGATTTTCGACGAGTGGTGTAGCCCAATTTAAAGACATTTTCGAGATCTACGTCCTCAATTTGTTTTCCTCGATTGTAAACGGAAAGATCTGCGAATGATTCGCCTCCATTTTCTTCACTTGCGGCTCGGTGCTTGAGATTTATGACTACCCTATCTACTTTCTGTTTATACGATGATTTAGTAGAGAAAAACTGGGCGTTTCTAATTAAGTTTTCGAGCAATAATACCAGGTGATTAGGGTTTCCAAGAATATGAGCGGTAGGGCTCAGAGATATTGAAAATTGTTCATCTTCAAAATGAAAATCAGTACACAGCAATTGTTCGTTAATTTTAGAATCCGCCAACAAATTAGCCATTGCTCCATCATTAGAAAATAACCGCATAGTCATTAGTACTGATTGAAGAGGATAAAAGCTAGGGTTTATGCCCAATGACTGTGAAAGATCATCATGTAGAGATGGATTTAATCGCGTTTGATAGTACATCTCTTCGTAGTCAACTAACTTCTTACCTATATATAGAGACATGTTTTCAGCGGTGGATAGATCGAGCAGATCCCATAAATAGGCGATTGCATCTTTTGCGTTCTGATAATCATAGAGTATCTTTCTATTATTTGATATTTCAGTTGAACTATCCACATTATCATTGTTCTGTGCAGCGCTACTTGTAGAGGAATTGTTTTGCTCATAAATAGACAAATAATTTTGTTGTTCAATCGCTTTATCTAACGCCGAATTGATTTTGTCGTAACTGATAACCCCGTTATGCCTAACCTCAGAAGCGATGCCTTTAAAGTGAATAAATTTTTCGTCAAAATCCATATATTCAATTAATTTATCGCTGATAAAGGACTTTAATTTATCCGAATGATCAGATACTTTGTTAGCTCGTAACTGTTGTTTTTTCTTTTGTTCTCGAGTCAAACTAATTTGCTGGTCGAGCCCTTCGATAAGGTCACTTATCTGTTTTTGACGGCGAAAAAATATAAGTAAATCAACCACAATAGTCAATATCAAAGCAATAAGCAGCCCGGTCAAATGAGTGGGGTGAGAAATGATTTCACGAATTGAAAGACTAAATGGTAGTGCTGACAATAAATGGCTGGCAAACGAATAAACAACGATGATCGCGAGAAGTATACTCGACCAGGGAAAGTAGCTCTTAGGTGAATTATTTATACTTTCCAACAGTAAGCTCCTTCGTCACCAAAAGTGACAATCCCGTGTCCCGATCGGTTCTGCTCCATAAAACTCGATTGTTTTTTCCGTTGGCAAGCTTTTTCAAATGAATGTCTTAGCGTTTTAATATGTTGCCGATAACTCGCATAATTAAACCGGTCTAGACCGAGTTTGTCCTCCATTTGACCGGTGGTTAGTGGTCTAGGTGAAGCTTCTACCAGATAGCGAAGTATTTTTCTTGGCGTGGGAGCTAATGGACGATCACTATTATTGGGATTCATCAATTTTTCACCATGCCAATAAACTGTCCAACTCTCTAGATCGATCACTAGGCTCGATGAGCGAATATATTTACTGTTATCAGGCCAACTTTTATTGGCTAGAGAATTATCGATTTGCTGAGTTTCTGATCTAGAAGAGTCAATAGCCCGTGATTTTCTAATTAATGCCTTAATTCGCCAACAAAGTACTTTTTCAATATTCTCCTGATGTTTGGCTATAAAATCTGTCGTTTGAGATTGTTCAAAGACCTTTTCCTCGGTAGAGGTACCACTATGTTCTGATAGAAAAATAATAGGTACAGCGGGCCAAGTTTGGTTAATTAGTTTCGAAATTGATAATCCGGCATCGTTATCACCATTCATATTGGCATCGAGAATGACTATATCGGGCGTTTCTTTATTAAGCTTGATAGCTTGACTAGCGGATTCAACAAATTTGTAGATAGCTAGTTTGTTTTTATTGCTTTTTTGCTCAAATAGATCGCTAGAGTGGGAACTGAAATCTGTTAGCTCTAAGATCCCTTTAAACTTATCAATCCAGTGAAATTGGTCTTCGACCCAAAATATTTTTAGCATTCTGCACAACTCATTTTTTTTACCGATCATCTACCTGCATGAAATTCTCACCGATTTTTCACTGGACTAATAGATACTAGTCTGCAAATACAAACTATTTCAAGAACACTCATTTCAAAAAACATCGTTATCAAAAAAGAGGTGCCACATGTCAAACGAAAATCTATCAATAGAACTACTGACGCTATGGTCAGATAATCCATCTGTATCCCTGGTTATCTGGAGCATTCTAATCATATTCAGCTGTTATCTGGGACGCAAACAAGCTCACCAAGTGTTTAAATCAACCGGCAATGGGCTCTATCGAGCACTTCGCTTGTGGGGTTTCAGTCTGAAACAACTTGAAAACAAGGTGTCCAAACGCAACCGACAAATATTACTAGCTAGCGGCGCAAAAGCTAGTGAAAAGACCATTGAAAGAGAGTTTACTCGTATTACTGATATCGTGCAGAGAGATTTATCACAATATCCGGCATTACATCGTCAAATTGCAGAAGCGATTAAAAAAATTGAAGTCGATTACCAAAACTCCACCTCAGCAGCCGTTTTACCTCCGGCGTGGGGAGAAGTTGTTGAAACCATCACCAGCTTACCGAGCGGCGGTGATCCAACGGTTAATAAATTACTCGGCAATATTAAAAATGCCGTCAACGAGTCTCATCAACAAACCTTAAAAGCATTCAAAAAATCGAGTGCTGAAAGCCATCGACTGCTAACAGGCATGCAACCGGTTTGGCGAGAAATTGACGGAAAGCTTTTGGAAGTCGATAAAAAAATTAGAGGCTTGGATGAACGCTCTAAAAATATCGATCAACAGATCGAAAACTATTCCAATATCCTCGCAGATCAAGATGCTGCGATCCATACTCTTGGATCTTCGGCGATGACTCAATTTTTTATCTCGGGTTTAGTTTTAGTTATCGCTATTCTTGGTGGCTTAATCAATTTTCAACTCATTGCGATGCCCATGGCTGAAATGGTCGGCGGTGCAAGTTATATCGGCTCTCTAAAAACCTCCGATATCGCCGCTTTAGTTATCATCCTGATTGAGATTGCTATGGGGCTATTCTTGTTGGAATCTCTACGAATCACTAATTTGTTCCCCTTGATCGGCAGCATGGATGATCGAATGCGTAGACGTATGATTTGGGTAACCTTTACCATCTTATTAATATTAGCCAGTATAGAATCTTCATTGGCTTATATGCGAGATTTACTAGCACTCGATCGCGAAGCGCTGCAACAATCTTTAATTGATGCTGGATCGACTAGCAGTATTGTCAATACACAGTTCAGATGGATCCCGTCCATGGGACAAATGGTAATGGGTTTTATTCTTCCATTTGCGCTTGCGTTTATCGCTATTCCTCTTGAGTCATTTATTCATTCATTGCGTATTGTTTTGGGCTTAATCAGCATTGCTATTTTGAGAATAACGCGGCTAGTGGTTCGGATGATAGGAAGTCTGTCTAAACACTTTTTTATGCTACTCACACATTTATTTGATTTCATCATTATGCTGCCGCTAAAAATAGAAGCGTTGGTGGAACGTAGAATTAACACTAAGACAGTAAATAGCGATATCAGTGATAAAATTGGCGAAAGTGCCACAGGAGTTAAATCATGAATTATTTAAATCGATTGGGTAAAAACTTTAGCAGTTCTGAAATCAGCAGAGTACGCCTTAGTGGCAGAACGTTTTTACTAAGTCTTGCGTTTGTAACATCGTTTTTATTAACCGCTTGCTCAGAGACAAAACTGAAAAATAGAGCGGTCTATTTATTACTCGATACATCAGGAACATATACTGCCGAATTGGCAAAAGCGCAAAGTATTATTAACTACTTACTGGCAACGCTAACCAGTGGCGATTCTATCGCGGTAGCAAAAATAGACTCAGGTAGCTTTAGTGAAAAAGATATCGTCGCCAAAGCAACCTTTGATCTAAGACCCAGCACAGCCAATGATCAAAAAAGACTGTTCAAACTAAAGATTGATAAGTTTATATCCAATATCAAGCATGGAAGTCGCAATACCGATATTACCGGAGCTCTTTTACAGGCATCTGATTTTGTCAATGAGACAGAGGCGAGTGAAAGACTTGTTTTAATTTTTTCAGATTTGGAAGAGGATCTTAGTAAAGGTCATATTAGAAACTTTCCTATCGAGATGCAAAATATCAAGGTAGTCGCTTTAAATGTAACCAAACTACGCTCGGACAATATCGATCCACGTGAATATAAAAAGAGACTAGTCGCTTGGAAGTCTCGAGTGGAAAATGGCGGTGGTCAGTGGCAGGTATTAAATGATTTGGAAAGACTTGAGACTATCATTTCTCGGTAACCTGAATAATCGTATCTATTCAGCATAACTAAATGGTAATAGCTAGAGTCTCAGAGATATAGCGTCATTGCGAGAAGGTACGACGCGGCAATCTGCTAAAGATTGAGCGACATTGAAACTAGTAATAATGTACAAACTGTTGAAGATTGCCGCGTCGCAAGCTCCTCGCAATGACCGTGTGCATTTAGCTGAATAAGTTACGAAAAATCTTAACTTTTGGTACTTTCCTAGCTTGCTTCCATTCCTTCATTAAAATGCTTTCTACAAACACTGACATAAAGATCGTTTCCCCCAATAGCAATTTGCGAACCTTCACTAATAACTTTTCCCTGTTCATCCTGTCGAAGCACCATAGTCGCTTTGCTGCCACAATGACAGATCGCCTTCAATTCCTTTAGATTATCTGACCAAGCTAGTAGATATTGGCTCCCCTCAAAAGGTTCCCCTTGAAAGTCGGTGCGAATACCATAGGCTAGAACCGGAATATTAAGAATATCCGCTACCTTGCCGAGTTGAGTGACTTGCGCTTTTGTAAGAAACTGAGCTTCATCAACTAAAATACAACTCAATTGTTCTTGTTGGTGTTGTTTTTCGATTAGTTGGTATAAATCTTCATCAGTGGTAAAAGCTGTTGCGTCGCACTGAAGACCAATTCTGGAAGTGACCGTTCCAATTTTATAACGATCATCCAGTATTGGTGCAAGAACCAAGGTATTCATACCTCGCTCTTTGTAGTTGTAACTGGACTGAAGTAAAGCAGTTGATTTTCCAGCGTTCATTGAAGAATAGTAAAAATACAGTTTTGACATAAAAGTGTTGCCGTAAATAGTAGAGTTATGCAATTTTCGAAATATCGTGCATACCCCATGAAGATTGCCGCGTCGTTCCTCCTCGCAATGACATTGCGATTGAGTTAGGTGCTACAAATATAGACCGCTAATTCTAACATCAACAGACTACCAGGTATCTATACAGGGTCGTTTTTTCCCTTTTCTTTTTGCAACTTGTGGCGTTGATTTCAAGCCTGCCAGTATCCATTCACGACTTTTTGCTGGATCAATAACAGCATCAATTTCGTGAAAACTAGCAACATTAAGTGCCTTACCATTTTCATAAGCTTTAGCAACCAAGTCATCAAAAAAAGTTTTACGTTTGTTTTCATCAGCAATAGATTGAAGTTGTTTTGCATAAGCTAGTTTAATTGAGCCCTCAATACCCATAGCTCCAAATTCGCCTGTTGGCCACGCGGCAGTAAAAAATGAGGCATGAAAACTACCCGCCGACATTGCTTGAGCGCCCAGTCCATAGCCTTTACGTAAAACCAAAGTAAAGAAGGGAATAGTTAGACTAGCCGCGGTTACAAAAATTCTGGATATATGTCTTACTGTACCTTGTTGTTCCGCTAATGGCCCCACCATAAAACCTGGAGTATCACAAAGAGAAACCATGGGAAGGTCAAAACCATCACACAACTGCATAAATCTAGCTGCTTTGTCTCCCGCTGAGGATTCGATAGCGCCACCTAAGTGGCCGGGATTATTAGCAATTAAACCAAATGCTTTTCCCTCTATACGAATAAGCGCAGTAATCATTCCTGGAGAAAACTGCTCCCTCAATTCTAGGTAAGAATCGACGTCAGCCATTTGCTTTATGACCGCTCGAATATCATAAATTTGTTTTCGGTTTTTAGGAATAGCGACGCGCAATTCGTTTTGATCGATCGCTTTCCATTCAAGCAAATCCCCTTGGAAATAAGAAATATACTTCTTACTGACGGTAACTGCTTCCGCTTCATCCTTCACAAGAATATCAATTACACCATTGGCAACTTGTATTGATGCAGGTCCAACTTCTTCCGGTTTAAACTTACCCAGCCCACCACCCTCAATCATCGCAGGTCCTGCCATACCAATACTTGAACCCTCTGTCGCAATAATCACATTACACACACCGAGTAGCGCTGCATTTCCCGCAAAACAGCGTCCGGCCGCAATGCCAATAGTTGGTACTAGACCTGACAGAGCAGCTAGCGCCACAAAAGAATGACAATCTAAACCGGACACGCCATTATAGTCTGAATCCGATGGTCTACCTCCTCCCCCTTCAGCGAACAAAACCACCGGAATTCGCCATTGTTTGGCTAGATCTAACATTCGATCGATTTTTTTGTGGTTCATGATCCCTTGAGTGCCGGCAAAAACACTATAGTCATATGCGAGCACTATGCAGCGTGAACTATCATCATCAAATAACTGATTGTTAATCGACCCTGTGCCGGCTATTAGGCCATCAGCGGGGCTTTTGTCGATCAACTCCTCTTGACTCAGTTGCCCTCGTTGTCCCGCAAGTAACATTGCCCCGTATTCATGAAAAC
>Ga0256847_1001041_pt1 | contig 15222 bp, 11 predicted proteins | sample TeddybearmetaG_FD_189099 | JGI IMG/M metagenome (GOLD analysis project Ga0256847, IMG submission 189099) | Hydrothermal vent microbial communities from East Pacific Rise, Pacific Ocean - Teddybear | ecosystem: Environmental > Aquatic > Marine > Hydrothermal vents | place: Pacific Ocean: East... | reverse complement strand
TAAAAATAATGAAGACGACTCTAAAGAAATTTCTACTGACGATAAAAAGAAAAAAGGCTGGACTTCTGAATTACTTAAATCGGTAGAGATCAACCTCGAATACCTCATTGGTCCGCTCTCCAGATCTTTGGTTCGAAAGGCTGCAACCAAAACAGACAATGTTGATGAACTCACCAGTATGCTAACGCAGTTTATTCCATCTGAAGAAGATAAAACGTCTTTCCTTGGCAAGACACAACTCATCAGAGAGCGATTCAATGCAACACCAGAACAATCAGAAAAACAAAAACCTTTAAAGCAGATAGTTGATACAGCTACCAGAATTGATCCGCAGATAATGGAAGCGGCAACAAACCAGCTTAAAAAATTGACTGATCTTGATGCTCAGTCTATCGTGACACGCATAGCGCGACAGTCGCCCGGATCAGGATATTTCATTAAAAGACTGGCAATGGAAGTGCGGGATAGAGATAAAAGGCAGGCTTTTTTAAAAGCCATGGAAAATTAATGACAAGACTAAACGAGAGCAATAAAAAACCTGTAAGTAATATGAATTCGGTACTTTGCACACTGCTACTGTTGGTTTTTACTGCTCAGCTGAATGCCGCGAACAATAAATGGGAAACGGGGAAAATAAAAGACTCAGCAACTGGAAAGTCTGCGTGTACTTTATTCACTCCGAAAATAGAGATCAATGATGGTTATGGGGACAGCTCGATACAATTATTTCTTTATCGTAATAGGCTTGAAATTAAAACGGGGTCAAATATCGATGGTTCCAGGAAAGATGTGGGGATTCAAGTTGATCTCAACCCATTGATTCCTGTTGAACAAGTAAAGTTGGAGACAATTGGCGTATTTAAAAATTCATTACCTGTCATTTTAAAGCAATTTAAAGCGGGTGGAAATGTGCAGGTAAAAATGAGATTTTGGCCTTCCTGGCCTGAAACTGCTGTCGTTCCTGCATCTTTTAGTCTGGTGGGTTTTACCGCTGCTTACAACGGTTGCTGGAATAAATAATTGATAAAAAAGAATCGGGCCACAAATTTTCGGTGCAACAAATAATTAATAAAAGAGGAAGTTAGGATGAAATTAGCAACACGGTTTAATTTGATACTCATTGTCGTGCTGGCAATTGGGCTGACGATAACGGCCTATTTTTCCTGGCAAATTTTACAAACAAATGCCAGGAACGAAATACGAGATCGCGCTAGCATTATGATGGAAGCTGCGCTTTCTATGCGCTCATATACGGTTAATGAAGTTCGTCCACTGCTAAAACTACAGAACAAACGTAAATTTTTGCCACAAACAGTGCCGGCCTATGCTGCAACACAATCTTTTGAAACCATCAGGAAAAGATTTCCCGAATATTCTTATAAAGAGGCTACTTTGAATCCAACCAACCCAAGAAATCGAGCAGTCAGTTGGGAGACAGATATAGTTAATGAATTTCGCAAAAATAAAGATAAAAAAGAAATTTTCGGTGAGAGAAGTACGCCGAATGGGCCATCATTATATTTTGCTCGTCCAATCACGATCACAAAAGGTGCCTGTCTGTCCTGTCACAGCACCATAGAAGCTGCACCAAAGTCTATGGTTGAGCTATATGGTCCGGCCAATGGATTTGGCTGGAAACTAAATGAAACCGTTGGCGCTCAGATTATATCTGTCCCCATGACAGTGCCGATTAAACATGCCCGCGAGGCTTTTAACATCTTTATGATTACCCTGGGGGCGGTGTTTTTGGCGCTGATTATTGTACTCAATATTTTACTGCGAATAATTGTTGCTGAACCGGTCAGAAGAATGTCGAAAATTGCGGATGATATTAGCCTGGGTAATATGGATGCTGCAGAGTTTGACGTGAAAGGTGGGGATGAAATATCCAAACTAGGTGCTTCATTTAATCGCATGCGTCGAAGTTTGGAGCAAGCCATGAAAATGTTGGAAGATTGATCCAATGCCAGATAAAACAACCTGAGTAAACCTCAATGGCTGAAAATAAACGCACATGGCTGGCGACAATATTGTTTCTCGATATTGTAAAATACAGTAAGGAATCGGTGGCCGATCAGATTGTCTTTAAAGATCATTTTAATAAGACAGTCGGAGAAGCAATAAAACAGGTGCCAAATCGTGATCGAATTATTTTGGATACCGGAGATGGATGCGCGATTTGCTTTCTGGGTGATCCTGAAGACGCCATGTTTTGTGCAATAACCATTCGCGATGTCTACGCTTTTCGCGATGAACAGAAAGACCCTGCGCCATATGATGTTCGCATGGGTATCAACCTGGGGCCTGTCAGAGTGGTAAAAGATTTGAATGCACGACAAAATGTTATAGGCGACGGTATCAATGTTGGACAGCGCGTCATGTCATTCTCAGGTTTGAACGAGATATACGTCTCGCGATCATTTTATGAAGTGATTGCTTGTCTATCTTCTGAATATGAAGATTTATTTCATGACCAGGGCGTTCGCAAAGACAAACACGGCCGTGAGCATGCGGTTTATGAAATCAAACAAATTCAAGATCAAAGTTTATCTGTTGATGAATCTGACATCTTAAAAACTGAGCTTTTAGTCGATGAAAACAACTCAGTCTTTGAGCCTGTACACCAAACTGGTCCAATTACTAACCCACCAACTGGATGGGATCCTGATATCCTCGCTGAGGCCATTTCAGATTTGGCTCCATACATGGGCGTCGTTGCCAAAGCGATGGTAAAAAAAGCTAGTCGACAATGTAACAATGCCGAAGATTTGTATAAAAAACTTGCCGAATCCCTGGCCAGCAAGGAAGAACAAAAAGCGTTTCTCAACAAAGCACCTATTACCATTATTGAAGTTCCAGATATTACAAAGGGCGGTAATCCTGTAACTGATCAACCAGTTTTACTGCACGTCTGGAAAAAAGAAACGCTACATGATGTCGAGCATAACCTGGCAGAGGTTATCGGACCTCTGGCTCATTTGCTGGTAAAGAAAGCTGCTGCGAAGACAGATTCACTCGAAGAACTTTGTCACAATCTGGCGGGTGAAATAAAAGATGATAAATCTAGAAGAACTTTTCTCCACAAGAGCCTGGCCTGAACAATTCATCAACAAATAATTTAAAGCAAAAAAAAGACGGCTCAAAGCCGTCTAAAAATAATCACCAAGGAGGAGTGAAACAATGATTAATCTAAGTAGTTTTAAAAATTTGTAAAACTATTTAAATTAATCAACTGAGAGGTGATAAAACCTCTCAGTCGAGTAGCAGTATTACTGGGCTACAGGCGCTTTAGGAGCCTGAGGAGCTACAGGAGCGTAACCGTAATAACCGTTGCCATTCTGAGCAGCATAACGCTGAGTAGCAGTCCAGTCGTTAGTGCCGTTTCCGTTAGCAGCCATATCAGCTTTAGTGTCAGCTTTCATGTCAGCTTTGCCAGTGCCTTTGAAAGACATTGCGAAGTCGAAAGAACCATCAGCAGAACCCTGACCATTTCCAGCACCGTTAGCAGTACCGTTACCAGTAAAAGAACCATTATCAGCACTGTTGCCATTACCCATGAAAGGCATATCCCAACCTGCAACAGCAGTAGAAGAAGCGACAACCAGTACAGCGGCAGTAATTAAAGTTTTCATTATAATCTCCAAAATTTTTGTTGGTAAATAAAGTTGTTATAAAATTTACAGGGAAGATAATATGCGAAATTACTAATATAGTCAATAACTAATATTAAAATATTCTAATAAACCTGTAAACGCTCGCTCTAATGCCGTCGGTTATATTGGTTTAAGTTTTTTCTGGAGATTAATCTGCGGTTTTCAGGATGGTAGCCTCATTCTAGTTGTCGTCCATAAACGGGCTTCCTGCCCGTCATGGACAGGAAAAAGAAAAATGAGGTTTTTCTTTTTCCATCATTTTCAATGGCTTATCGCCATCGCCCAAGTTGATAACAATGGGTCGGCACATCCCTGTACCGAACTAGTTTCCATCCTTTCTGGATGGAAACTATCTAATTCCCAGCCAGTAAGTAGCAAACTGTACGGCGATTCGACCACTTCGAGATCCCCTTGCAGTAGCAAAGCGAAGTGACTCAGTTCGAGCAGAGCCATCCATTTTTAACTTGAATTTGTTTAAGGCAAGCTCGACTACATCGAGATATTCATCCTGAGTGAAGGGATGAAAAGATAACCAAAGTCCAAAACGGTCAGACAGAGAGACCTTTTCTTCAATACTGTCACTCGGGTGTAACTGACCATCAATCATGCTGCTATCCAGGTTTTCCTGCATGAATTCAGGTATTAAATGGCGACGGTTTGAGGTGGCATAAATGATTACATTGTCAGGTTGAGCTTGCAGCGAACCTTCAAGCGCAGCTTTCAGGCTTTTATAAGAGTCGTCGTTAGCTTCAAAAGACAAGTCGTCCAGGTAAAGAATGAACTTTCGATTTAATCCAGATAACTGTTTGATGATCTCAAATAAGGAGGAGGTTTCATCCTTGGGGATTTCAACAACGCATAGATTATCTTGTAGGTGATTATTAAGCTGTGCTTTGATTAGTGATGATTTTCCTGTGCCACGGGCACCCCAGAGCAAGGCATTATTGGCAGGTTTATCAGCCACGAATAACGCCGTATTGGTTGCCAGTAAACTGGACTGTCTGTCTAAATTGAGCAAGTCAGACGATCTGACAGAATCGAAAGTCTCGATTCCCTGCAAATTTCCCTGTTGCCAGCGATAAGCCCGAAATTCGCCAAGTTGAATTGAATTGGCTTTTGCTTTTGGGATAATTTCATCCAGCCGGTCAAGCAGGTGGTCGATGCGGTTAAATAGCTTGTCTATGTCCTGCATCAGTCCTAACTCGCCAACTTTCTATATTTGATTCGATGAGGTTGATCAGCTTGCTGACCCAATCGTTGCTTTCGGTGGGCTTCGTATTCAGAGTAATTGCCTTCATAAGAATATACTTTACTGTCGCCCTCAAAAGCCAGAATATGGGTTGCGATTCGATCAAGAAACCAGCGATCATGCGACACTACCACGACACATCCCGGAAAATCCAGGATAGCATCTTCCAGTGCGCGCAGGGTTTCAACATCTAGATCGTTGGTCGGCTCGTCAAGCAACAGCAGGTTGCCGCCACTTTTTAATAATTTGGCCAGATGAAGACGGTTACGCTCTCCGCCTGACAAATCTTTGACGAACTTTTGCTGTGACGAGCCGCGAAAATTAAACCGGGACAGATAGGCACGGGATGGTATTTCGTAACTTCCGACAGTGATGTTTTCCAGCCCATCGGACAGATCCTGCCAGACGGTTAGATCTCCATTCAGTTCATCCCGACTCTGATCGACATAAGCAATTTGTACGGTTTCACCTATCTTGATAGAACCCTCATCGAGTGATTCTTCACCAACCATGATTTTAAATAAAGTTGATTTGCCTGCCCCGTTTGGCCCGATGATGCCAACGATTCCACCCTGTGGCAGTTTAAACTCAAGATCCTGGTAAAGTAGTTTATCGCCATAGGCTTTTTTGCCACCTTCAATTTCTACCACAACATCACCCAGCCTTGGGCCGGGCGGAATGTACAGTGAATTGGTCTCAGATCGCTCCTGAAAACTTTGGGATTGCATTTCTTCAAAACGTTTCAGCCGTGCCTTGCTTTTGGATTGTCGACCTTTTGGGTTTGAATTGACCCATTCCAGTTCAGCTTGCATGGATTTTAATCTTGCTTTTTCTGCACGTTCTTCGTGCTCAAGGCGTGTCGATTTTTGCTCTAGCCAGGATGAGTAATTGCCTTGCCAGGGAATTCCTTGTCCACGATCCAGCTCCAGAATCCAGCCGGCGACATTGTCGAGAAAATATCGGTCGTGAGTCACCGCAATAACAGTGCCTGGGTAATCCTGAAGAAAGCGCTCTAACCAGGCAACAGATTCAGCATCTAGATGGTTGGTGGGTTCGTCAAGGATTAGCATGTCTGGATTCGACAGTAGCAGGCGACAAAGGGCGACACGTCGTTTCTCACCACCGGAAAGGTTATCCACCTTGGCATCCCAGGGGGGTAAGCGCAAAGCATCGGCAGCAATTTCAAGTTTTCGATCCAGTTCCCAGGCACCTGCGGCATCAATTTTCTCTTGCAGTTCTGCCTGCTCAGCTAATAATTCATTCATTTCATCATCAGACATGGGTTCGCAGAATTTCATGCTGATGGTATTGAAATCGTCAAGTAGAGTCTTAATTTCAGCTACACCTTCTTCAACGTTACCGCGCACGTCTTTGCTATTGTCGAGCTGGGGTTCCTGCGCCAGGTAACCGATGTTGGTTCCAGGCTGTGGTCTAGCTTCACCGTTAAAATCCTGATCTATACCTGCCATAATCCGTAATAGTGTTGATTTCCCGGCACCGTTGTAACCGAGTACGCCTATTTTTGCGCCAGGGAAAAAGTTGAGATTGATATCTTTAAGAATCTCGGTCTTGGGCGGGATGACTTTGCCTACACCATTCATGGTGAAAATGTATTGTGCCATTTGAATCCTGAATTTTAGATTTTCGGTATTCTAACAAGACAGAAATAAAATAAAGTAAAAATTGCAAGAACACCAGGTTAGAGCTAAGTGTTATAAACTTAGAGTAATTTGTTATTAACATTTGCTAAATTACTGAGTTTTTTATATTTAACAGTATTAGCTAGTCTATATAATCAGGCTGATAAATAACAATTAACAAATCAGATTTTCTGCAATGGAATCCAATGCGATGACCATGAAAGAACTACAGCAGCAGAGCTATTTATTTGGCTCTAATGCTGCATTTATCGAGCAACTCTACAGCCAGTTTCTGCGCAATGAATCCAGCGTTGATGAGCGTTGGCGAACCTGGTTTCGCAGTCTTCAAAACGGGAGCGATGTAGAGGATGTCGATCATCTAGCTATTCAATCCCAGATCGCATCTCTGGTTCAACAGAAAAAAAGCACCACTTTTCTGGCAAATACTGCCCAACATCAGCATGAACTCAAGCAGGTAAAAGTTTTACAACTGATCAATAGTTACCGTTTTAAAGGGCATATCAAGGCAAATCTCGATCCTCTGGGCAGGTTGGAGCTGGGTGATGAGCAGGATCGCAAGTTATTAACCATAGAAGAACATAACCTGTCTGATGATGACCTGGAGACCATATTTAATACTGGTTCGATGTTTGGTGTTAATGAGATCCCGCTGAAAGACATTATCGACCGACTAGAAACAATATATTGCGGCACTATCGGCTCTGAATACATGTACATGTCCAGCGTCAATCAAAAGCGCTGGATTCAGCAACGATTGGAAACCACGCTCGCTACACCTTCATTCAAACCTGGTCGACGCAACCGAATTCTGGATCGAATTATAGCAGCTGAAAATCTGGAAAAATTCTTACATACCCGCTACGTCGGACAAAAGCGATTTTCTCTTGAGGGTGGCGAGTCGTTGATTCCTATGCTGGACAGAATCATTCAACAGGCCGGAAAAAATGGCTCGAAGGAAATCGTTATCGGCATGGCTCATCGAGGCCGGCTAAATGTTCTGACCAATTTGCTGGGCAAAATGCCAAAAGACCTGTTCGATGAATTCGAAGGTAAAGTCGAGTTGAGTGATCGCTATAACTACGATGTTAAGTATCACCAGGGTTTCTCATCAGATGTCAATACTGATGGCGGCCCGACTCATCTGGGTCTGGCATTTAATCCCTCGCATCTGGAGATTGTTGATCCGGTGGTAGAAGGATCAGTTCGTGCCAGACAACGCAAGAAGACAACCCTGAGTTACAACAGTATTTTACCTGTTCTGGTGCATGGCGACGCGGCATTCGCCGGTCAGGGCGTGGTCATGGAAACCTTTAATATGTGCAATACACGGGGTTATCGCACTGGTGGCACGATTCATATTATTGTCAATAATCAGATCGGGTTTACCACCAGTAATCCTAAAGATGTGCGATCTACCATGTATTGTACCGATATCGCGAGAATGGTTCAGGCACCTATTTTCCATGTTAATGGAGATGATCCTGAAGCCTGCGTTTTTATCGCAGAACTTGCGCTTGATTTTCGCAAAGAATTCGAAAAGGATGTCATCATCGACATGATGTGTTATCGACGATATGGTCATAATGAAGCCGATGAGCCGGCTGCTACACAACCACAAATGTATGAAGCAATTCGAAATCATCCTCGCATTGTCGAAAAGCATTCTCAGAATCTGATCGACCAGGGGGTTGTGACACGAGAACAGGTTGATCAAATGATCGCCGATTATCGTAAAGCGCTGGAGCAGGGCGGTGCTGTTGCCCTGAATGTCATTTCAGCACTGCAGGCGACGGAATCTGCACATTGGCACCAGTTTGAACATGCGGACATTAATAACCAGGTAAATACGGGTGTTGAGCACAAAACGCTGAAAAAGTTGGGCAAGAAGCTGCTCAAACTACCGAAAAATTTCCAATTACATAACAGAGTCCGTAAAATTATGGATTCCCGCCAACGAATGCTGGATGAAGATATCCAGTGTGACTGGGGTTTTGCGGAAACCCTGGCGTATGCCACTTTACTGAATGATAATTACGCGATTCGCATTTCTGGTCAGGATAGCGAGCGTGGTACTTTTTTTCATCGCCACGCGGTATTGCATAATCAGGATAGTGGAAATGTTTTCATCCCACTCAAAAAAATTAAAAAAAATCAGCCACGTTTTGAAGTTATCAATTCCTTTCTGTCAGAAGAGGCAGTTTTAGGATTTGAATATGGCTACTCGACGACTACAGCCCACACTCTGGTGATATGGGAAGCCCAGTTTGGAGATTTCGCCAATGGCGCTCAGGTCGTCATCGATCAATTCATCAGCTCTGGCGAAGTTAAGTGGGGCCGCATGAGTAACCTGGTGATGTTATTGCCGCATGGATATGAGGGGCAAGGGCCGGAACATTCATCAGCACGTCTTGAACGTTACCTTCAGCTTTGTGCGCAGAATAATATGCGTGTTGTGATGCCGACTATGCCTGCGCAGATATATCATTTGCTACGCAGTCAAATGATCAGTGGTTTTAGAAAACCATTGATCGTCATGAGTCCAAAAAGCCTACTGCGACATGAAGCAGCCGTGTCCCCTTTGAAAGATTTAACCGAGGGGACTTTCCAGCGAGTCATTGAAGAAACTGACGAATTGAATCCAGAGGAAGTCTCGCGACTCATTCTTTGCACGGGCAAAATCTACTTCAAGCTACATGAAGTTCGAAATCAAAAATATAACCACCAGACCGCTATAGTGCGTGTGGAACAACTCTATCCTTATCCTGCCGCTGAAATTGAAGCAGTGCTTCAGCAATACCCAAATTTAAAGCAGGTTGCCTGGTGTCAGGATGAACCCAGGAATCAGGGCGCCTGGTCTGAAAATAAACGTCAATTAAATAATAGTTTTAATCCAATGAACGTTGTCTATGCGGGTCGAAGCTCATCTGCATCATCAGCCGTGGGATATATGGCGTTACACCTGGAACAGGAAACTCGTCTGGTGACAGATGCGTTTGAACTCAATGAAGAATAATGGGAGAAATTATGTCCGCTGAAATAAAAGTACCGGTATTACCAGAATCTGTATCAGAAGGGACTTTGGGTGCCTGGCATAAAAATATTGGCGATCAGGTCAAACAGGATGAACCCATTGTTGACCTGGAAACTGACAAGGTTGTACTGGAAATTGTGGCCACAGCCAATGGGGTATTGCAATCAATTGAATTTAATGAGGGTGATATTGTAACCAATGATCAGGTACTGGGCATTATCAACACCGATGCGGTTAGTGAACAAAAGCCCGAACCTGTAACAAAGACAGAAATTAATAAAGCCGGACCAGCGGTTAGAAAACTGATAAAGGAAAATGATCTAAAACTGGATGATATTCAGTCATCGGGAAAAAAAAGCGGCGTTACAAAAGCGGATGTAGAGCAACATATACAATCGAAAGAAGTGACAGAACCCAAGCAACCAGCAGCCAGTTCTGAGCAAACGACTTCTCTAACTCCGGCTTCTCCTGGAGAAGATGATACTGCACGTAATGATCGTCGCGTTCCCATGAGTCGTTTACGTCGAGTCATAGCGGACAGACTCAAACAGGCTCAGAATACCGCTGCAATTCTGAGCACATTTAACGAAGTCAATCTAAAGCCCATGATGGACTTGCGCAGTAAATACCGTGATTCATTCGAGAAAAAACACGGTGTTAAACTGGGCATGATGTCATTTTTTACCAAAGCAGCAATCGAGGGTTTGAAAAGATTTCCAACTGTGAACGCCTCAATAGATGGTGCTGATATTGTTTATCATGATTATTTTGATATCGGTATGGCGGTGAGTTCAGATCGAGGTCTGGTGGTGCCAATATTAAGAGATGCCGACCAACTGAGTTATGCAGATATTGAGTTACGAATTCGTGAAATGGCCGCTAGAGCCAGAGATGGCAAATTGAGTATAGATGAGCTAACAGGGGGCACCTTTAGCATCACCAATGGCGGTGTATTTGGTTCACTGTTGTCAACACCAATTCTAAACCCGCCACAAAGTGCGATTTTGGGTATGCATACCATTCAGCAGCGACCCGTTGCAATTGATGGGGAAATAGTCATTAGACCGATGATGTATCTGGCCTTGAGTTACGACCATCGAATAATAGATGGGCGCGAAGCCGTACAGTTTCTAGTTACCATAAAAGAAGCGTTAGAAGATCCGGCACGTATGCTGTTGAATATTTAGCGATACTACAAAAATCCATCAGAAATTCCTTTCTGTTATAGTTCAATATGCACTATAAATATTAGGAGGCAAACAGTGGATTATATTATGGCTGAAAATTTGCTTGATCAAGACCAACAAAAACAATCTGCAAAAGATGCCCATGTTTCATCCCTAAAAAGTTCTACTGGCATTTCGTTTGAGCAGTCATATATCGATCCTGAAAAAACCTCTTCCGATTTACTAAAACACATCAACGCCTTTCGAGATTTAAGCCGAGAAAGTTTACTAGCTTATTCTCGACTGATTGTCCGGGTTCATTTCGCACCAGGAGATACGATTATTCGCGAAGGAGATGAAGGGGACAGTATGTTCATCCTGATTGGCGGTGTAGTTAGGGTGCAAGCGTCTAATCAAGAAGATGATCAGGAAAAAAGCGTCAAACTGAAACCTGGTGGTATTTTTGGTGAAATGACATTACTTACAGGTTCGCCACGATCTGCTAATGTGATTGCAGATACTGAATGTGTATGTCTAAAGTTAAAAAAAGTCGATGTTGATAATCTCATTAGTGATGAGCCGAAATTTGCTTCGCTACTCACCTCAATACTAAGCGAAAGACTTAATAGTCATGGTGGCATCAAGCAAGTTGGTAAATACCGTTTAATGGGAGAATTAGGCAGAGGAGCTATGTCCGTGGTTTATGAGGCTTGGCATCCAACCCTGTCCTGCCCGGTAGCAATCAAAATGCTACCTCATGAATATCTACATTATCCAGACTATAAAGAAAAATTTCACAAAGAAGGCACCATTCTCGCCAAACTTCGTCATCCCAATATCGCCAATGTCATCGATACTGAAGAAGCTTATGGCACTTACTTCATTATTATGGAAAAACTGAAGGGTAAAACACTGGAAGAGTATTCTAGAAAAAATGGTTTACCTGATGTAGACCAATGTGTATCGATTATCATAAATGTCGCTAAAGCAATTTCTGAAGCGCATCGTCATGGCATTATCCATCGAGACCTTAAACTGTCAAATGTCATGATTGATGAAAATAATGAAATCAAACTAACTGATTTTGGCATTGCCTTATTACCTGGGGATCAACTGAAAAAAATCGAAAACATCGAAGGCACGCCAAACTATATGGCACCCGAACAAATTTTAAATCAGACCATTGATGCTCGAACCGACATCTATGCCCTGGGTATGATGGGCTATAAATTATTTACTGGAAAATCCCCATTTACCGGCAATCTTAAAGATATACTTGATAGCCAGGTTCACCAAAAATCGCCAACTCCGGGTTCAACCAGATCAGGTTCAACCCCGGTATTTGACCAGTTTGTGTTGAAGGCAACAGAAAAAGACCCGAACAATCGTTTTCAAACTGCGCAAGAGGTAATTGACTTTTTTGATCGCACAGCTGAAGTGAAAGTAGAAAATATTAATGTTTCGACAATTTCATTTGTTTATGGTGATGGTGAAATTCTTAAGGTTGCCAAACTGGTTGATATGATTTCTGAAACCTGTAAGAAGCATGATATTAAAGCTATTTTTTAATCTGAAGTATATTTTTTCGAGTAATTTCCCTTCATAGTTATTTTACTTCTGGTCTCTTGAATTCGGTCTTTTATTTAATTACATTAGAATAGGTTAATATTCTAATTCAATATAGACTACAATGTGAGGAATTTTATTTAATTAGAGTTTCTCATGGTAACTAAAAAATCTGCAGCTAAACCTGTTAGTAAAAAGAAGGCAACGGTAAAAAAGAAAACTACCGTAAAAAAGAAAGTACCGATTCGGAAAAAAACAGCCAGCACCAGGCAAACTGCGGTTCGTAAAAAAGCGCTACAACCGAGCAGAAAAAATGATACCTCATCAGAGATAAAATCATTGTTACAGGCAATTAAAAAGGATCGAGAATTAAACAATGCTCAGTTATCTGAACGCGATAATCATTTGCAAAAACTCAGTCAGGAACTGGAACAGGCACTATCAAGACGCGATGAACAGATGGCTCATCTCTACCAGGGGCTGGAAAAATCAATCTCTCACCGTGATGAGCAAACCGATAAATTATTCAACGGACTAAAATCTTCATTTCAACAGGTCGAACAGGATTCAGATAAACGCGATTCCCGTAATTTGAATATATTCGACAAAATGTCGCAGTTCATCCTTAAAGATCACAAACAAATCCAGCAGGAAGCGCTACAGCAGGAACACCTGCAACGTAAGAAGTTCAAATACCTGGAAAAAGTAGCAGAACAAAATCATGGTAAAAATCGCTTACTGGCCATACCTGGCCTAATACTGGGTGTGCTAGCAGTCATTTACATGTTTTATGTCGTTACAGTAATGGAATCCGCTATGACAAATATGTCAGACGACATGCATGCAATGAGAGGATCCGTGGCTGAGATGTCAACTCACGTAGGTACAATGAGCGGACATACTAAGAGTATTGATCGTAATTTGGGGTACATGCAGAGAGATATGAGCATTATGACGCGATATGTCGCACCAGCCATGAAAGGATTTAAAAGAATGATGCCCTGGTCATGGTTCAACTGATTAATTTAGTGCAAAGCCCCACAACTTTTTCAACTTCAGGTAGAATGCCGCAGTTCTAAAAAATTGACGGTAAAACCTAATGTTGGAAACCAATGCCATCAGCTTGCACATCATTGACCTGCTTGAGCGAATTGAATCGCTTAGGGGGTATCTTTGACTATGCCGAAAACAAAGAACTGCTGGAAGAGGTCCAACTAGAACTTGAGAATCCTGATGTCTGGAATGATCCGGAAAAAGCGCAGCAACTCGGCAAACAAAGGGCAAAGCTGGAAGGCATTGTAAACGGACTCGACCAAAATTTTCAGGCTGTCTCTGATGCCAGCGATTTGCTGGAAATGGCGACTGAAGAAGACGACGAAGCAGCCGTTGTCGAGATCGAATCAGATCTGGCTCAAGCGGAAAAAATTATAGCAAACCTGGAATTTCACCGCATGTTCTCAGGCGAAATGGATGAATGCAATGCCTTCCTGGATATTCAATCTGGATCAGGTGGAACCGAAGCTCAGGACTGGGCAGAAATGATGTTACGCATGTACCTGCGCTGGGGTGAGGCAAAAGGCTTCAAGACTGAGATTATAGAGGTTTCAGCTGGTGATGTTGCTGGTATTAAAAGTGCTGCGGTAAGATTTGAAGGAGACTATGCATACGGTTGGTTAAGAACCGAAACTGGCGTGCATCGCCTGGTTCGTAAATCGCCTTTCGATTCAGGCAGTCGGCGTCATACCTCGTTTGCTTCGGCTTTTGTCTCGCCTGAAGTGGATGATGATATTGATATTGAAATTGACCCATCAGATCTACGCATCGATGTTTATCGGGCCAGTGGGGCTGGCGGACAGCATGTTAACCGTACCGAATCTGCCGTTCGCATTACCCACGTGCCGACCAATGTTGTGGTTCAATGTCAGAATGATCGTTCTCAGCATAAAAACAAAGCCACCGCAATGAAGCAGCTCAAAGCAAAGCTGTACGAGTTGGAAGTTCAACAGCGAAATGCCAAAGCTCAGGGTGTTGAAGATTCAAAATCCGATATCGGCTGGGGCAGTCAGATTCGATCCTATGTACTGGATCAATCCAGAATAAAAGATTTACGTACCTCTGTTGAAACGGGCAATACCCAGGCTGTGCTGGATGGTGCGCTGGATCAATTTATCGAAGCAAGTTTAAAAAGCGGATATTAATTTAAGGATCATTAAGCATGAATGACGAGATTGGAGAAAAACCGGAAGAAGTTGTCGATGAGAATGTATTCATCGCCCAGCGAAGGGAGAAACTATCAGGTCTGAGAGAAAAGGGACAAGCCTATCCCAATGGTTTTAAACGTGAGAACTTGTCTGCTTCGTTATTCGAATTGTACGATTCTGAAACCAAAGAATCCCTCGCAGAAAAAGCAATTCCAGTTAGTGTTGCTGGTCGAATGATGCTGAAGCGGGTCATGGGTAAAGCGAGTTTTGTCACACTGCAGGACATGAGCGGCAGGATTCAGCTATTTGTGCAAAAAAATGTGATTGGAGAAGAACACTATGATGCTTTTAAAGATTCTGATATTGGCGATATTTTCGGTGCGACAGGCATTTTGTTTAAAACCAATACGGGCGAATTAACAGTCAAGGTCAGCAGGCTACAGCTACTGACAAAGTCACTTCGACCGCTGCCTGAAAAATTTCACGGTTTGACCGACCAGGAGCTAAAATATCGACAACGATATATTGACCTGATCATGAACCTGGATTCACGTAAAGTCTTTCAGGTTCGCAGCCAGACCATAGCTTTTATTCGTTCTTATATGATGGATGAAGGTTTTATGGAAGTTGAAACTCCGATGATGCACACGATTCCCGGCGGTGCCACTGCTCGACCTTTTATCACACATCATAAT
>Ga0256847_1001040_pt1 | contig 15228 bp, 13 predicted proteins | sample TeddybearmetaG_FD_189099 | JGI IMG/M metagenome (GOLD analysis project Ga0256847, IMG submission 189099) | Hydrothermal vent microbial communities from East Pacific Rise, Pacific Ocean - Teddybear | ecosystem: Environmental > Aquatic > Marine > Hydrothermal vents | place: Pacific Ocean: East... | reverse complement strand
GGGTAATTTAGAAAAGGCAACTAACGACATTGTGTCCTAATGAGTGATAAATAGTTTATTTGGACTTACTTATACACATCAAGATTTAGACAAGGAAGGATTTATTGGTAATAAGGCAATTTTCGAGTTCGCTAGTGAGATGAAACCCAATCTTCACATGATAAATCAGAAACCCTTTCAAATTCTTTAATATTATTGGTGACTAAAATGCACTGTTCCGAAAGAGCATGTCCTGCAATCAACGTATCGTTATTTCCAATAGGTGTGCCTTTGTCACTAAGAATTTTTTTGATTTTAGCCGAGTAATCTACAGCTCTTTGATCCCAAGATAAAACTGAGTCTAGTCGCTCCATGAATTGATCAACAATTATGTTATGTTTAGGTGATGCTTTTTTACCAATGGCGCCAAATCTTAGTTCGGAATAGGTAATAGCGGAAATCACAAGTCGATTTTTGTTTTCTACGCAACGCTGCAGTTTAGCTAGTACACTGGCAGGTTTTTTTCGCACAATGAACGAGCAAATATTAGTGTCCAACATATAAGTCACTTTCAAAACAATGAGAGTCTCAAAGTACGGCCCTTCCTTCTTCTATAATATCCGGACGTTCAGACAGAAAATCGGGATCTGCACGCTCAACATCACCAAAACTTATCCAAGATTTACGCTTAGGCGTCAAAACCAATGAATTACCATCCTTTACTATTGTTAGTTCACTAACTCCATCAAATTCTAGATCTTTTGGCAGTCTTATCGCCTGATTATTTCCATTTTTAAATATTGATACCGTTCTCATAACTGACTCCTGAAATAGTCCTATTTATGAAGATAACATATCGCCAGCATATGTCAAGCATATGCCTGTCTCTAGAACTGTTGGAATTCTCACTACTGCTTAACAATTACCCCATCTTTCATAACAAAAGAGATATTTTCCATCAGTGTAATATTTTCCAAAGGATCACCATCCACAGCAACAAGATCCGCTAATTTGCCCACTTTTATACTACCTAATTTATCTTCAATACGAAGTAGCTTAGCGGCGTTAAGTGTAGCCGATTGTATCGTTTCAATTGCAGGCATGCCGGCTTCCTGCATATATTTAAACTCTCTTCCATTGAGTCCGTGAGGGAATACGCCAGCATCCGTCCCAAATGCAATTTTGACGCCTTTTTTATACGCCTTTGCAAAAGTACCCTGTATTTTGGGGCCTATCGTAGCAGCCTTAGGCTGAACAATTGCTGGATAATATCCATCAATCGCCGCTTTTTCCGCCACCCATTTTCCAGCGGTAATAGTCGGCACATAGTAAGTCCCCTTCTTTTTCATTAATTTCATAACCTCCTTTGTCATGTAGGTTCCGTGCTCAACAGAATCAACGCCAGCAATAACCGCGCGTTTCATTCCCTCTGCTCCGTGTGCGTGAACCGCAACAACAAAGTCATAATCTTTCGCTGCCTTAACAACTGCGTTTAGTTCCTCTTGCGTAAACTGTGGATTGGAGCCATTTTTAGCCAAACTTAAAACACCGCCAGTAACGGTGAGTTTGATCACATCTGAACCTTCCTTGTATCGTTGCCTTACTGCTTTCATCGCGTCTTCAGGACCATTAATAACGCCGTCTTTAGGGCCAGGATCGCCCATTAGATCAGGTCTTACCCCATTAGTTGGATCCGCATGCCCACCCGTAGTTGCAATACTTTTTCCTGCAGCATATATTCTAGGTCCCAAAATATAACCTTTTGCAATCGCTTTTCTTAACGCCACACCAAGTCCAGGCGCTAAATCACCTAAGTCTCTTACGGTTGTAAAACCGGCTAATAGGGTATCTTCCGCGAACACGGTACTCCTAAATGCCACATCTACGGGTGACATAGTAAACTTCTCGCTATAGGAGCTCTTAGTGATTTCCCCAGATAAATGAACATGCATATCCATAAGACCAGGCATAACGGTTTTGTCTTTCAGGTCGATGAGTTCTTCGTTTTCTGTGGGTTCCGTGAATCCCGGTTCAATTGATATGATTTTATTGCCACTAATTCTTATCGATTGTTTTTGAACCGCTTTAAGGTTATCGACATCAATATACCGGCCAACGTGCAATAAGTAGTTATCTGCTGCTGTCCAGCAACTTGCGAAAACAAAACTAAGTGAGAAAATAAGTTTAACAACATTCATTTTATGCGATCCTAATTAGACTGTACTCATGAAACTCTATCGTAAATTGCTCGACTTTACAAAGAGTAAGCGTATTCCCATCCTTTTAATATCGAGCAGATCGTGTGTTACAATTCCTTTCATGAAAACAAAAAAAGAAATAGTAGAAAACTGGCTACCTCGATACACTGGGGTAAAGTTGGAGGATTTTGGCGAGTATATTCTACTGACTAATTTTCATAACTACATTGAGATGTTTGCGACTAAGTTTGGCGTTACCGTTAATGGTGAAGACAAACCAATGCAAACAGCAACCTCCAATGGTATAACAATCATTAATTTTGGGATGGGTAGCGCGATGGCTGCTACGGTAATGGATTTGCTTAGTGCCATATCTCCTAAGGCGGTATTGTTTTTGGGTAAATGTGGTGGGCTAAAAAGAAAAAATAAACTTGGCGATCTGGTTCTCCCCATTGCTGGTATTCGGGGTGAAGGAACAAGTAATGATTACTTGCCGGCTGAAATTCCCGCACTACCCTCTTTTCGTTTACAACGCGCTGTTTCCTCAGTAATCAAAAAACAAGAGTTAGATTATTGGACTGGCACCGTCTACACAACTAATCGACGAGTTTGGGAGCACGACAGTGATTTTAAAAAGTATTTGAGAAAAACTCGAGCGATGGCCATCGATATGGAAACCGCGACAATCTTCACTGTGGGTTTTGTAAATCAAATCCCACGAGGAGCCTTATTGTTAGTTTCAGACAATCCTATGACACCCGATGGTGTAAAAACATCTGAGAGCGATAAACAAGTCACCTCTACCTTTGTGATTAGACATCTTCAAATAGGTATAGACTCACTATTAGAGTTAAAAGACTCCGGTGAATCCGTTAAGCATATGCGCTTTTCTGAAGATCTCATTTGATTATTAGCGGTCCCTCTAGTTCATTTTTATCAGGATGCTATTATTTCGTAAAACTTGATTTACCTTGAATCAATTATCCCACTTAAATATTCTCGTACTTAGAGTCTCTGCTATTAATAACGATATAAAAAGCAACCGACGAAAATATAAATAGTGCCACGTCCGAGTGGGGAATATGTCTATGAGGAAGCTCCGGATAAAAATACAAATACGCGCTGCAACACATGGCACCAAGCGTGCTTATGATTAACACGTTTTTTATCCACTTAGTGTCCCGAGTTAGATACGCCAAAAAGAAGAAAATAGCAGGAAAAACCAAAGCCAAAACCGTCTCTAATCTAACGGCTCCAGAAAATCCCGCGCCTGAATCGAAAGATATATAGATAATGGTTATCATCCCACCAAGCAAACACCATAGCTCCAGTAGACTAGTATACTCAGGACGGTTTGCCACAAAATCACTATAAATTAACTTTGGGTGTTTCATCGGTGCGCCTCCAATACGATAATTTGGTTCTATAATTATAATACTGTGGAATGATGAATAAGAATATAACGAATAGAATCATTAATTATTCCAATTGAAGGCGCTATATCTTTCGGTTGTTCAAGCTATCGTATTAGCCTTTTATTAGCTAAAAAAAGCAGTTCGAACCTCTTCCGACAAATCAAAACCATTAACCTCAGCCCGTTGCAATAATTGCCAAAAATACCGGTACGTAGCTCGATCATGAAGCTCGCCATCGTATTGAATGGGTCCCCAATTTGCTTTTTGCGCTGCCAGTAATATTCCTTGAGCCGCTTCTACTTCTGAATAATCAGGCTTCATCGCTTCAACAATTGCTTCCACTTGAGTCGGGTAAATGCTCCACATCCGCATAAAGCCAAATTCATTTCTCGCTCGCGATGCATCGCTTTTAGTTTGCTCTGCATTTTTCAAATCTAGTGTCACGTTATGTGCTGGTACAATCCCGTTTGCTAAAGCAGCCGCCACCATTTCTGTTTTTGCTCTCGCTAAAAGCGGATGATCAAATTGACCCGGGCTTCGCATACATGCCGCGGGGATGGCTCCGTAATGACCACTCACAAAATCCATCATTCCGAAATCTAGCACTTGAAGCCAGTCAACTTCAGCAATTTTCCAAATATCTTTTAACGCACCGTGGGTTTCGATTAACACATGGATTGGAATTTCTCGCGTTATTGCATTTTCTTGGGCTATTTTTTTAATATAGCCCACCATTGCTTCAATTTGATAAGCTTGAGTTGATTTAGGTAGAGTTATGTAGGCGACGTCATTGCCAATTTTGGGCACTAGAATATCAACATCTGCTTTCCAATGTGGATGGCTAAAATCGTGAATTCTAACCCCCATCATTTTATGCACATTAGCGTCACTTGAAATAACATCCGCTACCATTTCTGCATGAGCAGCCTCTTGACCTGCCGCAGCGCCGTCCTCACAGTCACACGTAATATCAAAAACCGGTCCAAATTTATTCTGCATTTCTAATGCCTTTAACATCAACTTTTCACTACCCGCAAAATGTTCGCAGCTTGGTATTGCCGGAAAAGGCTTTTCCGCATCAAACAATGCATCGTTGGGGTGGACGGTGTTAGACATCATATTCTCCGAAAAATCTAGTTACTTCTTTCAAGTACAAGATCAGCATAAATGGCACATCAGTTCTGTGCAAATAACTCGAAAGTATAGATGATTTAACTAAAACTCTACTCTACACTATTGACAGTTGCCACGAAAATTTAAACAATTGTTTGAATTGTCGCAACAAGCTAGTATCATTTACATTAGACTAAGACATCCGACCAGTTGAGACAAGCTAAATTTCTCCTTGTTTCTATCTATTCGAATAATTAGCAGACAAAAACAGGCCTAAGATATGAGTGCACAAAACGAATTCCTCGAACATGTAAATGAAGAAGATGTACTAGGTGGTACTTGGCCAGGCATTCAACTCTATTACCCACCAGTTAAGTATTCCCCCAAAGACAGCGAATACGAGACCATGGAACAAGCGGTCTCTCGAATTCGTCGTCACGCCCACAAATGTAGGGCACACACCTTATTATTTGATTTAGAAGATGGTTGTCGGCAAAAAGAAATGAGCAGGGAATTGCTTCGTAACGAACTACCCAAATTTCCAAAACGCGATTTTCGAATTGCTTTGAGGATCAACCCCTTTCGAACAGACGAATACGAAAAAGATTTGAATTTACTAAAAGATATTGGCGAACATGTTGACGCAATAGTTTTGGCAAAAGCCGGCGAAATGTATGGCGCAGCCGAGATAAGAGATCTATCCGCGTGGCTGGTGGGAGTTAATCCCAAGATAGAAATTCAACCGATTATTGAGCACCCCCGTTCGCTTAAGCTAGCCTCGGAGTTAATGGCCTTTTCGACCGTTAAACATGTCGTTTTCGGCATTCATGATTTTTCAAAGGCAATGGCAATTCATTTGACGCCCGAAGGTTGGATAGACGAGTTAAAAACGTATCTGCGAAATTTATTGCTAGAAGCTCGAATAGCAGGTAAAGGAGTGATCGGTGGCGTTGAAGTATTGATCAATGAAACGCCTATGCCAGAAACCAACATAGAGCCCCATGATGTACGTCGTTGGCTCGATTTACATGGTGACCATGAATCGCACGTTGTTCACGGTCACGCCACCGTTGAAGCTCAAATGGGCTTGACCGGCAAGCAAGTCATTCATCCGTATCACATTCATTTATGTAAAGTGGCATTTACTCCTTCTCCACTGATAATTAACCGCAATATTCAAATGTTAAAAGCTGCCATTGAAGCGGATGCACTGCTCGGAGGCGCGATTAAATTTGAAGGTGCAATGCTCGATCCGCCAATGTTTGGAAAAGCTCTACAAACATTATTAAGAGCCTATGCACTTAAATCTTTAACCAAAGAAGATAAAGATTTTGCGCTCCAAGTGCTTAAATTATTACCGATTAATGTGATTCGAGAAAACTGGCCTTATGGTCGAATTTAAGCAACCGAACCAATCTAAGAATAAATAGTAAAATCTGGGAAATTCAATTGAAATGAGCCAACTTGAAAAATACTTGAAGCAGACCGGTGGGGCAGCAGAATGGAAAATTCCTCAATATTTTAATATTGCTAACGAATGTGTAAAACAACATGCGCTCGGCGTAAAGTCAGAAAGTATTGCGCTAATTGTAGAAGATGATCAAGCCGGTACAACTGAATTATCCTATGCGAAACTCGATCAAGCGAGTGGTAAGTTTGTCACCTTACTTAACGATTTAAACATCACTGTCGGTAATCGCGTTTTAATACGCCTACCTAATTCTATAGACTATCCCATCAGTTTTTTCGGTTGTTTGAAACATGGCGCTATCGCGGTGCCAACATCAACACTATTAGCAGCCTCCGAAGTCACTTACCTGGCAAAAGATTCCGGTGCAAAAGTTCTGGTAGCAGCCAAATCTATGTGGAAAGAGCTAGAATCGATTCTAAACGAGCAAACGGATTTAGAAATAATACTACTCACAGGAAATGGCGAAATGCCGTCAGATATTTCCGACAGCCATCCGCAAACAAACATTAAGATATTCGATTTTGATGTGTTGATGAAAACTACTGAAGCTTCGGATGAAATTGTAGCCAGCATAGCCGACGATCCGGCCTATCTAGTTTATACATCAGGAACAACGGGATTTCCTAAAGGCGTTTTGCATGCCCACCGTTCTTTAATTGGCCGTTTACCCGCTAGCCAGTATTGGTTCGATTTTAAAGACGGCGACAGGATCATGCATTCCGGGAAGTTCAATTGGACCTATGTATTAGGCTCCGCTTTGATGGATCCCTTATTTCATGGGCACACAGTAATTGTTCATGAAGGAAAAAATGATGCAACTACTTGGCCCAAGCTGATTAAAAAACATCAATGTAGTATTTTTATCGGCGTACCCACTATCTACCGACAAATTATTCAAAAGACCGAGTTTAGCGCTAAGGATGTTCCATCATTAAGGCATTGCATGAGTGCCGGAGAACATTTATCGGATGAAATGCTAGCGGCGTGGCGAGAAAGATTTAAGCAAGATGTATTTGAGGCAATTGGCATGAGCGAATTTTCCTATTACATTTCACAACGAATAGACCGAGCCATCAAACCAGGAGCCGCGGGTTTTCCTCAGCCCGGGCATGATATAAAATTGTTAACTGGGGATGGTACATCTGCGGCTACCAATGAGGAAGGCATGATTGCTATTCCTGAATCTGATCCCGGATTATTTTTAAATTATTGGCGGCTGCCTGAAGAAACTGAAAAAGCCAAGCATGACGGTTATTTCTTTACTGGCGACTATGCGAGAACCGACGAGCAAGGATATATTTGGTTTCTCGGCAGAAAAGATGACATCATCAACACCTTTGGCTATCGCGTTTCACCTCATGAGATCGAACGCGTATTAAAAACTCACCCCGATATTGCAGATTGTGTTGCTCTTGGTGAAGAGGTTGGGTCAGACAAGATATTGGTGAGTGCCTGCGTTATTCTTCATAAAAATAGTCAATTAACTGAACTAGCATTACTCGATTTTGGCGGTCAGAAACTGGCAAAATATAAAGCACCCAAAATAGTCCATTTTTATGACGAATTTCCACGAACAAAAAATGGTAAAGTATTGAGGAAGCAAATGATTAAAGATCTTCAAGCGATAAGGAACAACTAATGAATCAGCAAACCGGTTCACAAATATCTAGACCAAAAATCTATCGACCACGACGGAGTGTTCTCTATGTTTCAGCACATGAAATCAGACATATTGAAAAATCACGCGATCTGGCTGCGGATTGTATTATTTTTGATCTTCAAGAATCTGTGCCTCCGAGCAAGAAAATTGAAGCTCGAACAATGTTGGTTAAAGCATTTGAAAATCCGAATTTTGGTTATTCAGAAAAAATAATTCGGGTTAATTCTCTGGACTCAGATTGGGGCATGGATGACCTACGCGCAATAACCTCATTAGAAATTGATGGCGTATTGTTTCCCCAAGTTGAAAGTGCTGGTGAATTAAAAGCTGCAATAGCCACAATGGATGAAGCTGGCGGCAGCCGGCTGCCGGTAATGGCAAACATAGAAAGCCCGAAAGGTGTATTGCGCAGTGAGGAAATTGCTGGCGCAAGCGAGCGACTCACCGCCATTGTTTTGGGAACAACAGATTTGGCCAATTCGTTACGAATTAATATGACACTCGATCGAATGGGATTATTAACTAGCCTTTCAATGACGGTGCTGGGCGCTAGAGCACATGATCGATGTATTATAGACGGGCCACATTTTGATTTAAAAAATATTGAAGCTTGCGAATTTTCTTGTCGACAGGCACGAGATTTAGGTTTTGACGGAAAAGCCGTTATTCATCCCATTCAGCTTGCCTATAACAATGATGCGTTCACACCCAAAGGTGAGGACATAAAGCGCGCTAAGAAAATAATTGAAGCGATTGCTAGAGCGCATGAAATGGGTAAAAGTGTTGCCGTAATCGAGGATAAATTGATAGAGCCTTCCCTAGAATCATGGGCAAGAAGAGTGATTGCATTGTATAATCAAGTGAAAGAATTAGGTCAAAACGAATTAATTGGAGCCGAGAAATAGCCGTATCATTGATTTGTAAAAAGCCCGTCCTTGCGAGGAGGTATGACGCGCAATCTCATACTTACGACCGTTAACATGATAAAAATTACAAGAGCAATCTTAATAAGATGAGTAAATTAAAATCAACTTCAGGTAATTTTTTCGAAGACTTTTCACTAGGTCAAACGTTAATTCATGGCGTCCCTAGAACAATCACAGAAAGTGATGCAACGCTATATCTAGCACTTACGGGCAATCGTTTTGCTCTTCACTGCGCCAAAACCATTGCTACTCAAATCGGATTTAATAGTACTCCTATTGATAACTTTTTAGTTTTTCATATTGCCTTCGGTAAAACCGTTAATGATGTCTCACTAAATGCCGTCGCTAATTTAGGCTATGCCGAGCTTTGTTTTCACTGCGCAAGTTTTGCTGGTGATACGCTATCTGTGTCCAGCGAAGTTATTGGACTAAAGGAAAACTCCAACGGTAAAACCGGAATTGTTTACGTCCACTCAAAAGCTATCAATCAAAATCAAGAATTGGTTCTCGACTGGAAGCGTTGGGTTATGGTCAAAAAGAAAGACGTAAACACCAGATCAGATATTAATCAGATCCCTGAATTGCAAAGTCTTGTATCGCCTGCCAATATCAACTTAGATAGTCAGTATGATTTTTCTAACTGGCAAGCAAGCTATTCTGACAATCAAAAAAGATTTGAAGAATTTAATATTGGAAAAGTAATTAATCATCGCGCCGGAATCACCATCAATGATTCCGATCACTCTTTAGCAACTCGACTTTATCAAAATAATGCAAGAGTTCATTTTGATCAAGCCATGATGGATAGTACCGAGGCACAAAAGAGATTAGTTTATGGTGGACATATTATCTCTTTGTGCCGTGCTCTAAGTTATAACGGTTTAGGAAATGCAATATGGCTGTCTGCAATCAACGGTGGCAGCCATAGTAATCCCAGTTATGCGGGCGATACGATTTATTCGCAGAGTCGAATTTTAGATAAACGAACGATTGAAGGAAGAGATGATCTGGGTTTGGTTAGGATCCGGATGATTGGAACTAAGAACACACCGCCAGAACAAATTGATCAATTGTTTGAGCAAGTCGGTTCCCGTCTTAAGTATGATTCTGCTGTTGTTTTAGACTTAGATTACAGTGTGTTAATGTTAAAATAACTAGAGTTTTTTCTGCTTTTAGAATGCACTGGTAGGAGCGCGCGTCCCGCCGCGAATGGTTGTATTACGTCCAACAGATGCCAATGTCAGAATCCGATCTAAGCCCCCACCATCTTTTCGCGGCGAGACGCCGCTCCTACCAAAACAGAATTACTTGATTCTAGTCTTTCTTCCCGTCAGTATCTTTTCCTTCATCTTTATCTTTGCTTTTCTTAGTCGCTCTGATGATATCCGAAAAATAAAGCGCGTTAACAAAAACTCGACTAGTACCTAACCAAAACGCTCTAAAATTCATGTCGTCAGTAAAAGCAATCAATTTTCCTTGTCCGTGCTTTTGAACTAGTACAGCCGTTTTACCAGCCAAGTTCTTCTGGTTCTGTTTGGATAAATATCCCGCTAACAATGGCTTCTTATCAAACCTTGCGATAGAAACAAAAGATTCTTTAGCCTCAGTAAAACTAAATTGACCACGTTTAAATACCGCCAGGTTAGTATCAGAGAGACCAAAGCCTAGTGGGTGAGTCGTGTCTATTTTTGTCTTTACAATTGCCCCACCGATAAAATGTTCGGATTGTGTTTCATCCCTATCTGCATAGCTTATTTTAGTATCAGGTTCTTGTTCAAGCTTGCTCCCTTCACTCGAAAGCCAACCTAGTTTTGATAACCATTCGGAAGCACCTGATTGAGTGATCAGCACACCGCCTTCTTTAACCCACTCATCGATTTTATCAACCACTTTTTCAGGCAAAGAGTATTTGCCTCCCACCATAATAAGATGAGTGTACTCGCTAACTTGGACCTTAGAAAATTCATCACTTGTCATCATGGTTAAATCTTGAGAAAGTCGCTGGTCTAGCAAATGCCATACCTCTCCTGCCTGATAAGAATTTACACCATCCCCCACGATCATTACCGGTCTAACTATTTTCAATTGAGGAATGCTCGGACTGCCGATATCTGGGCCAACTGTCGAGAGACCCGACTTGACTTCAATTGCCTCAATAGAAAGTTCATTGAGTTTATTAATCAATAAAGAAGTTAATTGATCAACTGAGAGCTCGACATTTTTAACCGGCAGGATCAAATCACCCCGCTCAAGTCTTTGTTTACCTATAGAAGTCAAAAAGGAGACAGGCTTGCTCACCGTGCGGACAGAGATTTTATTCTCGTGCAGAAACGCCAATAGATTGCTGGTTGCAAAGTTTTTCCAACTAAAAGCAAGGGCAATAGTATCTGAGGAAATAGATTCAAATAGACTCCCAGATGTATCGTTGGTGGACTTTCCAATTAAATCTTGACTAAAATCAGATCTGTCGACAAATTGATAATCCATATCAAATGCTAAAGGCAAGGTCCAACTTGATACATCATAAAAGGTGTTATCTAGAAATTTTCGACGTTTTTCAAAAATAGCATTTATCAACGTCGATTGAGTCTGGCGTAGTGGAACTATAAATGAATTCGAGGTCTTGAATGATTGACCAGAAAGAGACAGCGGATTGGCCAAGGGATAGTACTCAATTTGATGACCCTTTAGTATTTTATTAAATTCAGCCATTCTATATTTGTCTTGCGATGAATAAACAATTGCTCGAGTTCGATTTGCCTTAGAATCCAATAAACTCTTCTTATAAAAATTCCTCTGGTAAGACAAAAGCGCCTTGCGGTATTTTTGTGTCGCTTCTATGGTGGAAAAAGAAGTCGTTAGATGATTTTTAATCGCAAACGGAAAACTCACTTCGCCATTAACCGACTCCTGAAGATGCCCTCTCGCGCTGGCTTGTTCAAACAAAATACCAATTGAGCCATTGATATCGGGATAGGTAGAGCCTTTACCATAATAAAAATCATCAAAGCTTTCTTGACTGTAATAAAGGCTACCAATTTCATCCAGCGCCTTAGCATGATGTTGTGCAATTTTTGCAGTAAGATCAAAATTTTCTCTTGAGGTTAATGGATTCTGGCGAGAAGGAACGCCCGGTTGAAAAAAATAAGTCGAGTCAGTCCCCATTTCATGAAAATCAGTGAGCACGTTCGGCTTCCAATGATGAAACATTTTTACTCGACCCTGAGATTCAGGATGCTGTAGCAATAACCAATCTCTATTGAGATCAAACCAATAGTGATTGGTCCGCCCGCTCGGCCATGACTCGTTGTGCTCGCGAGTATTAGGATCGCTATTCGGATTCTTGCTCTTATACATATTCGCCCAATTAGCAAACCGAGCGAGTCCATCGGGATTTAACATCGGGTCGATAATTATTATTTGCTGATCAAGCCGCTCCAGAGTTTTCTTGTCTTTTGCTGCTGCTAAGTGATAAGCAAACAGCATAGAAGCGTTGCTTCCACTTGCCTCATTTCCATGTACGCTGTATCCCATCCAAGTTATCACGGGACGCTTAGTATCCTTTTCCATTTTTAGATGTTGTGTTCGGATTGTCTCTAGGTTTTTTATGTTTTGTTCGGAAGAAATATAAGCAAGAAATAACGGCCGTTTTTCATGGCTGTAGGCGTAAACCTCTAACTTAACTCTTCCGGAGCTTTCAGCAAGCTCATAAAAATAGCGTTCAATTTGTTCAGGACGAGCATGCCATTTGCCCACTTGATAGCCTAATACACTCTGCGGGGTACGAATACTTTTAGAATAATTCTCATGTTGTGGTAGATAGTAAGAGAGATCAACCGCATTTACCGATTGAATTAGAAGTCCAAAAATAATGATCCATTGAAATTTACATTTATTCATTAGCAATATTCTCTTTTTTCTCAGGCCTGTTTGTTTAGTCTATGACGCTACGAACATCTTTTGCGTGGGAAGAGTGAATGAAGCAGTCTAACAAAAAACTGTCGTATTAAAAACGGGTAAAAACTATTCCTGTAAAACCTGTTCCCATTCAACCGATCACTCTCAATTTTCAGAAGAAAAACAACGTAGTTAACTCCAATATGAAAATATTACTTGCATAAGATAGCAATATTGTACTATTGTATTAATACAATTAGTTGAAAACCTTGTTTCATCCCTGAATTCATTTATGTTCGAGGAATACAGAGAAATTAATGGATATTCATTTAAGTCAAAACGATGGTGTACCAGTCTACTTGCAGATAATTAATCAGGTTAAGTATTTAATTTCTGCAAAAAGATTGGCTACACACCAAGAAATTCCGCCGATTCGAGTTTTGGCGGAGGAGCTATTGATCAATCCCAACACTGTTGCTCGCGCCTATAGAGAACTTGAAACAGCGGGTTGGGTGTATAAAAAAAGAGGAGCTGGCACCTTCGTTTCAGATGCCATTTCTCCGTTCTCAGAAAAAGAAAAACGAAAGCTCATAGATGGAAAGATCATGAGTTTGCTCACGGAAGCGGCTCAAATGGACATATCACTCGAACAGATCATTGAGCGAATTGAGTATCTCGCTACAAAACAAGGCTCCGGCCAGAAAAAATAGACTATAAGAATTAGATTAAGAGGTTTTAAATGAACAATGAAGAGACAAATACGATCCTAAAAGTTGAAGGTTTAAGTCGCCATTTTGGTGATCAGATCGCGCTTGACAATATATCCTTATCAGTTAAAAAAGGCCAAGTTTTTGGTATTGTCGGAGAAAATGGCGCTGGAAAAACAACCTTAATCAAACATCTTCTTGGCCAGTATATCGCTCAACAGGGCACGGTACGATTGTTTGGTCTAGATCCTGTTGAAGAACCAGAGAGGGTGCTTTCCAAGATTGGATATTTATCAGAAGAGCCTGAGCTACCCGCCTGGATGACGGTAAAAGAATTACTGAATTATACATCAGCGTTTTACCCCAACTGGGATCATCAATATGCGTCAGAGCTGATTGATGTTTTTGCATTACAAACTGACAAACGGATCCGTGATTTATCTAAGGGGCAAAAAGCCAGAGTCGGATTAGTGCTAGCGCAAGCTCACAAACCTGAGTTGCTATTGTTAGACGAACCATCTTCTGGACTTGATCCTAATGTTCGACGCGATATTCTTTCCGCTATTATTAAAACCGTCGCAGATGAAGGTCGTACTGTTATTTTTTCCTCTCATTTATTGGAAGAGGTGGAAAGAGTCAGTGACCACCTGGTAATGTTGGATAAGGGTAATATCCTATTGTCTGACTCGATGGAAAATGTACTCTCAAATCATCAACAGTTTATTGTTGAAGCTAAATCAAATCTGACCACTAAACAACTAGTAGATGATTATTCTGATCTAGGGTTGTTCAACGTTAAGCAGCAGAACGATGAATATACTTTATATTTTTGTGGTGATAAGAAAGGGATAGAGAAAAAACTAGTAGATGATTTCTATGAAATATTAGCGCATAGAAATATGTCGCTAAACGATATTTTTGTTTCTCGAAGCAGCGCCAATAAAGGGGATTATTGATGAGTTTTTTAAATCCTAATCTGTCAAACCCCAACTCCGCTCTAATTTGGTCGATTGTTAAAAAAAACCAGTGGGGAATCATTGGATTATTCTTATCGATTCCAGTGATTCTATTTTTTGAATTAATGTCATCAAATGTTCTTCACTCCTCATTTCTTAATGGATCTTCGAAAATCCAGGGTATGCTGCTAGTCGCGATCCTTCCCTTATTGGCAAGGGTAGTTATTTACGGCGGCTTGAGTTATAAAACAGCCATAGCGGGTTTTCCAAAGGCTACTTTTGTTCACCCAGTTTCAGCATTTCGTTTGGCTTTAGTACCTATTTTATTCGGAATTTTCTTGAGTTATTCATTTATTATCTTTTGGTTCCTATTTGTTGCACAAAAAGACTGTGATCTATTGCAATATTTTATTATTTTTATCACCTGCAATATCGCAGTTGTTTGGCTACAATTTATAGTGTGGCGATTATCCAATGCTCCTTTTACAACGATGTCGACATTTACGGCTCTACTAACTCTAATGTTTGTTTTTGTCGTTTCAGTCTGGGATATAGAAAACAATCCACCCATCGTCAATCCATTTTTAGCTCAATTTGGTCTTGCGGTCCTGCTTATTAGTGGTTTTTGGTTTGCAATCAACGCTGTAAAACAAGCACGTGCGAATCAACCTTTTGGAAAGAATTGGCGAATGTCAGAAATTCAGTTTGTTGGCTTTGCGCTACCAAAGAGCTATTTTTCTAAACAACAGGCATTGTTTAGATTTGAATGGCGTGTGTTCGGGTGGATGATGCCTCTAATTGGCTCCTTTATATCATCAGTATTTATTTTCGTCCTGATAAGAGTAGTTTCAAATACTAAAATATTGGATGCCATTGCTCTTATCGCGTTTGGAGTTATCTACATTT
>Ga0256847_1001039_pt1 | contig 15241 bp, 13 predicted proteins | sample TeddybearmetaG_FD_189099 | JGI IMG/M metagenome (GOLD analysis project Ga0256847, IMG submission 189099) | Hydrothermal vent microbial communities from East Pacific Rise, Pacific Ocean - Teddybear | ecosystem: Environmental > Aquatic > Marine > Hydrothermal vents | place: Pacific Ocean: East... | reverse complement strand
CGCCATGTTTATTAGAGCCGTTATTAACCAACTAGAAAAACAAAAGTAGTGACCCAAATGTAAAATTACAATTCGTAATAGATTGACGTACAGCTACTTGTGTAATATATTTTTCAAGTTGGGTTAAATGCTCCTTGTCATCTTGAGCGGAGTTTTTACGAAGTCGAACACTCCTTGTCATCTTGAGCGAAGCGCCAGCGCAGTCGTACACTCCTTGTCATTCTGAGCGAAGATTCATCGGAGTCGAAGAATCAAGGAGTATGCCTCTACTTTAATTTCGACCAAAGTGGAGAAATCTTTCAATTTTAGAATATCGAATTTGTCAGATTTCTCTAAATCTAGTCGAATTTTGGACTATGTTAAAATGTCAATTCTTTCAATAGCTGCGCTTAGATACTTTCAAAGATGTTGGGCTTACCAATCTTTGCAAGCTTGGGAATCCCATTGTGCATTAAGGTAGAGATTCCCAAGTCTCCAAAGGATAGGTAAGCTATTTTTCATCAATCCGTTATGGTCAACAAATTCAACTAATTTTAATTCAGGGATTCATGCTCCTTGTCATCTTGAGCGGAGTTCTTACGAAGTCGAACACTCCTTGTCATCTTGAGCGAAGCGCCAGCGCAGTCGAACACTCCTTGTCATTCTGAGCGAAGATTCATCGAAGTCGAAGAATCAAGGAGTATGCCTCTACTTTAATTTCGACCAAAGTGGAGAAATCTTTCAATTTTAGAATATCGAATTTGTCAGATTTCTCTAAATCTAGTCGAATTTTGGACTATGAGAAAATGTCAATGCTTTCAATAGCTGCGCTCGGATGCTTTCAAAGATGTTGGGCTTACCAATCTTTGCAAGATTGGGAATCCCTTTGCGCATTATGGTAGATATTCCCAAGTCTCCAAAGGATAGGTAAGCTATTTTTCATCAATCCGTTATAGCAAGCAAATTCAACTAATTTTAATTCAGAGGATTCATGCTCCTTGTCATCTTGAGCGGAGTTCTTACGAAGTCGAACACTCCTTGTCATCTTGAGCGAAGCGCCAGCGCAGTCGAACACTCCTTGTCATTCTGAGCGAAGATTCATCGAAGTCGAAGAATCAAGGAGTATATCTCTACTTTAATTTCGACCAAAGTGGAGAAATCTTTCAATTTTAGAATATCGAATTTGTCAGATTTCTCTAAATCTAATCGAAATTTTGGACCTTGATAAAATGTCAATTCTTTCAATAGCTGCGCTCGGATACTTTCAAAGATGTTGGGCTTACCAATCTTTGCAAGCTTGGGAATCCCATTGTGCATTAAGGCAGACAATAGAATTACAACTCCTCACGAACAAAAGCACTCACTTTTCCAGCTCGATAAGATGGCAAGATAGACGCCAACCAGCCAATACAAAAAACAGTTACAGTTACAATTAAAAAATCTGACAATTTCAACTTTATTGGATATGCGCTTATCATGAACCCATCGGGGATAGTAATAAGATCGTGATGCTTTTGTAGATAATACAAAACGAGAGCTAATGCAGTCCCTAAAATAAGTCCTACTCCAGTAATAATAATACCTTCCATCATGAAGATATTCCTGATGTTTCTCGTTTCGAGTCCCATGCTTCTCAAGATTGAAATGTCTTTCTTTTTTTCCAAAACCATCATCCATAAGGAACCTACCATATTGAAAGCAATAATCCCCAAAACCAAAACCACAATTAAGAAACTTATCCATTTCTCAATATTCATTATTTTAAGAAAAGACTCTTCTTGATCGTATCTATTCTTAATAGCAAAACCCTCTCCAATAACTTCTTGGATTTTTGATCTTATTTCATCCTCATCATGATCTTCGGCTAACTTTAATTCAAGTGCTGAGATTTTATCCTTTTGGCTCAGTAATCTATTTACTGCTTCGTAATTAGTTATTATATATTGTACATCTGCTTCACTCCCTACTGCAAATATTCCAGATGGATAGACGCTCAGTTGCTTAAACTCTTTGCCCATATTATTCATCAGAGATGTCTTCTTGCGAATAGGCATAAAAACTGTGATAGGAGTAATCGCATCATTATGATTTATAGACAGATTTGTACTTAACCCCTTGCCCAAAACTCCATAAGTTAGATTTCCTTCTCTCAATTTAAAACTGCCTATTTCTATTGTAGAATCTATGGACGTAACTGTATTGTAATTACGATCCACTCCTTTAATGAACCCTGCTTTTTGGACATCCTTATATTCAAAAATGCAAACTTCTTCTACAGTCTTGGACAAGCTTACAATGCCTGGAATATCATTGAGGCGAATGACCTGGGTCGAATCTAATTCAAAATATTTCCCATCAATTGGGACAATCTTAATATCAGGATTGAATGAATTGTACAAACCAGAAAGCAAACTTTCAAAGCCATTGAAAACAGATAAAATAAGTATTAATGCGGAGGTACCAATAGTGATTCCTATCACCGATATCCATGTAATAATATTTACCGCACTGGTCGATTTTTTCGCCAGCAGATACCTTTTCGCTATTTCAAATGTAAAGTTCATCCTGTATGTTCTGCAAGGTATCCATTTAATGAATCTATGATCTCATTTTTTGGATCATGCCAAGATGCATGTAAATCAGCTTTTCTTGCCTTCAATACATTCTCCTTATTATCATCAATAAAAAGCGATTCACTGGCTTTGATTCCAGCTTCCTTTATGACTTGTTTATAAATTTTAATTTCTGGTTTTCTCATCCTCATCAAATGAGAATAAAACGTTTTGTCAAAATATTTAGTGTCAAAATTACTGATATTGTGATTCTTCTTAAGATCCTCCATCACCCACTCTAAATGTAAATCATTCGTATTGCCCAATAGAAATACTGAGTAATCTTTCCTTAAGTCTTCTAAAAACTTAAACCGCTTCGGATTCCAACCCAATAACATTGCGTTCCAAGCCTTTATCAGCTTATCGGGCTGAGGAGTCAATTTAGAAGATTCTTTCTGTAGATTCCACAAAAAGGTCTCTGTATTAATTTCTCCTTTTTCATACCCTAACATGATCTTAAAAATATGAGCAGGAATTGTTTTTGATGGAATTTCAATACCCATGACCTCACTTAAACTAGCGTAAGTCAATTCATAATTGAGATCGAGTAACACACCTCCTAAATCAAAGATGATGTTTTTTATCATTTTGGGATAACTTGAATGAGAAGCAAAGGTATAAATATTGAAGGCATGGTAGAAGTATTGCAAAGAAATCTATAAATGATCCTTGTTGACTTTGTTTACTTTGGTAAGATCCATACCTGCATAATAACCAGTATCGATATCTAGTAACATCTTTGTGATATAAGTTATTTGCCCAAGATGATAGCTGAAATGCTCAATAACATGAATAATAATGGATAGAATAGGCTCATGATAGCATTGAACATGTTTCTTTTTTGATAAATCAATATTCTTTAAATATGGAAATGTCTTTCGGACTTCCTTTTCTAAATCATGGAGCATTTGAATCAACTCTTCTTTTGTATTATAATTTTCGGGATCAAATTCTTCATCTCTATTTCGAAAATCCTGTTCATCTGTCAAGCTAGATACTAACCACTGCCTGACATTGCCATCCAAATGGAGAATTTGGTTATTAATACTATTAGAATTGATATTTGGGCGAAATAAAACTTGTTCATCATTGAGCTTCTCTAGACATATCAAAATTCTATGTATACCACACTCAATAAGCCTATCCTCTATTTGACCAATAACTAATTCATTCATGGAGTCATTCATAATTTATAGCTTTGATTGATTTAAATAATTTAGAAAAGATAAGCACCTTCATTATTAATATCGGAATGAAAAGTCTTAATTCTAATCTTCTTATCGGAATAAATTTGATTGGCAGATTCAATGATTTTTTCCGCTATCAAAGAATTATTACATAGTGCAAACATTGACGGACCAGCACCACTAATGCTAAAACCCAGTGCTCCATGTGACAATGATGCTTCTTTCATTTCATAAAAATACGGAATGAGGGCAGCCCTTTGGGGTTCAATAATTACATCTTCAAGAGATCTTTGGATCAAATCAAAATCTGAATTATACATACCGATAATAAATCCACCTAAATTTCCCGACTGTTTTATATGCTGATCTAAATTCAAAGTATTTGATAAAACCGCCCTTGAATCTTTAGTCAAAACTTCAACATTTGGGTAAATGACAACAGCTTGCAGACCTTTGGGAATATACAATTTGTGTACATCCAATGTATCATTGTCCCTAATCAAGGTCATACCTCCCAAAAGAGATGGAGCTACATTATCAGCGTGCCAGGCTCCATCCGCTATTTTTTCTCCTTCGACAGCAAAGTGTAAAATATCTCTCTTTGACAATCCCGTTTTCAAAAGCTCATTTACAGCAAAAACACCTCCAACAGCACTAGCTGCAGAAGACCCCAAGCCACTACCAAATGGCATCTTCTTCCGAATTGTCATTTCTAAAGGCTCATCTGTCGCTCCTAAGTACTCTAATAGTTTAAGTGCAGAATATCCAGCAGTATTCTTCATAGGATCTAAGGGTAATTTTCCTTTAGCACCAGTAATTTCAACTATTTTCAGTCCCCTTTCAGTCCCTTTTTTCAATATAATCTCATCGCCAGGTCCATTAATTGCAAATCCTAAAATATCATATCCCACAGCTACATTCGCAACAGTCGCTGGAGCCCATACCTTTACTGCCTCTCTTGCCATCTTTCTTTGTCTTTTTTATGTCACAAAACTAATAATAGATTTTCAGTATTCCACTAAAATTTGTGCCCCCAAAAAGAATTAATATCTTTGCTATCTTGATTTAGTCTAAATAGTGATAATGAATAAAAAATCAGTCCTCGACTTGAAAATAGGCGAAACCGGATTTGTGAAGTCTTTTGACAATTTGGATTGTGCCTGCAAATTATTAACACTTGGTATCTTACCTAAATCAAGAGTTACAGTTGTAAGAAAATCTCCTTTTGGTGACGCACTATACTTACAGCTAGACGGACAGAAAATTGCAATTAGAAATTCTGAAGGCTTAGCTATCTTACTCGAAGACTAGAATTAATGACAGACAAACAAGAGCGGATAAAAGTTGCCTTAGTAGGAAATCCAAATAGCGGAAAATCAAGCCTCTTCAATTTATTGACAGGACTGCGTCAGTCTGTTTCAAATTTTCCGGGAGTTACTGTTGACAAAAAAATAGGTACTGCTATCTTAAATGATAATTCCAAAATTTCTATCCTCGACCTTCCTGGATTATATAGTATGCATGCCAATTCTGGCGATGAGAAATTGGTAGTAAATGTACTTACAAACTTAGAAGACAAAAATTATCCCGATTTAGTAGTTTATGTTGCTGATGCCACCAATCTAGAGAGACACCTTCTCCTAGCTACTCAAATTATTGACTTGAAGATTCCGATGATCTTTGCTTTGAATATGATTGATATTTTAGAAGATAAAAATCAGACTATAGAGACCATTCATCTTTCAAACTACTTACAAGTCCCAGTGGTAGCATTATCTGGAAGAAATGAAATCAATATTGAATCACTAAAATCTAAAATACAAGAGTTCATTTCTACAGGAAAAGAGAATTTTGTTTCTAAAAAATCACTTTACCAACTTCCTGAAAACCTAAATGGACTTATAAGTGAAATCAAGAAAATAGCTAGTGTTGATAACCCTTATTATTCTAAAATAATAAGCCATCACTATGAATGGTTGAATCACTTAACAGAAAAACAATCCAATGGCATCGAATGGGCTGTAGCAAGGAATAGTTTTGACAATATAAAAAATCAGATAGATGAAACGATGTCTAGATATGCTGATTTTGGTCCGATTGCAAGAAAAGTCGTATTACAAGATAAACATGCTCCCAAGTCATTTACAGACAAAATAGATTCAATAATCACTCATCGTGTATTGGGTCCATTCATCTTTTTTGCAATTATGTTTTTCATATTTCAAGCGATCTTTTCCTGGTCTGATGCACCACAAGATTGGATCGATCAATTCTTTTCATTTTCAGGAAGCATAGTAAGGAATATTTTGCCTGACGCATGGTATACAGACCTTATTGTAGAAGGCATTATTGCCGGACTTGGAGGCATTCTGATATTCATTCCTCAAATTACAGTGCTCTTTCTCCTAGTGTCGATTTTGGAAGAAACTGGATATATGTCCAGAGCTGTTTTTATGTTTGATGGTTTAATGCAAAAATTTGGATTGAATGGAAGAAGTATTGTATCACTTGTATCCAGTGGTGCTTGTGCTATCCCAGCTATCATGTCCACCCGTACGATTAGTAGCTGGAAGGAGAGACTGAATACTATTCTTGTATCTCCTCTTATTTCATGCAGTGCCAGGATTCCAGTATATGCTGTCTTGATAGCTTTTGTAGTTCCAGACGGTTCAATGTATGGAATCTTCAACCTTCAGGGTTTAGCTTTTATGGGTCTATATTTACTAGGTATAGTTGGAGCTTTGACGGCAGCACTTGCCTTCAAGTATATATTAAATGTAAAAAAGGACAATTCATACTTGATGATCGAATTGCCACAATATAAACGCCCAATCTGGAAGAATGCCTTTCTTAATGTCAAAGAAAAAGTATCAACTTTCATTTTCGAAGCGGGAAAGGTAATCCTTGTTATTTCTGTATTACTATGGTTTATGGCAAGTTACGGTCCTGCTTCTTCTATGCAAAATGCAAAACAAGAAGCAGCTGTACACATCGAATCGAATAATCTTACTGAGCTTGACGGAGAGAATTACCTTGCAAGCAAAAAAATAGAAGCTTCTTATGCTGGATATTTGGGTAAATTTATAGAACCAGCCATTAAGCCGCTTGGGTTTGATTGGAAGATAGGTATTGCGCTCATTACTTCTTTCGCTGCAAGGGAAGTTTTTGTAGGTACAATGGCAACTATTTATTCTGTAGGATCAGCTGATGACGGAGCTACCATAAGCGAAAAAATGGCGGCTGAAATAAATCCTCAAACTGGTGCCAAAGTCTACACGCCAGCTACTTCATTATCACTCCTAATTTTTTACGTCTTTGCTATGCAATGCATGAGCACTTTAGCGGTAGTCAAACGAGAAACAAAGAGTTGGAAATGGCCAATTATTCAATTTACATTCATGGGAGCAATGGCCTATTTTGGTAGTTTGATTGTTTATCAATTGATGTCATAGTTTACTTTTTCATAATTTCCTGTTCATATTAGATTTATTACTATATATAAATTGTACATATTACACTAAGTACTCAAAGTCAATACTGGTGGACTTTATGTACTTTCTACACTAAACTTAGTGTAAAAAAAGCGATTTCTAAACGTATTTTATTTTTAGGATAATTCAAAATTCATGTTGATTTTTGCTTATCAATTGATACGAATTGTTTCATAAAAGAAATATATAAAGTATGCTTACAGATATAGCAAATCCAAAGATTTCAGAAATTGAGGCTCTTGGCATAAATGCTAAAAATGTTTACTTCAACCTTAGCGCAAACGAACTTACTGAAGCTACATTAGCTATTAATGAAGGATCGATTACAAATAGTGGAGCATTAAGTATCCAAACTGGAAAATTCACAGGAAGATCTCCAAAAGATAGATTTATTGTTTCTGATTTGCTCACCAAAGATGCAGTGGATTGGAATGATATAAATAAATCAATTTCTTTCTCTCAATACGATAACCTAAAGAGAAAATTAGTTGAGTATTTGTCAGTTCAAAGCATATATGTCAAAGATGGATATGCTTGTTCTGATGAACACTACAAACTAAATGTTAGACTTGTCGCTCAAAAACCTTGGAGTGCTCAGTTTGTCAACAATATGTTTCTTCGACCTAATGAAGAGCAATTGGAATCTTTCAAAGCTGATTGGCACATCTTGTGTGCACCGGAATTCAAAGCTGATCCAGAAATTGATGGAACTAGATCTTCGAATTTTGCAATCATCTGTTTTTCAGAAAAAACCATAATTATTGGTGGTACTGGTTATACTGGTGAAATCAAGAAGGGAATTTTTTCTGTCTTAAATTTCATTTTGCCTCTTCAGAAAAATGTGCTTTCTATGCATTGTTCAGCAAATGTAGGCATGAATGGAGATACTGCTATTTTCTTTGGGCTTTCAGGTACTGGAAAAACAACCCTATCCACAGATGCGAAAAGAGCACTGATTGGTGATGATGAACATGGCTGGTCAGACAAAGGAGTTTTTAACTTTGAAGGAGGATGTTATGCCAAATGCATTAATCTAAGTGAAGAGAAAGAACCTGAAATATTTGCAGCAATAAAGCCTGGAGCTATATTAGAGAATATTGGATTTATCGGAAACTCAAATGAACCAGATTTTTCAAATGATTCTATTACTCAAAATACCAGGGTATCATACCCTATCTATCATATAGAAAATACACAACCTGGATGTAAAGGTGATCATCCTAAGCATATCTTTTTTCTTACTTGTGATGCTTATGGTGTATTACCACCAGTTAGTAAATTAACAAGAACGCAGGCTATGTATCACTTTATCTCAGGATATACGGCTAAGGTTGCAGGAACAGAAGAAGGAGTAAAAGAGCCAGAAGCTACTTTTAGTGCATGTTTTGGCGCTCCGTTTTTACCATTGCATCCAACTCATTATGCTGGAATGCTAGGCGATAAAATGGATGAGCACAACACTACTACTTGGCTAATAAACACAGGTTGGACTGAAGGTGCTTTTCCTCAAGGGCATAGAATTAATTTGTCATATACGAGAGCGATAATCAATGCTGTCTTGGAAGGCAAGCTGAATAATGTAACGTTTGAAGATACGGATATCTTCAACTTATCTGTACCTACCTCTTGTGAAGGTGTACCAAGCGCTTTGCTCAATCCTAAGAATACATGGATAGACAAAGTAGCATATGAAAATAAAGCAACAAGTCTTGCAAATTTATTTGTAGAGAATTTCAAAAAATATAGCGATGCAGCAAGTGCGGAATTATTAGCAGCTGCTCCCAGACCTTTAACATCAGTCGTCATTTAAAAGAAAATGACAAATCTCTTTCGATGGCCACTGGATGTATATCTGGTGGCCTGATTTTAAAAATAAACCTCAAAAATCCTAAATAGCCTAGAGGTGGAATCGCTTTCGGTCATTCCATCTCTTTTGTTTTATATAATGAACACAAAATATTCATCCCGTTTTAATTCAAACAAACATATCCCTCTCCTGACCACAGAGTGCATACGCATCATCCTAATATAAAAATATATAATATTATAAAACACTCCTTATCTGTGTATCACAAATTGCACAAAATGTCTACAATCCGAGGAGAGGTCAGAGACCTTCCTCTCCATCACAGTATTAAAGCGAGGCAAAGGTCTCTGACCTCTTGCCGGTTTCGGAACAATTTGAAACAATAATAATACTAAACTTGAAATTTGTTATGCACTCACCTTGTCTAGGCTCATTCTAATTCATCCAAAGGAATATTTGGATAACGCACAACCTTCGGCTTACTCACCCATTTATTGTCTTTGATATAAAATCTCCACGGTCGATGTGCATCTGGTCCAGTATGAATTGACATGCCTACTCTAGGCCCTATCTGGATTTCATCTTCCAAAACTACCCTTCCAGAATCTTCAATCCAAATGTCGTTTTCTTCATTACAAAGAAACAAACCATCATGATTCGTGTCCACACCCAATGCTTTAGCTGACTTCCCCGGTCCATTCATTGTTTCATACTTCAACACCTCATGATTCCTCCTTTCTAAAATCTTTTGAATTCCTATAGTAGGCTCGATGGCCCGAATCAAAATTGCGTGTGCTTTACCTTCTTGAGAAGTAACTACATTGATCATTCTATGTAACCCATAACTGATGTAGACATATAATGTTCCACCTTTAAGAAACATCGTTTTTGTTCTTTCTGTAAGTCTATTTCTGAAAGCGTGACATGCTTTGTCATCTGGAGCTCGATACGCTTCTGTTTCTACAATTATTCCTCCTGTTTTGATCCCTTCAAATGATGTATAAATATATTTTCCAAGCAGTTCTTTACTTATTGATACGACATCATCTCTTTGATAAAAAGAAGGTTTTAGAATCATATTACCAATACAATTTCACTAAATCTATAACTCCAGATACAATATATTCTAATCCGATAGCTAATACGATAAAACCCATTATCCTGGCCACAGCTTTTAATCCAGATCGGCCTAAAATTTTGAATAATAAAGGTGAGAATCTAAGAACTATATAAATAATAATACCTGTAACTGCTATTATTGAAGCTATGATAAGCTTGTTGTTCATGTCAGGATACTCCGAAAAGTATCCAATTAATAATGAAATCGATCCAGGTCCTGATAGTAAAGGCATAGCCATTGGAGTAAAAGAGATATCTTCTTTTTCCATTGCTTCTGCCTTAACCTTATCGCCAATCCTTCTCTTAGACGTATCTCCACTAAGAAGTGCGAAACCAGACATCATAATTACCAGTCCACCTGCTCCTCTTAAAGCAGGTATGCTTACACCAAAAAAGCCTAATATGTATGTTCCTGCCCAGAAAAAACTCATTAGAATAAGGACGAAGTATATACTCGTCAATAAAGAAGTCCTGTTCCTTTCTTCTGGTGTATCATCAGCTGTAAGAGATAGAAACATAGGAATCGCACCCAAAGGATTCACTACAGAAAACAATGATGCTAATATTGTTATTGCTAAAGTCAACAATTTGCTTGAAGTTTATGGATATATGATAATGCCAGTTGCAACTGATCTTCCCTATTTAAATGTGTATTGTCTATTTCTATGGCATCATCTGCCTTCCTCAAAGGGGAAATCTCTCTGGTCGTATCTATATTATCTCTGTGTTCCAAATTTTGCTGGACTTCCCTAAAAGTAACTTCTTTGCCCTTGTTAATCAATTCATCATATCTCCTCTGTGTTCTAACATCTTTATCGGCTGTCACAAAAAACTTAATATCTGCATTTGGAAAGACCACAGTTCCTATATCTCTACCATCCATGACGACTGAGTTATTTGAAGATATCAATCTTTGTATTTTGACTAATTTATTTCTTACTAAACCAATAGCTGCGACTTCACTTACACTATTAGAAATTCGCATTGATCGAATTTCGTTTTCTACATTTTCATTGTTTAAAAAGCAGATGTTATTGCCTTTTATATTGGCAAAATCAATATTTACTCTTTCCAATGCTCGTTCTACTTCTATGCTATTGTAAATAGCCACATCATGTTTCAAAAAATAATGAGTCACTGCCCTATACATAGCTCCTGAATCTACATATATAAAAGAAAGCTCTTTGGCAAGGGCCATTGCCAATGTTGATTTCCCACATGAAGAATAGCCGTCAATCGCAATTGTCATATTATGCTTTTCCAAAACTGATTAGTGTGTTTATATTATGATGTGATTAAATCAATTAAAATTGTATTCAATATTAAAAAAAATCCCATCATTGACATAACAATGATGAGATCGAATTTTATATATTTAAAATAGTGTATTACTATTTAATATTCATCTTCATTGAATAGAAAATCGTCTTTCCTAGGGTAATCAGGCCAGATATCTTCCATCGTTTCATAAATCTCTCCTTCGTCCTCCAATACTTGTAAGTTTTCAATCACTTCCAAGGGAGCACCAGATCGAACTGCGTAATCAATAAGTTCATCTCTAGTCGCAGGCCACGGTGCATCTTCGAGTTTATGTGCTAATTCTAATGTCCAATACATTTTTTATTAATTTTTTTATTCTGTTAATCTGAATAAGATTTCGAAATCAAATTCCCCAATAGTAAGTCAAGATTTGGCTTCAAAATTCCCACAAAACTAATTTTTTTTTGAAATGTTTGAATCATTTTTAAATATATTTTAAAAAAACATCACAACTTATTGATTACTAACTTCTTCTACAATATCAACATTGCATCACCATAGCTGAAAAATTTATATTTCTCTTTTATAGCTTCCTGATATGCATCCATAATCAAATCTCTACCTCCAAATGCTGCTGTCATTATCACAAGACTAGATTTTGGTAAGTGGAAATTTGTAATCATACTATCTGCAATACTAAATTCATATGGAGGATATACAAATAAGTTTGTCCATCCTTCAGCAGATTTTAGATTTCTTGTTGCCGATACCGCAGATTCAATGGTTCGCATTGAAGTTGTACCCACACCACAAATTTTCTTATGTGCAGCTTTTGCTTTGTTTACTACATCAACAGCATTAGCTTCAATTTTGAAATATTCAGCATCCATCTTATGCTTTGACAAATCTTCTACATCAATGGATCTAAATGTTCCTAATCCCACATGCAAAGTAACTTCAGCAAAATTCACTCCTTTGATCTCTAACCTCTTCATCAACTCCTTACTAAAGTGAAGTCCTGCTGTAGGTGCTGCTACTGCGCCCAACTCTTTTGCATATACAGTTTGATACCTTTCAGCATCTAATGGCTCTGGCTCCCTGTCAATATACTTTGGCAGAGGTGTATTACCTAATTGTCTAAGCACTGATCTGAATTCATCATCATCTCCCTCATGAAAGAACCTAATAGTCCTTCCTCTACTTGTGGTATTATCAACTACTTCTGCTACCAGAATACTCTCATCTGGATTATCTTTAGCTGAAAAATATAATTTATTACCAACTCTGATTTTTCGTGCAGGATCTACCAAAACATCCCATAATCTTGCATCAGCATTTAATTCTCTCAATAAGAAAACTTCAATTTTTGCACCTGTCTTTTCTTTTTGACCGTACATTCTAGCAGGAAACACTTTTGTATTATTAAAAATAAAAGCGTCACCATCATCGAAGTATTCTAATATGTCTTTAAATTGCTTGTGTTCTATCTTTCCAGACTCTCTATGAACCACCATAAGACGTGACTCGTCTCTATTTTCTGATGGATACTTGGACACCAATTCCTCCGGTAAGTCAAAATTAAATTGTGAAAGCTTAGTTCTCATATCTACTTTTCTGTTTTAAAGGCTGCAAAAATAGCAATTTAAGCTAGAAAATCACCATTTATATGGTTCTCCCTGCTAACATGCATTTTTCATTGGGATTCATGACCAATTATTATCAAAAAATGAACCAACCTTAAGTCAAATGATTCAATTCCTATAATTAATTAATAAACATACCAATATTGCTATTTTGCTATATAAATAAATTCTAGATTTAACGATGAAATATAATCATTGATCGAAAGAATACAATGATCTCAGTAATACAAAGTAATTTGTGGTCAGTAAGTTCAAAATGAAGGTATTATTAAAAATTATTTACGAAAGCATTGTTCAAGCACTTCAATCATTGGTTGGAAATAAGCTTCGAACCTTCCTTTCATTGCTAGGAATTACCATTGGTATATTTTGCATTATTGCTGTAAAATCTGCTGTAGATTCTCTAGAAAACTCTATTAAAAGTGGATTCAATGAACTGGGCAGTGATGTGATTTACGTCCAAACTATGCCTTGGGGGGAAGACCCAGGGGAAAATTATTGGAAATATGCCAAAAGACCAGAGCCTAGTTATAAAGATTATTATGCAATATCTGAAAAATCAAGGTTATCTGAATTCACCGCATATACTGTATTTACGGGAGGTAAAACTATAAAATATAAATCGAGTTCTGTCTCCAACGCATTCATCATGGGAGCCACCTATGATTACAAGAATATGCAAAGTATTGACATCGAAAAAGGAAGATATTTTACGCCGCAAGAATATAACACAGGGTCAAATAAAATAGTGCTTGGGTTTCAAGTGGCTCAATCTCTTTTTAACACCTTGGAACCTATAGGTAAAGAAGTAAAATTATTTGGTCAAAAATATGTTGTCATTGGTGTATTAAAATCAGAAGGAGAGAACATGTTTAACTTCCTTAACTTTGATGAAGTCATGTGGGTATCGTTCAACAACTTAAAACGATTTGTCAACACGAATGAAAACAGTAATGTCGGTAAACTATTAAGTATAAAAGCCAGACCCGATGCCGATGTAGAAGAATTAAAAGGGGAATTGACCAGTATACTTCGTGCTTCAAGAAGATTGAAACCAGCCGAAGATGAAAACTTTGCCTTGAATGAACTTTCTATGTTATCTCAAATTCTGGATGCTGTCTTTAGTATTATGAACTTTGCTGGATTATTAATAGGCGTTTTTGCACTTATTGTTGGAATGTTTAGTGTGGCTAATATTATGTTCGTTTCTGTGAAAGAAAGGACAAGTATTATCGGCATCAAGAAAGCACTTGGAGCAAAGAGATCAATTATTTTACTTGAGTTCCTTATTGAATCAATTATACTATGTCTAATAGGTGGTATTTTGGGGCTACTTTGTGTAATTGGAGTTCTCAAAGGTGTTTCTGGAATGATTCCTTTTGAGATATTTTTATCTACTACCAATGTTGTTTGGGGAGTAGGCGCATCAGTAGCAGTAGGAATCATAAGTGGAATTATCCCGGCAGTAATGGCTAGTAATCTGGATCCGGTCGTTGCGATACGAAGTTAATTAAGAACTTCCTATCAAAATATAAATCAGTTTTGAAATAGTCCCAGCAGGATTAAAAATTATATCGATGGAATGCTTCTATCGATATTCTTTTTAATTGATTCCAACCCTGAAATTGTGTAAATATAATGCCCCTCGAGTATTATAATTTCGTCCCTTCAGGACTTGGTGCTGATTATTGTATTGCGATAGGTTAAAAACTATCGCTATGGGAATGTTGCCCACTTTGGGGCAATTTGTTCAATTATCTCTGAAATGATATTCCATATCGATGGAATGGTTCTATCGATATAATTTTCATTTGATCCCTATCCTGAAATTGTGTAATGATAATGCGTCTCGTATTTTATAATTTCGTACTTACATGACTTGGTGCTAATTATTATGTTGCAATAGCGATAGGTTAAAACCTATCGCTGTAGGAATTTTGCCCGCTTTGGGGCAATTTGATTAGTTAAATCTGAAACCAATCTGTGCACCTTTTTCTTTGCCCTTCTTTGCGGTTAAAAAAATACGCTACTCCCCAATCAAAAAGACCCTCCTATTTGCATAGAAAGGTCTTTTTTGCTAATTATATATTCTTACTAATGAATATAATAATTTCGACGCATAGCGATCGTATCGCTTAGAGCG
>Ga0256847_1001038_pt1 | contig 15253 bp, 13 predicted proteins | sample TeddybearmetaG_FD_189099 | JGI IMG/M metagenome (GOLD analysis project Ga0256847, IMG submission 189099) | Hydrothermal vent microbial communities from East Pacific Rise, Pacific Ocean - Teddybear | ecosystem: Environmental > Aquatic > Marine > Hydrothermal vents | place: Pacific Ocean: East... | reverse complement strand
GCAAACCTTGCTGTTATGGATCCCCTCCACTAATTCTAAGCTACAACCATTACCACTCTAGCCCAGTTAATTAGACAGGCTTGCTCATGTTGAACAAAAGTTTTCTTGTGTTAGCTAGACTAAAAGGTTATAAAAGGAGGACATATGGATGATATATTTCATATCTGAACTGATTGGTTCAATTAACCTCATCAAATAATTACTGTCATCCGAATTCGAATTTGTAGTAATAACTAATAAGGATAATCTAATGAGCACAGCCGAAGAAAAGACATTTTTTGGTCATCCGGGCGGTTTAACCACCCTCTTTTTCACCGAAATGTGGGAAAGAATGAGTTTTTACGGTATGAGAGGCTTGCTAGTCCTGTTTATGACAGCAGCTCTACAACAAGGTGGCTTGGGCTTAACTGTCGCATCCGCGACAGCTATTTATGGTCTCTACTCCGGTAGCGTGTATTTTATGGGACTGCCGGGCGGCTGGCTCGCAGACAGACTCTTTGGAGGGCAAAAGGCCATTTGGTACGGCGGAATCGTTATTATGATTGGCCATATCATCTTGGCAATTCCTCACGATAGTAGTTTCTTTATTGGTTTAGTGTTTGTTGTATTAGGAACCGGTCTGTTGAAACCTAATATCACCACTATGGTAGGCCAGCTCTACAGCCCTGAAGATGCTCGCAGAGATAGTGGCTATGCAATCTACTATATGGGTATCAATGTAGGCTCCTTAATAGGTTACTTGGTTACCGGCTATTTGATGACCAATGTGGGTTGGCACTGGGCGTTTGGCGCTGCCGCGGTTGGCATGGCTTTTGGATTAATTCAATACAAAATGACCATTAATAAATTGAGTGGTGTGGGTAGCACAGCGCCTGATCCACTATCTGAATCTGGACGAAAAAGAAGCTACCTTGCAATCGTTGCTTTCTTAGCGGCGGTGGTCGTTGTGGGATCTGGTCTTTATAGCGGTGAGATTGCTTTTAACGCCGTTTTGGTTGCCCAGTACACCGCTATCGCTTTTACTTTGATATTTCTCGCTTATTACTCACTCATCTATTTTAAAGGTGGTTTGTCAACAAATGAGAAAATGCGTCTTCGAGCATTGTTATTAATTTGTGTCGCCTCCGCTTGTTTTTGGTCAGGCTTTGAACAAGGGGGCTCCTCTCTTAATCTATTTGCGAGAGATTATACTGACCGAATGATTGGAAGTTTTGAAGTACCCACCACTTGGTTTCAATCGGTAAATTCCATCTTTATAATCTTGTTAACGCCATTTTTTGCCGCGCTCTGGATCAATTTGGGCAAAAGAGTTATTCCACCTTCCTACGGTGCTAAAACGGCAGTAGGACTGATCATTATGGCGAGCGGTTTTATCGTCATGTTTTTTGCGGCTCAATATGCTGCAAGTGGTTTGAAGGTTGCTCCCTATTGGCTCATTACAACTTATTTTTTACATACAGTTGGAGAGCTTACTTTAAGTCCAGTAGCACTAAGCGCCGTGAGTAAACTAGCGCCCAAACGCTTTGCTGGCCAATTGATGGGGATCTTTGTTTTGACTTATTCAATTGGTAGCGTTATTGCAGGACTATTGGCTGGAAACTTTGACCCAAATCAAGTGGATCAGATGCCTTCTCTCTACATTCAAATCAGTTTATTTAGTATCGGAATTGGTATCGTTATTTACTTACTCAGCATGAAAACTGCCCCTTGGGAAAGACTAACTGACGAAAAGGAAACTGCTGCCGATGCTAGTTAGAATGTGATCTGATTAGTTCTAATAGAAAAAACCGACTAATGTCGGTTTTTTTATTTTTGCAGAGGAATTTACCATGTCTTGTTTTGCTAACTTCCCAATAAAACTATTCCATAGCTCTACTGTCGCGACAAGCGGATATTATCCATGTTATTAACGCAATTACTTCTCCAAGGATTAATATCCAATCCGCCACGCCGGGTGTAACGAGCATAGACCGTAAGTTCAATCGGCTGACAAAAACGCATAATATCAAGAAAAATTCTTTCAACGCATTGCTCATGGAATTCATTGTGAGTCCTAAAAGAAACTAAATATTTTAGCAGCGAATTACGCGAGATCTTCTGACCTTCATATTCGATTTTGATCGACGCCCAATCTGGTTGATGGGTAATTAAACAGTTGCTTTTAAGCAGATGCGAACAAAGCGTTTCTTTTACTGATTTAGGAAGGGTTGTATTGTCTAGCGCGAGTAAGCCGGGATCATAGTCATATTTATCGATTTTAATATCGGCAGAGTCTATACAATCAGCTTTAAATCGCTTGATAGCGTGTTCGGTGGCAGAGTCCGTACTCGTTAAATTAACCGCCACTGTCGAATCGACTGCGTAACTGAGATCGCGCCCTATGGTGGCCTCAACAATACTTTTATTCTCGAAAACAGTTTGATTGAAGGAACTTAAATAAAGTTTTAATGATTTGGATTCAACGATATTAGGGCTAGATGAAGGAACTCTAAATTCACCGATAGCAACTTGCGGTAAGCCGTTCGGATTAAGCCAACTAATCTCATAGGCATTCCAAATATCCTCACCTCTAAATATAGGATCTCCCTCTATTCCTAACTCATCTCTTTTATCTTTTCTAGCGATAATAAATAACAAAGAAGGTTGATACTGAGAGACATACTCGACGCGACTGCCCAACGGGTTTACCTTTGACGTGTCTTCTGTATTGTGTTTATCTATTTTGTCTGTGTTGATATTGGTCACAAGGGTTTTGGTTCTATTTGGTTGGAACAGCCGGCATGGGAAAAGGCGTTACCACTGAACCGGAAGCTTCGGTTATTTTAGCCACGCCTTGTTTTTCGACTTCGTCAATTCTTACCACCGAATGCATTGGAATTTGGGTTCGTTTGACACCCTCGAACTCTGCCTTCAACTTTTCTTCGCTGGGATCAACAACAATACCCGATCGATTACCGAACAATAGTTCTTCAACTTCTACAAAACCGTATAAATGACCTTGGTGAACGCTCTTGGCATAGATTTCGTAACTCTTACCGGCATTGACAAATACAATTCTGAAAACAGGTATATCGCTCATTTTAAAAACTCTCTAAATTTAAACCATCGGGTAGGTAATTATCGCTGGTGCCGATTTTATCATAACTTGTTTGGCTATATAGCCCTGAATAATAATATAATCAGAACCCGGTCGATCAACTGAGAATAACCCTAGGATTTCGCATGAGCCCCTCGCCAATAAAAGCTGCCAGTAGAATTAGAGAATCCCTCTGGATTGATACTGTATTGCAAGGAGAAAAGCTAGTTTTTGAAACAACCTATGGTGTTTTTTCTCCAAAGGAAATAGATCAAGGAACTAAACTACTGCTTAAATATCTAGAAGTAGAAAAGAACTTTGATTGTTTAGATCTCGGCTGTGGCTATGGTCCGGTGGGGATTTGGATGGCAAAAAATGCGGCAGATGGCACGACAACTATGTTAGACAAGGATTTTGTGGCGATAGATTACGCTAACCGAAACATAGAACATAACAAATTGAGCAACTCGAAAGCGATCCTTAGTAATGGCTTCTCTGCTTTATCTGAACAAAAATTTGATTTGATCGTGTCAAATATTCCCGCCAAAGTAGGCAACGAGATGCTTTATCTTTTTTTATACGATGCCATTCATCATCTGAAGCCTGGCGGTAAGTTCGTGGTTGTCACCGTCAACGGATTAAGGCATTTCTGCAAGAGAACATTCAAAGAGGTTTTTGGTAATTATAAAAAACTGAAACAAGGTCAGGCGTATACGATATCTGCTGCCACAAAACTAGATCCTAATCACCAAGAAACAAACGTATAAGCTGTAAACCCGTCAATAAGCCAGCCGACTTGATCGGCCAACCTATTGTCGAATTATAAGATTTTTAATTCTAATGTTACTGTGGTTTAGACACACTAGTCTTAATTTCTGCTTGTACGCGGCGATTGGCAGCTCGGCCATCTGCAGTCGCGTTATCAGCCACTGGTGATACTTCGCCTTTACCCGTCGCTGAAACACGTGCCTGAGTAATACCAAACTCCGAAACAAGATATTGCATGACGGCAGTCGCACGTCTTTCCGACAAGCTCTTATTGTAGGACGCCTTTCCCCGTGAATCCGTATGACCTTCTATGACAACAGATGTATCCGGATACTCGCTCATGAAATCCGCAACCTTCTTGACCTCAGTTCGATATTCGTCCGTCACCACATTGCTATTGTTGGCAAATTGAACACTCAATTTGATGGATACATCTTCGGTCAGGATGATTCGACAACCTTTGTCATCAACTTTTGCACCCGCTGGCGTTTCTAAACAAGCGTCCAACCGATCAACCACCCCATCCTTATCGCCATCTAGCTCACAACCATTCGAATCGACGACTGCTCCGGCTATAGAGCCAGGACATTGGTCAAGAGAATCAATGACACCGTCTTTATCAGCATCCAGCACTGGAGTAGGTGCTAATTTTGATGCTGGAGATGATTTTTTGCTGCCAGATCCGAGACGGTAAGATAACCCTACATATGGCACCCAATCGAATGCTTTGATTTCTTTTTGATAGATTGAGTCCACTCCAACAACTAATGATAATTTATCTCTTAAATAAACTTCGTAACCAGCGCCTAAATTAAAATTAATTCCATCGTCTGGGATTCCGCCGTAGCTTCCAACACCTCCTTTAAAAAAAATAGAATTCTCAATTTTTGGTTGAAGCCGATAGATGGAGCTGATATTTATATAACTCGCTTCAAATTCTGAATATTTTAGCTCGTACGCCCAGTGTTTAGTCGTTTGCACTCCGATAGCACCAAATATCGCATCATCATTATCAACACTACTCTTCTTGGCCATATCAAACCAGTTATACCCTGCGGTCACATATCCACCGATACCATCATCATTCTCTGATAAACCTGAAGTAGCGAACAGAATTGAGAGTATGCCTACTGTATTGATCAATATTTTTTTCATCTTCTTCTCCATAAATATAATAAATAATAGCGGTTGATTAGCAGCGAACTCTTGAGTGAATATTGTCTGCAACCCCCTAGAATTTGAATGCTCCTTTTCGAGGCAGATAATACTCGTTACCCATGCAGAAAACAACGTTGTTCGGGTTCAATATTGCAGTGTGGAACTGACTCGAGGTGATTTAGATTCCATGCACAGCGAAATCAAATATTCGGCACAGATTTTGTTAAACAATTCACCTCACCGATTCATTTTCTTGTATTAAAAGAGTCCACAATAACTGTGGATAACTTTGGGGAAAAGATACCGATATTTCAGCCAAAAGCGCTAGATTACGGCGTCCTGTTTGAATTGGTTGTTTTTTGTACAGCGCAAAATTTATGCAATAAAATCAATGGCTTACATTATTTCTTTTTAAAATCAGTAGCTTAGCACAAGGCAAAACTCTTTGTGCAGAGCAGTAAAAATATTATGAAAAATAACTGTGGATTTTTATTGACAGAAGCCTCAATTACTGATTTCAGAGGATTAAATGATAACAACAAATAAGGTGACTTGAATTACCTGTTCCGAAACGTGAAGTAATCACTAACTTGGACAAATTGAGCTAGATTTTATCTCCTTGTGAATTAGTTTCGTAGACACAAATCCATTCCCGTGAATATCAAAGCTATTGCTGCGCTTAACGCCTCATTTCGAGCTGATATCGTCATTAAACTAACCAGAATGATTGCGTCAATGATCCTTCTCACGTTATTATCCGATAAATAATAATTCAAAGCGTTAGCTCATTATTTCTAATGAAACAGTTTTTAAGCGTATGTGGCGCCTCCGCGTCTGGAAAAACAACCATTTCACTTAGACTAGCCGAACAATTGCGCGCATTGCCAACACACCCTAGCGTATTGTTATTAAAGATGGATCATTATTATAAAGATCTCCCCGAACTGACCGGTTCGAGTAGAGCCCAGCTTAATTTCGACCACCCTGATTCGATTGATATCGAACTTTATGAGAAACACATTAATTGTATAGCTAACGGATACTCTATCGAAGTACCCGAGTATAGTTTTGAAACGCATCGACGACTAGATTATACAAGAACTCAAGAATCTGCCGACTTCATTATTATGGAAGGTATACATACTCTATATAGCAAAAGTTTAAGAAAATTATCCGACTGTACTATCTTTATCGACATTCCCGACAGCATTGCATTGGAAAGAAGAATCCAAAGAGATACTAAAGAGCGTGGAAGAAGTGTTGAGGCTATCAAACTACAATTTGAACAAACCGTGAAACCTATGTTCGACCAGTATATTAGGCCTAAGGCGAAATTTGCTGATATTGTACTAGACGGCGAGCAGCCGATAAATTATTCAATGAAAAAATTAACCTCCAGCGATATTTTTACAAAGCTTGTTCAAGAATACAACTGATGTTCAATCCTCAACTGCACGTCTTTACTATGACGCCACTAACCACATTTATCCCATATGACTCACCAGCAATCAAATTATAACCAACTCCCCAAGTTAGAAAAACGGCTTAGACACAAAGTAGGTAAAGCGATCGCCGATTTTGATATGATCGAACATGGCGACAAAGTGATGGTGTGCTTATCCGGCGGAAAAGACAGCTATACATTACTCGAAATTCTAAGACAATTACAAAAACGTGCACCGATCAAATTTGAAATAGTCGCAGTCAATCTCGATCAAAAGCAACCAGGCTTCCCCGAACAAATACTGCCTAATTATTTGCGTTCCAATGAGATAAATTACCATATCATTGAAGAGGATACCTACAGTATTGTTAAAGACAAAATTCCCGAAGGAAAAACGACTTGCTCATTGTGCTCTAGGTTGCGCCGTGGAATTATCTATTCGTGGGCTATCAAAAATCAAGTCACCAAAATTGCACTCGGCCACCACCGCGATGATATTATCGAAACTCTATTTTTGAATATGTTTTATGGTGGAAAAATAAAAGCGATGCCCGCCAAGTTGAATAGCGATGATGGGAAAAATATCGTGATTCGACCTTTAGCCTACGTTAAAGAAAAAGATATCGTAGCATATGCTCAAATAAAAAAGTTCCCGATTATCCCCTGCAACCTCTGTGGCTCACAAGAAAATTTGCAGCGTAAGCAAATCAAATTGATGCTAGCAGAGTGGCAACAAAAATTCCCGGGAAGAGTGGAGAGTATTTTTACTGCACTCTCAAATGTAACGCCTTCACACCTACTTGACGCCGAGTTATTATCAACGGCACTACTAAAGAAAAGGGAAATATCGTTTACAGATCAAGAAACTTTGTTTGATGATGAATTTCTACCATTAACAGATTTTCCTGTTGCGGTGGATCAGCCAATTAGCGTTAAAAATCTCCCTTAGCCGAGTTTCGATCATCATTCCGATCATGCTGTCGATTGAAAATAACAAACATTATCGCTCCAAGGGTTGTTAAGCTGAGCGGTAACAATAATGCGTATTTCTCCTGTCCAGCCGGCTGCAGTTCTAACCAATGATAGAAAGAAATCCCCACAATCGGCATCAACAATCCTCTCAAACCCGTTAAGGTAACATGTACCGCCATATAATCCATTGGATTATCTTGTAATGTTTTATTCCCCTCCGAATCTAATGTCTTTTTCAGATCACCTTTTATAAAATCATTGTGTCCCAAATTCCAACCTATCACTGCACCGGAAATGGCGATACCATAGGCCAATGAACCAACGAAAAACAGCCAGTTGATCCCGCTCACTTGGGCGGCGAAAAATAGCGTTAATGCAAGTACAAACCCCCAACTATGAATACTTCTAAAATGAAATATATGATTGCTGTCTAATAGATTCGCCCACCATCTAACGGCAAACGGAATAAGTGCGAGAGGAATAGCTGAAGTAATCAAAATTTGTTCCAATTGCACCAAATTAGTATGTTCGTTGAGGTAAATGATCAGCGGCGCCATGAACATCAAATTTCCACTACCCAAGATAAACATTGCTAACATATACTTACCGAACGGTTTATTCTGCTTGAGTAATAAGAAAATTTTGGTAATAGATCGCTGTTGGTCCTTTCCTTGTTCCGCCAGTATTTCTTGTTGTTGGCGGTGCACTGCCAATTGGCGATATCGATACGAACCCACTAAAGATAAAAGTGAGAATACAACAAAAACCCATCGAAAATAATCGAATTCCCAATCTAAAACATAGCCGATAGTGATGCCTGATACAGACATAACTAATGCGGACAAAGTGGCGAGTTTTGCTGTGACCTTACCTCTTATTCGACGGGGATAATTTGCCCTCCATATATTCGATCGAATGGTTAGAATTCCTGACCACACAATGCGAGCGAGGATCAACATAGTAAGAAAAAAGATAAGCCCACCAGCGTTGAAGCTCACAAATGATATGGATAGACTAGATAGGCAAAAGATGATCGCCAAATTTGAAATCAATCTAGCTTTACTTTTGCCTCGACTATATTTAACCCATAAGAAACTCAGTAAATTAGAGAAATAGGGTGCGCCAGTGGCAACCGCTACCGCAATGTTTAACAGCCAGTCTGAAACTTGATCTTGAAAACCATTTTTGATGATAATGCCGAGCACGCTGCCTTCCATGAGCGCCGCTACAAATGCCAGACTAGACCAAGTAGACCACTCGACTTTTATCCGCTGGGCTAAGCCTATTTTATTCGTCGTCAATGTTTTCAACGAGCAGATTAATCAACTTATCTACTTCTAATAGTGCACTCATGTGCTCAAGTAACATGCCAGCAAACCATGGACGTTTTGAAGAGCGCGAAGACCATCTGACATGCTCCGGTGATAGATTTTTGGCATCGCCCACCGTATGACATGCGAGCGCCCAATTAGAATCATCGAGTACTATCAAAAAATTGTATTCTCGATCACCGGCGGATGCCTTTTCTGGCATTAGAAATTTTTGTGTGTCAACAACTAATAAATTCCGGCCTTCATTTGGAATTAAACCCATAAACCAATCAGGTGTTCCGATTAAGGGCGTGATCTCCCCTACACTAATATTTATGATTTCACCCAGTTTGATTGACGGTATAGCAAGCGATAACCGGTTAACATCAAAAACCAAAGTTTGAAAATCATCGCCTAAGACATCTTCTAACGGCTTTTCTTTCCTCAAACCAAATGTAGCACGAGTGCTTTCGATAGTCGCTTGTTCGACTAGATCGCAGGATTGGTTTGTTTTTGATGCAGGTTGTTCAGTGGTAAGTTCCTCAAAAGGGAACAGGGGTAGCTTCAACAATAGCTTATCGACATTTTTGAAACGAGGATCAGCAGATGCACTGCCAAATTGATTTAAAGGTTGCGCGCCTAGATTTTCTTTACCATCTTGTTTTCTACTAACTTTCGATAGAGGTATTAATTTTTCAATGGTGCTTTTCGCTGAATCAATTTGTTTAAAATTCGAGCGTGAACTCAATTTTCTTATTACCGGATTTCTAATTACATTAATATTGGCTGTCTTGCTGATGGTAGTTTCAGCAGAAATTCCTGTAGGAGTCGATTGAGTATTGTTACCCTTTGATTGACTGAACGGGGTCACATTAGATGATGACTTTTTCTCAAATACAGGTTCCTGTTGATCCGCTAATAAACTGGCAACATAGTCCTGTAGTTCACTATTTGGTTCAGATGATTTAGATTTATCAACAGTCATGGGATTATTTGTCAGCGACTATGCCACTTTGCTATGGGAAGACATTGTGAGTAAAGTTTCGACCAGCTTCTGATATGCAAGCACTCCATGAGTTTTTGGATATAAATTGGCTGGAGTTCGGTGTGCTTGAGAAGCATCTCTAAATTTTGTATCTACCGGAATCACATGATCCCATACATTCTGTGCAAAGTCTTCTCGTAGACTCTTCAGAGCACTGATAGAAGCTTTAGTTCTACGATCGTACATGGTGGGAATTATTTTGTAGTCAATTGTGTGATGCTGAGCCTTGATAACCATATTTAAGGTTTGCATCATTCGCTCCAATCCCTTTAATGCAAGGAATTCCGTTTGCACTGGAACAAGTAATTGCTGGCATGCGGCTAGAGCATTGATCATCAGCATGCCAAGTACCGGGGGACAATCTATTAAAACGAAATCGTAGTCGTTTTTGAGTAAACTAAGTGTCTTTTGCAAGACTAAGCCCATACCCTCTCTTGTTCCGAACTTCTTGTCTAAGGTTGCTAAACTGAGCGAGGCAGGCATAAGACTTAATTGCTCACTTTCTATTTTAATAGCAATGTTTTTTACTTGCTGGTAAGAATTTTTTTCGGCGGCAAAAAGATCAAATATACTCGTTTCAAGATCATCGCTTTGATAACCAAAATAAGAGGTTAATGAAGCGTGCGGATCACAATCCAACAATAGAACTCGATGCCCCAAATTGGACAATATACCGCCCATCGCTGCGGTGGTCGTTGTTTTACCGACTCCACCCTTTTGGTTAGCGATAGTACAGATTTTCATAATTTTTCTCTTAATGCGCTAGAACCTTCACTCGATCGAAAAATGATCTATTGATAGACTATTGCCCTTGGTCATTCTCCGTTTCCGATGAATCTGATGTTTCTTTACCGCGAATGAGAATACCTCCACCCGGCAACCGAATGATGTTAAATTCCGGCTCGGTTTCTTTTTCGATTTGAGGCTGAATAACGTCTTCAGAAGTTTCTGTAGCTAGCTGTTCGCTATTGTTATCGGTTAAATCTGGCTCAAGTTTAGCGACTCTTTGTTTTCTAGAAATTGAAATGACAACCCGTCGATTCTCCTTCCTTCCTTCAACGGTGTTATTACTCGCTACCGGTTTATACTCGCCATGCCCCTCAACGCTCATTCGGTTAGGCTGTACTAATAAGGTTTGAAATTTTCGTACCACGGCCACTCCTCTAGCGCTAGACAACTCCCAGTTTGATGGAAACTTACCGGTTGAAATTGGTATATTGTCAGTATGTCCGTGTACTAGTATTAACTGCAAATTCCCATTCAGATGTTTAGCGACTTCTTCCATAAGAGGTTGAGATTCATCGTTTAATGTGTCACTGCCTGATGGAAATAGCAATCCACTCTTCAATACAATGTTGATCCAATTAGCATCAGATTTTATTTCTGCTAGATTCTGATCAATAAGATCGCCCAAACTAGCTTCTAGTCCTTGCTCTAGGTCCTTAAAAGCTTCAGAACTTGCAAAATTCTCACTATCAATTTGGCCCGACTCCAAATTTTCAGAATTCAGTTCAGGTTGTTCAATATCATCGCCTGAAACGGGCTGTAAACTTTTACTGGTTTCTCCCACTAATATTAATTCTTTGGTTCTAGGCGTACTATCAAAAACACCCTCTAGCGTTTTAGATAAAATTTTGTACTTACTTGAATTAACTTGAGAAATAGAATACATAACAACGAAAAATGCGAATAAGAGCGTAATGAAATCCGCGTAGGATATTAACCAGCGTCCAACTTCTTGCTCGTCCGTATCTATATTGTTTCTTATTCGCCGCACATCATTCTCCCGCTAGCGAGCGATGTATCCTTCTAGTTTCATTTGAATCACTCGTGGATTTTCACCTTCGGCGATGCTAGCAACCCCTTCCAGAATCATCTCCATGTATCGCGAATTTTCGGAAATTATTGTTCTTAACTTATGATAGACCGGCAAGAAAAAGAGGTTGGCAAAACCGACTCCGTATATAGTCGCTACAAATGCAGTCGCGATTCCGGCACCAAGCAATTCAGGCTCGCCAAGATTGCCCATGACATGAATCAACCCAAGAACCGCCCCCACAATTCCAATAGTGGGAGAATAACCGCCCAAAGACTCGTACACTTTGGACGCTTGTAAAAGCTCCTTTGTAGTAACATCCAATTCAACATACATGGCAGAGCGAATAGCTTCTGGGTCGTTTCCATCGACCAACATATTAAGGCCTTTAAGAATATAAGGATCAATATTCTGATCAATACTTTTCTCTAAACCCAGTAATCCTTCTCGTCTGGCCAAATGACTCCAAGCGGTCACTTTTTTTATGCCAGCGGCCATTGGCTGAACTGGCGGTCTAAATACCCATTTAGTGATTTTCATCGCTCGAATAAAAGTTTTTAGGTGGGTTTGGATCATCACAGCACCAAACGAGCCACCCATCACAATGATAAAAGCGGCTGGGTTTAATAGCGCATTTACGCTTCCCCCATCTAATATTTGTCCACCGAAAATCGCAATTACCGCTAACAAAATACCGGCGATGGTTAGTCGATCCATTAGATCTCCCTAATTATTTCTTGTGCAAATCGTTCAATCGGGAATTCTCGCTCCGATAAACCAGCCTTAGTAACAGACATTGGCATACCATATACAACGCAGGATGCTTCATTTTGTGTCCAAATTTTTCCGCCTTCGGCTTTCAAAAGTTTACAGCCTTCGGTACCATCTGAGCCCATACCAGTTAAGACAATTGCTAACACGTTGCCACCAAAAACCTTTGATGCAGAACCAAAAGTAACGTCGACACTTGGCGAAAACTGTAGTCTTGCATCTGCTGGCCTAATACGCAAGCGAGCATTACTCGCAGCACCTTCAAAAACCATTTGTTTGCCACCGGGAGCGACATAAACATGCCCCGCTTTGACCACCATACCATCGGATGCCTCACACACCTCCAACTGACAGATACCATTAAGTCGTTGTGCAAATGTCTTAGTAAAAGTACCTGGCATATGCTGGGTAATGGTAATAGCAACGGGTAGCTCTTTAGGTAAGGGTTGTAGTAATTTTTGAAGCGCCACTGGGCCGCCTGTTGACGCGCCAATCGCTACTAAACGATAGCTATCGTTATCAGCGCGGGTATGAGTCTGAGCATTTTGGGATCCTGCGGATGGGATATTAACAACTGGGCTGGTTGAATTGTTAGTCGGTGGAAATACATTTGCTTTGCTGAGCAATTTAATTTTGTCGAGCAAAAGCTGGGCCAAGCTACCGGAATCATCCGACACCGATGCATAAGATTTGAGTAAAAAATCCGATGCCCCGGCATCGAGTGCGTCCAGTGTTGTTTTGGCATTATGGTCCGTCAGCGAGGACAGCATTAACACCTTGGCACTACATACTTGCACGATTTCTTTTAACGCCGTAATGCCGTCCATAATTGGCATTTCAACATCAAGGGTAATAATATCTGGTTTAAGCCTAGAAGCTTGCTCGATCGCGTGCTTACCATTGTTAGCCGTACCAACCACCTTAATATCGCGGTCGCTACTGAGAATGGCACCTATTCTTCCACAAAAAAATTGCGAGTCGTCAACAATAAGAACAGTAATCGGCATGCAGGGTTATCCAATGAAATCGGCGTGCATACGTTTAGCCATCAGCGGGCTTAACCGACATAATGTTTTAACATATTAGGAATATCTAGAATAAGTGCTATCTTGCCGTCACTTGTGATAGTTGCTCCAGCCATACCCGGCGTTCCTTGTAGAGATCTACCGAGTGGTTTGATTACAACCTCTTCTTGTCCAACTAGTGAATCCACCACAAATCCAACCGTTTGTGTTCCGACCTGCGCTAGAACAACATGGCCTTCTTTTTCTCTCTCTGATTCAAGTGGTACTCGCGATAACATTTCATTTAGGAAAAATAAAGGAACAGCCTTTCCCCTCACTACGATGATAAGTTGTCCATCTATTGTATTGGTTTTAGTTAAATCAAGATTAAAAATTTCGTTCACCGCGGCTAACGGGAATGCAAATGCTTGGTCATTAATTTTAACCATTAGTGTAGGCAAGATAGCGAGCGTCAAAGGTACTTTTATGAGTATTCTGGTACCTTTACCAAGCTCAGATTCTATATCCAAGCTACCATTTAATTGACCAATCTTAGTCTTAACAACATCCATTCCAACTCCGCGGCCAGAAATGTCAGAAACTTCTTTTTTGGTGGAAAATCCCGCTTCGAATATAAGGCCATAACATTCTCTATTGGTTAGACGATTGGCGGCGTCTTGATCCATCATACCTTTCTCGACTGCGATTTCTCTGAGAATATTAGCGTCCATTCCTTTTCCGTCATCTTCGATGATCAACATAATATGATCACCTTCCTGAGCCGCTGATAAGGTAATGACACCCGATCGAGGTTTACCGTTTTTCGCTCTATCATCAGGCATTTCAATGCCATGATCGACAGAATTTCTGACTAGATGTACAAGAGGATCTGCAAGTGCTTCAACTAGATTTTTATCTAGGTCAGTCTCTTCACCGATCATTTCCAGTTTAATTTCTTTTTTCAGACTACGAGCCATGTCTCGAATCACTCGAGGGAATCGACCAAACACTTTCTTAATTGGTTGCATACGGGTTTTCATGACTGCCCCTTGAAGATCGGCAGTCACTAAGTCTAAGGTAGATACAGCCTTAGAGAGTTCTTCGTTGTCATCCATGCCAGACGCAACCGTTTTTAGACGATTTCTAGATAAAACCAATTCACCTACCATATTCATAATGTCATCGAGTCGTTTGGTATCAACGCGAACACTCGCCTCGATCACAACGGCTGCAGTTTTAGCTTTTGGTTTAGATTTCGCTTTAGATTCGGCCTTAGGAACTGGTTTAGTACTCGTGTTTGATTTTAGTTCGGGTTTCACGGCGTCTGAGACATCCGTTTTTTCAGCTGGAATCGGTTTAGTCGCAGTTTGTTCAGATTTGACTGCTTGATTAGTTTCTATCTTTTTACCTTTACCGTGTAACTCATCAAGTAGGGCTTCGAACTCATCATCAGTAATATTTTCACTTTCTGTACTTTTTTGGTTAGTTTTTTGAACTGAATCTTCTACCGCTTTATCCGCAGTTACCACCTCGTCTTTTGTCTTAAATGTTCCCTCTCCATGCAATTCATCGAGTAATGCTTCAAACTCATCATCAGTGATATCATCGCTAGACGCAGTAGCTTCAACCTTTTTATTTTCTGTAAGTCCAGATTTTCCGGTGCCGTGCAGCTCATCTAACAAAGCATCAAATTCATCGTCAGTGATTTCATCGTTAGATGTTTTTTCTGTTTTCGGTTCGCTCGTTTTCGGCTCATTCGGTTGAGTTTCATCTTTCGACTTGGGCTCTGCTTGTTCGCTAGTAGCACAGGCAAAAGTTCCGAGGTGCTCCAAGAATTCGGTGCTCGCACCCTGTGGCTCTCCACCCGCTCGTACCGAGTCAAACATATC
>Ga0256847_1001037_pt1 | contig 15268 bp, 16 predicted proteins | sample TeddybearmetaG_FD_189099 | JGI IMG/M metagenome (GOLD analysis project Ga0256847, IMG submission 189099) | Hydrothermal vent microbial communities from East Pacific Rise, Pacific Ocean - Teddybear | ecosystem: Environmental > Aquatic > Marine > Hydrothermal vents | place: Pacific Ocean: East... | reverse complement strand
AAACCTGGCCTATCGATATATCGGTGACAAACACCTGCGGGAAATGGCTGAACATGCAATGTTATATCTGACCTCAGAAGGCGTGATTAAAAGCCGTTTCTTTTTACCTGGCGTTTTGTTATCAGACCGTGAATTGAACCAGGAACCAATTCACATCACCGTGGTAGGCAAAAAAACAGATACGCAGGCGAAGGCTTTGCACGACCAGGCACGACGTTATGGTGCCAGTTATCTGAGAATCGACTGGCTGGACAGGACTGAAGGCCCGTTACTAAATAACGATGTGGTTTATCCGGAACTGGATAAACCTGCTGCTTACGCCTGTTCGAGTCAGAGCTGCTCTTTGCCTGTTTTTGATAAGAGCAAGCTTTCTTCAGTGGTGGATAATTTGTTGTTGCCACTTTGAAAAAGTTCTAGTAACTTTCGGTTCTTATTCGTTAAACCTATATAATTCAAGGCATTAAACGGGTTTTTTAGTAAAAAAAATAAAAAGACATTTTTTCGACGAATTGTTACAGATTTCAAATACCTTGCCCCTGATTTATGATTTAATGTTCATTCGCTGTTTTTTCGAGTGGTAATCAGTGATGAAGAAAACATCAAAATATGAAACAAATGACAATGATCTAAACTTTGATTTCGATGAATGGGTCACTCTTTATGAGCATGACCCTGAAGCCTTCGAGAGCAGACGTTTGAAGTGGAATGAGACTATTGTTAATCAAGCACCCCCTGCCTATCAAAGACGCCTTTCAGGATTGGTTTTTCAAATTAATATGGAAAAAAGGCGGTCGAAAAATGCGATGGATTCATGCATTCGTATTTCTGGATTAATGTGGAATAAATTCCATGAACTCAAAACTGAATTACAGGAGCTGATGCAAGAACCAGGTGTACCAGGCCTCCCTTCTACAAACAGGAATAAGGGTGAAGAGCTTGAGGAAATCGATATATTTCAGGCAGATATTATCGACTTTGCCAGTTATCAAAAAGTATAAAAAAACCGGAGAGTTTCGCCAATCTTGCTATTCTTTTCCTGTGGCAGATCATTACCGCATTAAAATTTTGGTTTGCGTATATAAAGACTATCTTGTCAGTCTTAACCAGTCAGATTTCATTATTGGCTATGTAATCATCTCATCCTCAGGTTCCTTCTTCTATATCGGTGCCTGGAAATGTTAGTATTCCACGATGCAGGATGTATGTTTTTAATTGAAAATACAAAATATCAATAGAATCTCATGACCAAATCACTCGTAGCAATTATGCTGTCACTTGCCATTATGCTGCCTTCCAGCCCGGTATATTCTGCTGCGGATGACAAGGAGATTAAAGCACAACGACGCGAAGCACAAAAACAACGGCAGCTTGAAAAAAACGAAAGAAACAAAAATAATAACGAAGCGATTAAAGAATTTCGTATTTTTGTGCGCATCCTAAAAAAAGAATACCAGGAAAAAGCAAGAGATATGGATATTGAATTCAAGCTGCGTAGAGTCGAACTCAATGCGCAGCGTAGTATCGAAATGGCAGAAGCCGAAGCAGAACTACAGCAAAGCTTGAGCCAGATGATGCTTAATATTCAGAATCTCAATACTCAGGAAGCCATTGATAAATTCAAAACCGACATGAAAGCCCATTCTGACAAAAGTTTCGAGATAAAAAAACAGGCTGCGCTGGAAGAGCATAAGGAACTGATTAAAAATGAAAACAAAAAAAGCCGGTTAATGTCCGAGCGAGATCAACTAATTATGGATGAAGCTAAAACTCTGGGTCTGCAAAGCAAACATAAACCAATACTCGCCCAGCCTCTTGGTGATGGATTGACCACTTCTGAAAACCGCTGGAATGAAAGAGAATTAAAAGAAGTGAACAAAATATATGCCAATAATCAACGGCAGCTGGGAGAATTTATCTGGGGTTCAAAATTACGCAAATTTAAAATTGAAAACCGACAGGAAGATTTTGATTTAAAATGGCAAAAGCAAAGCGAGCTGAACGCACTGAGTAGTGAGCAAAGTTTTTTCAGTTTATTGATGCCGATGACTGAAGGCAATACTCAGGACAACCAGCAAGAAATGATCAAACGAATGACTGAAGCGGCCAAGCAAAATAAACTGATCAATATCAAATTCAAGAAATTTAGGGATCAGAACAACATCAAACGAAGAGAACAGGAGCGGAAAATTAAGGGTCGTTGAAGCGAGAGAATTAACCTTTCTACATTCGTTCAGTTATTGCAGCACTGGATATCCGAGGTTGGCAGCATAATTTTCTATCTCAGATATTTTCTGATACGAGTTGACATCAATCCAGTTGATCTTTTTTATAAACAAAGCCTGACGCGCTTGAGTCAAAGTCGGATCTTCAAATGCGCGCATCAGTGCAGTACGCACTTGCTCTATAAAGTTGTTGCCATATCCAGTTCGAGTGACATAGGGCGGTGCTGGAGAATGATAGGTTCGCCCCAGTACTCGGGTTCCTGCCAGAGCTTCCGGCTGATACGCTGATAATAATGTATAAGTCACACAGTCGATTGCCGCAACATCGGCTTCCTGACGGCGCAACATGCCCAAACTTTCTACATGGGCGCCACTGATCAACACGTCATTAAAAAAACGACCATCTGTATGTCTTGGTGCCACCAGATGACGAAGCGAACTCATCCCAGAGTGAGATTCCGGGCCATTTATTGCGGCTATGGTTCCATGCATATCCAGCACATCATCAAACCGACAGTCATCTCCGACCACAACAAGACTGGAATATTCGCCATCTTTACACTCATCGACATCAAAATATGGTACCGCCAGAGGAGTCAAAGTACTTTCAAATCGGCGAACTACGTCATAACCGCAACATTGGCTTAGCAAAAGATCAGGGTCATTCCAGAGAGTGTGAAGTGTTTGGTCAAATACTAATTTGTCGGGTACTTTTTTGATCCCTTCTAATCGTAGGTATTTGGCAATTCCGCTCCACAATGAAGAAGATGCCTTGCTTATTTCTGGAATGTTGTACATGGGTAAACTGGCGATGAGCATAGTGATAAATTCTCAGATATTCCTCGTGTTATTTAAACATGAACTATGTTGTCGTAGCGTGATCTTAACAGCGTTCTTTAACAAAAGTATAAGTCTTGTTAATTGGCTGTAACTATTTAAAAATATAATAGTTCACATAAACTAAAAATTATTAACAAAAATCACCAATATGAAAATTCTATTCTGGTTTATTTCTATCGGTATTATGTGTGCTTCTTTTGCTATATCAGCCGAATCAATTATAGAAGTGAATGCCCTGAATTATCCGGTCTGGATTGAACGAGATCAGCAAAAAATTCCGATTGGCCCAGGCTATCAATTGAATCAGGATGATGTCATTAAAACAGGGCAGTATGGTCGAGCCTGGCTGTCTCTTGAAGATGGTAGTGTTGTAAAACTGGGTCAGAATGCTCAATTTAAAATCACAACGGCTCAATATGTGGGACAAAATGATGGCAGCATACTCAAAGCAGCATTTAATGTCTTAAAAGGTGCATTCCGGTTTACCACTTCCTTTTTTGATGCCAGAAGAAAAATACCGCATCAGATCAGTATAAAAATTGGCGCAATTACTGCGGGTATCAGAGGCACAGATATTTGGGGGCGTGCTAACGATGCTGAAGATTTTGTCACCTTGCTAGAGGGTTTGATCGAAGTTAATGCCGAGGGTGAGCAAACAATAATGCTATCTGAACCACTATCTCTTTATAAAAAGAAACGCGATCAGAAAGCGGATGAAGTAACGGTAGTAGATCTTACGACAGTTAAAAAGTTGGGGGCAGAAACCGAACTATCAACTGACGAAGGCATAGCGACTACTTCAGGCATCTATGATCTGGTGTTGATGTCGTTAAATGATCCCTCGAATTTGTTGCAGATACTGGATAAATTTTATCAGGGCGGTTATGCGGTTGATACTATGGTGATAGAGGTTGAAGGTGAAAAGTTCACTCGTGTACTAATTAAGGGGCTGGTGAGTAAACAGGCTGCTGAGAATCTGTCTCGTCGAATGATCGATGAATTTAGTTTACAATCTGTATGGGTCAGGAAACATAGTTTTTAAAGAAAACAGTCTCCAGCATCTAGCAACATATGAATTATTAAACCGATGGCGACCAGACGAGTTTTACTAAAATAAGTCAATATAAAGTAAAGCAAGATAGCCCAATACTGATGTAAAGGATGAAAACCAATGCTGCATCTCAGCGGGTCATATATTGGAGTTGCCAGCAGATGATCAAGGTCGACCAACATGGTAGAAATTAAAATCAGGCTGACATAGATGACCTTTTTAGGATAAAAAAGACCAGCGAAAATTATTGGAATCGAAATGTGTAACAGGATATGAAACATTGGTTAACCAGATTCTACATCAAAATAGAGTTGTATTTTCTGACGAATATCTCCAACCTCACTTACTGTGTAAGCAGCAGTTTTAGCTTTCCCCCAAACCACTTCTGGCCAATAGGTATCAGATTTTTTTCGACCAACAACGTGGATGTGCATTTGCTCGACGATATTGCCAATGGTAGCAATATTCACCTTATCGAAATGCATTTCATGTTTAATAAATCGAGATAGCAGATTAATCGTTTGATTAAGTTTTAACTGCTGGTTTTCAGGTAGCTCATACCATTCGATTTTATTGTTATCAGGTACCAAAATAAACCATAATACCGCGACATTATCCATTAGCAGTAATTGAGATTTATCCAGATGGCAAAGCAAGTGGCAGTCATTTTTTAGGTGTTGATCTACGGGGTATTTTCGAATCATTCTTTCACGGAGTATCGTATTAGGGGCACTATTGTAGATGATTTAGAGTGTTAATTTGAGCGCGATAAACTATCTAGGGCCAGATTTATACTAAAATTTCGATTCGAAAAACGATACAATACAAATAGCCTTTCCTGTGAAAGTATCGTCAAAACTGGTGTGCGAAGATAGCGACACCTGGGCAAAGATCCATCAATTAATTATAAAATGACAAAAATAAAAGCAGATAAATTTGATCCGTTAAATTATTCGATCGCACATATACTCGATATTATCGGCGAAGGCTGGTCGATCTTAATTATTCGTGAAGCTTTCTTTGGTACTCGTCGCTTCGAGGAATTTCAGAATCAACTGGGTATTGCACGGAATATTCTTACCGACAGGTTAAAAAAACTTTGCGAAAATGAAATTTTAAATCGCGTGCCAATAAAACAAGGCGCAAAACGTCACGAGTATCTACTGACCAAAAAAGGCAAGGATCTGATGCCATTACTGATCGCGCTGACCCAGTGGGGTGATAAATGGATTTATGGAAAAAACCAGGAACCTGTTATCTTCCGCGATAAAATAAGTGGACATCCAATCGAAAAAATTCGTGTTCATGCTGAAGATGGTGTTAGCCTTAGACCGAGAGATATTATGCTGACTGCTGGACCCGGTGCAAGTGATCAGGCTCGGCAACGTCTGGATCAATTGGCAGCGTTGGTGCATGAACAGGAAGATTAATGTAGTTCCAGGTGACTACTTCATACCGGTCTCTTGCCAGCGTTTAATAAATGACCTGATCAACTCGGGTATGTCTGAAACAGAGCAGGAAATCATCCATCAATTACAGAAAATTATGCAGTTCCAGCAGTCAACTGCACTTCAGACGGTAAAATCAGATTACCTCGGACTGAATCCTGATAATGAATTTCTACTGGATAAGAAACCCAATGAGCAAAGTAAAAAGCAATTTATTGAAGCCATTCAGCAACAGCTAAGTGACGCTAACTACCAACAAATGACCCAACAGGTGTTACAGGATGCACTTGAAAAGACTTCTCCTTACGGTCTGGAACTATCGGTAGATTTCGATCAGTTTGAAGATTTATTGATCTACTATCGAGGTAAAAAACAAACGCAGGTAGAAGTTCGTGACTGGAAGTCGGCCTTTCTGAAAAAGAAAAAATTAAACCTGATGCGTTATGGTCGGCTGTTTTTATTGATTCATTTGAAAGATGACCAGGAAACCAATCAGGTTTACCTTAAGCTTTTTAAGAACGTATTACGCGCTGATCTGGAAATGCTGTTTCCCAATTCGCAGGTTCGAATGAAATTATTCGACAAGCTTAAGTTAATTGTTACTGGTGGTGGAGGTACTGCGGGAGGGTTATTCGCGATTATCACCAAGCTCAGCGCAGCAGCAAGTGTCAGTACCATACTCTTTGCAGTAGTGGGATTCGCCATGGTGATATGGCGGCAGGTTGCTAAAATATTTAGCCAGAAATCGCGCTATATGAAAGTGCTCGCAGAAAATTTATATTATCTAAATCTGAATAATAATGTCGGTGTTCTCAGTTATCTTGCAGACCAGGCTGCGGAAGAAGAAAGTAAAGAACTAATTCTGGCTTATAGTCAGCTAAAACTTCAACCTGTTCAGGATGCAAAACAGCTGGATAAACTTTGCGAAGACTGGTTTTTTGGACAATATCAGCAGCGTATCAATTTTGATGTGTCTGGTGCATTGCAAAAACTGGAGGCTTTGCAGTTGATGGATACTGAGAAAACGGGTATTGCACTGATTGATGAGAACAGGATCCAGCGGCGGCTGAATCAGATTTGGCGATCGATGTTTTAGATTATTTCTTATGTCTCAATTGTCTGAAGGTTTTTCCTCCAATTTTTTATAGTATAGGAGTTTAATTAAAACTCATAAAGCCAGGGTAATAATAAAGACAGTACGACCCACATCAATAAGGTCAGTGGCAATCCCGCTTTGACAAAATCCATAAAGCGATAATTACCAGCATTCATTACTAGCAAATTGGTTTGGTAAGCCATTGGCGTTGCAAAGCTCATATTGGCGCCAAACAATACTGCCAGAACAAATGCTTCAGCATCCAGCCCTAACTGGCTTGCAATGCTGATGGCTATCGGGGTTCCGATAACTGCGGCTGCATTATTCGAGACTACGTTGGTTAATATTGCCATTAATAACATCAGCCCACTGAGAATCGCCATGGCTGAAAAGCCAGTTGTTATTTCTACATATTGTTGAGCGAGAAATGTCGCTCCTCCTGTTTCCAGCAATGCATTACCCATCGCAAGACTGGTGACAATAATCAATATCACTGGTGTGCTTAAGGCGCGAGTAATATCTCTCCAGCGTAAACAGCCGGTCATCAACATCATGAAAACACCTGCCAGGGCACTGATTTCTATCGGTAAAATCGAAGTAGCTGCAGTGAAAATAATAAACAGCATAATGCCGAGTGATAGTAGAGCTTTATCCGAGCGTGCCAGATCGGTGCTGGCATCGAGAACCAAAACATTCCTGCTGGCTTTGAGGCGTTTGATACTATCTTTGGAGCCTTGTATTAAAATCACATCTCCGGACTTGAGCATGACATCTTCAGTGTGGCGTGTTCCACGGGTGTTTTTCCAACGACTGGCTCGGTGTAATGCCAGAACCAGTAAATGATATCGGTCAGTAAATCGTGCACTCTTCAGGGTCATGCGGTCTAGAGTAGAACCGGGTACAACCACTACTTCAGCAATTTGTTGTTTATTGTCATTCAGTGGGTGGTCTTCGTCTACTGGTGCATTCTCGGCAAATAAATTCGCTCCAATTTGAGATTCAAATATCTTCAGGTTTTCAGGGGTATCTCGCGCAATAAGATGGTCATCGACACGTAATATAACGTCGGGTAATGGTTTCAATTTGACGCCATCTTTACCACGTAAAATTTCACTGACTATTAATTTTCCATCTGTTTTTTTTATTACTTTAGATAATTTAACACCTTCGGCAAAACCACCTTTAATAATGCGTAGCTGGGCGGTAAAAATTCTTGCTGAAGTGTTGGGTAATAATGGTTTGCGATGGGGTAAAATTTTTGGCGCGACTAACCATAAATAAACAATACCAATACTGCTGGCAATCATGGCAGGAAGAAAAAAATCAAACATTTCAAATTGTTTGACACCTAGCTCGCTTGAAATTGACACTACCAGCAAATTGGTTGATGTACCAATTGTGGTTGACATGCCGCCCATCAAGGTGGCAAAACCTACTGGCATCAATAAAGATGAAGCTGATGTACCCGTTTTGATAGAGACACTGATCAGTATCGGTAATAACAGAATGACAATCGGTGTATTGTTGACGAAGGCGCTTAATAATGCGGCGATAACCAGGGTCAGAAAAAAGACCAGTGCGGGACAAACAGACCAGCATTTTGCCAGAAATCGACCAACGGGTTCAAGAGCACCGCAGCGAATTAATCCCTGACCTGCAATCATTAGTGCACAAACAGCTATTAATGCTCTATGACCAAAACCAGTTAAAAATTCAGCGCTATGGTAGGGACCATTTGCTGTCTGGTAAGGAAATAATTCGAATACAAGGGTTAATAGCACCAGAATAAAAAGACTCGAACTGGCGATTCGAATTTTTTCATTGGCAAAAAGAATCAACGCCAGCACGATCAGTGCCATGACAAAAAAAGCGTGAAAACTGGCTGCAGATTCAATCATGGGGATTGATTTTATTCGAGTCCATAAGCCCCAACAGTACGCCTATCAATCATTCGAGACTACTTATTAAACTCAAGACTGGTCAGTAATTCTTATCAAAGACCGAACGAATGTATAAGAAATGAGACCTGCAGAAAGCCGGATTTGCTAGTTTTGTTTAGGATACGACACAAGACCCAGAAAGAGTTAAGCAGGGTGGTGTCAATTATCCGCTGATGCTCTTAAAAAAGTTTCTAGCACCACCGGTCATAAAGTAATAGTTACTAATCCCCTTGGCTTCCAGATAATATTGTAACCAGCGAACCTGTTTGCCTGCTTCATCATAAATGAGCAGGGGTTTACCAGAATTTAAGATTTTGGTTAGAAATTTAACCAGTTTCTGCTTTTTTACCAAAGAAATATTCTCCTGACGATAAGGGAATAAATCTAACAAACCACGCTGGGCTGGTTCGCGTATATCCAGAATGACCGTGTCGTTGTTTATTTTTGCCTGAAATTGATCTGGATCTAAGGAGTGTTCCTTTAACTTGGATTTACTAATTAACTGTTTTGGATCCATCGGAGTACGCCCTAGCATGGTCGCTTTTTCCGGGTGGGCTCGAGCCCAGTCAAAAATGCCCGAATCATAAGAAAATATATTATCCATACCTGCTTTCTGTGCTTTTAAACAGGCTTTATATGACTTGTAGCAGCTATGCCCGTTGCAGTAAAAAACAATCGGTTTGCCAACAGTATTCAGCGCGGTGACCCGTTTAGTGAATTGTCTGCTATTTAGCGGGATATTTATTGCAGTATTGACGTGCAATGTATCAAATTCGTATTTTGATCGCACGTCAATGATGATCACGTCATCAAAGGATTGATTCAGTTTTTCAGTATCATAGATTTGTACTTTTGGATAAACTCTTCGCCCAGGATATTCTTCTGATTGGGCTTGTGATAATGCAGGAAACAGAAATAGGGCAATTAGTGGTAAAATGAGAGGCTTCATTCTTTTACTCCTTAAATTTATTCGCAATTCGCAAACATTTTGAGCTGATAGTACCGGCTTTTGTTAATCCTGAAAAAGGTGACTTTCCACCTGATACAGAATTTAATTTCGAACTTTTTGTTGATATGAGTTTTTACAAATTCACAGCGTTATCAACGGGTAATTACTGATTCGAATTTTTATAAGGTGTGTAGAGTCTAGTTCAAAATAGTATTAGGTCAAATACTTATCAAATTTTCCGATAAAGTAGCTTTTAACCCTGATCGAAAGATAACAAAAATTATCCTGTCCGCTAAAGGTTTTCTATGGTTGGTAACTAGTTCGGGTAATAAAAATCAGTTATTCATTCTCTGTTTCTTTCTGACCCAGCGAAACAGCGCCAGTATTGGTCCAGACAGCATGTATAGAAAGAAGATTAAAAAAAGTACTGTTGGTGGTTCGATAGAAAGAAAAACAAAAATCAGCATCACAATTAACACTGAGACAAAAGGCACTCTTTTGCGTAAATCAAGATCTTTGAAGCTGTAGTAAGAAAAACGCGATACCATCAGTGCGCCAGCAGAAATAATGACGACCAGTGCAGCAAAGATAACATCAGTGCCAACGATGCCGTAGTTTTCGCATACCCAGATCATGCCCATAACCACTGCAGCGGCGGCTGGGCTAGGTAATCCCTGAAAGTAGCGTTTATCTGCAATTCCTATTTGAGTATTAAAACGTGCCAGGCGTAATGCGGCAGATGTGGTATAAATAAAGGCTCCAAGCCAACCTATTTTGCTCCATACAGCGCCATATTCAATAAAGTAAATCAATGCCCACTGATAGGTTACCAACGCCGGTGCAACGCCAAAAGAAACCATATCGGACAGACTGTCGTATTCAGCTCCAAATGCTGATTGAGTATTGGTCAATCTGGCTACGCGACCATCCAGGCCATCCAGTAACATTGCCAGAAAGACCGCGATCGCTGCGTATTCATACTGCCCCTTCATGGCGATAATGATTGCGTAAAAACCAGCGAATAGCGCACCAGTTGTAAACATATTGGGGAGCAGGTAAATGCCCTTTTTAAATCCTTCTCTTTGAGGCCTGGCAGGTTTTTTTTCTGATTCTGTCATGGAATTACTCCAACACGTTGGATCAATGCGTCAGCAGGCTTTCCTGTTTTCGAAAAGCCTGCTGAAATTTCTCTAGTTTTTGGCCTTGTCTACCAATGCATTTGCAGTGATCCAGGGCATCATGCTACGCAATCTGTTGCCTGTCTGCTCGATAGGGTGTGCGGCATTGTTGCGCCGCATTGCAGTGATTTCAGGGTAGTTGGACTGGCCTTCCTGAATGAATCGTTTAGCGTATTCGCCGTTCTGGATATTTTCCAATGCCTCTTTCATCGCAGCACGGCTTTGCTCATTGATGATCTTTTTACCGGTTACATATTCGCCGTATTCAGCATTGTTGGAGATCGAGTAGTTCATGTTGGCGATACCGCCTTCATACATCAAATCAACGATTAACTTCAATTCGTGCAGGCACTCGAAAAATGCCAGTTCGGGTGCATAGCCCGCTTCGGTTAAGGTCTCAAAACCGGCTTTAACCAGTTCTACGGTTCCACCACATAGCACGGCCTGTTCGCCGAAAAGGTCGGTTTCAGTTTCATCTTTAAAGGTGGTTTCAATGATGCCAGTTCGACCGCCGCCTATGCCTGAAGCATAAGACATTGCAAGGTCCTTGGCTGAACCAGAGGCATCCTGAAACACGGCGATTAAATCCGGGATACCACCGCCCTTAACAAATTCCGAGCGCACAGTATGCCCGGGAGCCTTGGGTGCAATCATGATGACGTCCAGGTCAGCACGAGGTAGAACTTGATTGAAATGGATCGCAAAACCATGGGCGAAGGCCAGAGCAGCTCCCTGTTTGATATTGGGTTCAATCTCATTTTTATAAAGATGAGATTGAAATTCATCAGGGGTCAGAATCATAACAACATCAGCAGACTTTACAGCATCAGCAGTATTCTCGACTTTTAGCCCCGCTTCTTTTGCTTTTGCAACGGAAGCCGAGCCTTCGCGTAGTCCGACAGTGACATCAACGCCAGATTCTTGTAGATTGTTGGCATGCGCGTGACCTTGAGAGCCATAACCGATGATCGATACCTTTTTGCCTTGTATGATTGATAGATCACAATCTTTCTCGTAGTAAATGTTCATAACACCCTCGTGTATTTTGTAGTTCTGGTTAGTATTATTTTGAATTCAGGTAAACAGTAGCTTTGTTTATGAAATCTCATTTTAAAACTCTCAACCAATTAGACATTGGCTATTTTTATCCGCCGAATAACACCTGGCCTGAGTTCTCAATTTTCCAACTAAATTTCGAACCGGGGATTCTATTATGGAAACTGCAAAATTGCATCAATAATTCGTTATCGGTAATAGATAAAACCGGAGATTACAAAGGAGTTTGAATTATTTGTTTGCGCACAAAATAAAGCCGCAACAAGTGCGGCTCTATTAATTGGAGGGCTGATCCTGAATTAAATGTACAGGCAGATGTCTGATTCGCCAGCAAATTCAAAGAAAGTAGCTGCGCCGCCATATTCGATGCCATCAAGAAAATCTTTAGTGTCCATGTCGAAAAGATCTACGGTCATTTGACAGGCTACCAATCTAACTTCTGCTTCTACACACAGTTCACGAAGTTCTTCAACACTGGCTACGCCTTTGCTTTTCATCTTTTGCTTCATCATCATGGTCATCATGCTTTGCATGCCGGGTAGCGCCTGAACCATGACTGGCATTGGCATTGGCATTGGCATGCCGGGATTACCTAGGGAAGTAACCTGAAGCTTTAGGTCTTTTTTCAGTAATTGAAGACCATAGAACGTGAAAAAGATTTCCGTTTCATATCCAAGAGCAGAAGCAGTAGAGGCAAGAATGAATGGAGGATAAGCCCAGTCCAAAGTGCCTTTAGTAGCAATAATTGCAAGTTTTTTATCTGACATTATTTACGTTACCTAAATATTTGAGTTCAATCGCGCTTACGACTTTTTCATTAAAAAAGAAAACTTTCCACCTTCTTCGCCAGAAGAAAGAAGTTCATTGCCAGTTTGTTTGGCAAAGGCTTCAAAATCTTTAACTGAACCCGGATCAGTAGAAATAATGTGCAGCACTTGCCCTGCTTCCATTCCTGCCAGGGTCTTTTTTGCACGTAGAATCGGGAGTGGGCAATTCAGGCCTGATGCGTCAAGTTCGTTATCAAAATCTGCCATAGTGAGTGTCTCCTAGAAGAGTTTAGTTGAGTTGGTTTAAAGCTTGAGATTAAATTTTAAACGCGTCTTTATATGCCAATGAATATTAAAAGGCAAGGGCGTTTGCTAATTGATGACCCCCGATGGTGCAGGTTCAATTGGTAATCCTCCTGATGCCCAGCTAACGATTCCACCGCGTAAATTCGAAACATTAGTGATACCCTGCTGTTTTAAAAACATGCAGGCTTGAGCAGAGCGGCTGCCGGTACGGCAGTAAATGATGATCTCTTTTCCAGAACTAGAGAAGTACTCCAGTTTCAGGGGGATCATATGCATAGGTAATGTTTTTGCGTGAGGAATAACGCCACGCGCAACTTCTGCAGGCGTTCTGATGTCTATAATCTCAATGTCGTTGTTGTCGTTCGACATATCTGACAAATGCTTTACATCGATCTCTTTTATTGGAAACATGTTGAAATGCTCGGGAGCGCACAAATAATATTAGCATATACTTATATACTGAGTTTTTCAAGCTATTACTTCTCAAAGTTTATAAATCTGGATTTTACTCAATATGGTTATGCAGTCGGTTCAAAAAATTATCATGGTTAGATTCACTGCATTTATTTTGGCGCTCTTGATAATTGCACCATTTGTCACTAACGCCGAAAATGAAATCCCTTTGCTCGGTGTGGACTCGCTTGGAAATTTGAATAAGGAATATCAAATTGGTAGAGCTTTTTACAACAGGTTACAGGCCAGAGGGTTTATAGAGACTGATCCGATGGTCTCGCGGTTTTTGTCCGATATCGGGGATACATTGCTGACCGGTCTAGATCGGCGTCTCAGGGATTATCATTTTTTTATAGTTAGGGATGAATCTATCAACGCATTTGCCCTGCCGGGAGGTTATATCGGCATCAACAGTGGGTTGATCAATCTTGCACAGTCTGAAGATCAACTGGCTTCAGTGATGTCCCATGAAATTGCCCATGTCGTTCAGAGGCATGGTATGCAAATGCTGGAAAAATCAGAAGATTTGAACCTGAAAAGTGCATTAACTGTCCTGGCAGCAATAGTGCTAAGTACACAAAATATCGAAGCCGGTAGTGCCGCCTTGTATGCGGGAATTGCCAGTAACGCTCAATCTGCTGTCAATTTTACGCGAGCTAACGAATATGAAGCAGATCGACTTGGCGTAGATTTGCTAAAACGAGCAGGATATAACGCAAGTGGTATGGTTGAGTTTTTTACAATCATGAATTCAGGCTCCTCAAGTGGAGAACTGGAGAACATCGAATATATCCGTACCCACCCAATAAATGCCAATCGAATTGCGGAGGTTGCTTCAAGAGTCAGGCATAGCAAGAATCAAAATAAAAAAATGACAGACTTTCAGCAATTTAAGGATTATGTCGTCCATCTGACTTTTGAAAAGTTTGAAGAGAGGAATGAATTTCAAAAAGGGCTTGCTTCGATTGCAAAAGGCGAATTTCAGCAGGCGAATAATATGTTTGAGAAATTAAGAGAGTCCTCCCCAGACAACATCTGGTTTAATTATGCTTATGCAGAGAACTTACAAAATTTAAATAAGTGGGAAGAAGCAGAGTCAATTTATGCTGAATTACTTGAACTCTATCCAGATGATATTGTGTTATTAGTACAATTTGGTCGACTACAGGCAAATAGCGGAAAATATTCAGAGGCTTTGACGTTAATGCAAGGATTGGAAAAAAGTCATCCAGAAGAAAAGCAGGTTTATGCTGAACTGGTCAGGTTATATGATCAAAACAAAAATGAAGTTTTAAAATTGCTGGCTGAAGGGAATTATCACTGGTTCAATGGAAATAGAACTAGAGCTGTTGTGATTTTTAAGAAGTTGCTTGAGGGGAACCTGCTCGAATTGATAGATGAAGTAAAAGTCAAAGATAAACTAGCGCTAGCTGATAAAATCAAAAGCTAACGAGTAAAATTAAGAAAAGTGAGGCTTATTTCGCATAAATGATAATCGCTTGAAATTATATAAATATAAGGTATTCTACGCCCTCTGTTGGCCGTACTGGCTAACGAAAATAAAATTATTAACATTTATTAACACATTTCATTCTAAAGAACTTTAAGAATTGAATTAATATGAGGAGGTTATTTCGAATGATGATTCGTTTGATATCCACGGCTGTTTCAGTTGTTACCCTGCTTGGCGTAATTGGCTGTTCAACTTCAGCTAGTACTGCCGCAATGCCTTCAGCTAGTCCTGCCGTAATGACGGCAGATCCTATTGCTGAGGGAAAGAAACTTGCCTTTGACCGAAAATTAGGAAACTGTCTGGGTTGCCATGCAATCGCTGGCGGTAAACTTGCCGGAAACATTGGTCCACCTTTAATTGCGATGAAAGCACGTTTTCCCGATAAAGCCGTGTTGAGAGCGCAAATTAATGATGCGACAGTACGCAACCCCGCAACTATGATGCCTCCT
>Ga0256847_1001036_pt1 | contig 15269 bp, 15 predicted proteins | sample TeddybearmetaG_FD_189099 | JGI IMG/M metagenome (GOLD analysis project Ga0256847, IMG submission 189099) | Hydrothermal vent microbial communities from East Pacific Rise, Pacific Ocean - Teddybear | ecosystem: Environmental > Aquatic > Marine > Hydrothermal vents | place: Pacific Ocean: East... | reverse complement strand
ACACAAAATATTGTGAGCCCCAATATTTTGGGGTCGCCTCAATATTATAACTCGTTGTTTTTATTATCTATTACTCATTGGCACGATAAATGCTTTTAGAGAGCCAAAGCAATACACGGCAAATAGACCCACCTACAACCAAACGACCAGGAGAACGAACATGGGAATATTACTAAAAGGCACATGGGTGACATCACCGCGAGACACCAATGAACTACAGTCTTTATTGCAACGAGACGGCGATACGCTTCGAAACTGGATTACACCAGACGGCCGAAGCTTAACCCAACAAATCGGGTTCGCAGCCGAACAAAATCGTTATCACCTGTACATTTCACAAGCCTGCCCCTTTGCTCACCGCACCAGCATCATGAGACATCTAAACGATCTTGAAGAAATCATAAGTATGTCTGAAGTAGATCCGGTAAGCGCTAGCAGTGGCTGGGAGTTTTCAGAAGAATATCCAGACCCCCTATATGGTAAAAAACGCCTTTCCGAAATTTATGCGCTTAGCAATAACAAAATAACCAGCAGAGTCACCACACCAGTGTTATGGGACAAAAAACGTAAAGCCATTGTCAGCAATGATTCAGGAGACATAATGCGAATATTTAATTCAGCCTTCAATAAGCTGACCGAAAATACGCAAGACTTCTATCCACTATCACTTAGAAGCGAGATAGATGAACTAAATAGTTGGCTTTTCGACAATCTGAACGTAGGCGTATATCGGGCAGGGTTTGCCGACTCACAGTTGAGCTATGAACGCGCCTCTCAAAAAGTTTTCAACGCGCTTGACATGCTCGAACAACGCCTGGATAGACAAAGATTTCTGCATGGCGCATCACTTACCGAATCTGACTGGCGACTGTTCACTACCCTGATTCGGTTCGATGCGGTCTATCACCCCCTGTTCAAGCTTAACCAGGCTCGGCTTACGGACTACAGAAATCTTATTGCCTATACCAGAGATTTATATCAGCAATCTCTGGTAGCAGAGACGGTAAACATTACCACAACAAAACTGCATTACTTTGCCAGCTTCACTTCAATAAACCCTAAAGGCTTTGTTGCGAGCGGCGGGGAAACCAATTTTTCCACACCACACTACCGGGTAATTCCCGTGGGAATGGAAAAATACGCCTGTTAGTCCAGGTGAATGTTCAATTAGAAATCTTTCAATCAATCAAGGAGAGTACGAAATGAGTCACTACATTCTAATTCACGGCGCCTGGGAAGAATCTCGAGCCTGGGAAAGCATAGTCCCCACACTTGAACAACAGGGGCACACGGTAAACGCCATCGATTTACCCGGACATGGAAGAAACATGAAACCTGTTACTGAAATGACCATGCAAAACTATATCGAAACCGTTGTTTCAGAAATCGAGAAATCAGACCAGGCCGTTATTCTGGTTGCGCACAGCATGACCGGGTCGGTTGTATCCCAGGTAGCGGAACTAATTCCCGAAAAAATAGTACGTCTTGTCTACGTAGCTGCATTTTTACTGCTTGATGAAGGCAGTGTATTGGAGGCCATGCAAAGCGATAACGGTGAATTTTTACCAAATATTGTTTTTTCTGAAGATGGCAGCTACGCGACCTTACCAGAAGAGACCCTGCGACATGCCGGTTTGCATGATGTAGATGAGGCCGTTATACGCCAGGTATTACCACTGGTCGTGGAAAAGCAGGCAACAGAACCCTTTATGGCAAAGGTGAGTGTTAGCGATAACAATTTTGGTCGGGTTCCAAAAACCTATATTCGCACCACCCTCGACAGAGTAACAACACCAGCACTGCAGGACAGAATGATTGCCGGTTGGCAAGTTGAAACCGTACACAATCTGGAATCAGGCCACTTTCCCGCTTTTTCAGTACCGGAAAAACTCGCTGCACTGCTTTTGTTGTGTGCAGAAGAAAATAGCCTTGAAGGACGCAAACGCGCGTAAACCAGTTATCAACAGGAGATACAAATGAAAAAATTAAAAAAAATGATCACCATAGCAACACTTGCTTCAGCAATGACAGCGCTGTGCTTTCCAGGTATCGCCTTCGCTTCCGAAACAAAGGGACTGAAGATTCTGGAAGCAAGGTTCAACACCAGAACTGTCGTTAAAGTGGACGCAGGAGATTTCCACTTTACAGCGGGTCAGATCGCACCTATTCATACACACGAAGCTCCCGCAGTGGGATATGTGATGAAAGGTGAAATCATCTATCAGGTCGAAGGTAAAAAGCAGGTATTGCTGAGGGAAGGAGACGCGTTTTACGAACCAGCAGGACCAAGAATATTACGCTTTGACAATGCTTCCGCAACTGAAGAGGCAATATTCATCGACTTTAATATCCAGCGCTCCGATGATCCGTTTATTGTGTTTGAAAAACCACCAACTGAAGCAATTGATCGCAGAACCCTTCCAACAACGAATTTGGGTAGCCAAAACATCAACAAGGTAGAGGTATTTGAACACCATCTGGTGGGCAACCAGGAGATTCGTTCAAACTTCACCGGGCCTGTTGTAAACATTGTTGCAGAAGGTGTGGTGTTGGTTCAGGAACAGGGCAAACCTGAACAACGGGTCGGCGCTGGCGGCACTTTTGCTTCGACGTTAATCGGCAATCGGGTGACAATTCGAAATGCATCATCCCAAGCATCAGCCAAAATCATTGCATTTCATCTTCAGTAGCCGGCAACTGTGAAGGTTTGGGTAACACAATATACGTTAATCAAACCTTCCTTTAAGCACACCCAGTGCGCGTTTGTTTGCGTTACGAATCTTTGCCATGTCCGGTGATTCCTTACTGATATCTCCAAGTTCCACAAGTACAATATGCACTTCATCGTGGGCTTTAACGGCTTGCATTTCGCCCAACCAACGACGCACGTTGGGAAATCCCACAAAATCATACACATTGGTAAAACATGGCTGCAACTGACCAATTTCAACATATGCAGCCATATCAGCAATCGTCAAATTATCTCCTGACAGGTATCTTGAGTGGCCCAACCAGCCTTGTTCCAATGCCTGTAAGGCACGAGTCAGCGTTGCCCGGGCAGACTGTTGAAATGCCTCAGGTATGTTCAGGTCTTTGCGGATTTTTGGGGCAACCAGACCAAGAGATGCATCCCGCACATTGCGGTGGTGAAAGTTCAGATACCAGTCAACCCGTGCACGTAGTTTTGGTTCATCCGGGTAAATATCTGTCCAGCCATGCTTGTTACACAGATAACACATAATTGCATGCGCCTCGGCCAAAACGAAATGCTCGTTCGGTTCTTCAATACAGGGGATGGTTCCACCGGGGTTTTTCGCAAGATACTCCGGATTACGACTGCCATTCTTCCCTCTGGAACCTGGATTAATGGGCACCATCTCAAACGGCAGATCTTTGTAGAGTAAAAGCCACATAACAGCGCGAACGGGTTGGGAGAAAGGCACTCCGTACAGGATTAGTGGTGAGGTGGAATCGTTCATGATTGGTAATATTTCCGATGGGCTCAATAAGTACAATTATGCTAACCATAATCTGTTCATACTCCAAACAACGCAATCACTAAAACACCTGTTCAAGCCTTCCATCAAAAGGAGTAGCATCAGACCACTTTTCCTGTACTTTCTATGGGAAACGAATCAGGTGATATAGATGCTGGAAGTAACAATCAATGATGAAACCCGGAAACTTGATATAGACCCAAACACTCCATTGCTTTGGGTGATTAGAGAACAGTTTCAATTGATGGGTACAAAATTCGGCTGCGGCATCGCCCAATGTGGTGCATGTACCGTACATATCGATGGCACTGCAGTCCGATCTTGCGTAACGATGGTGGGAAGCGTTGCTGGCAAGAAAGTTAACACCATAGAATCCATTGCTAAAAATGGTGACTTACACCCCATTCAACAAGCGTGGATCGACGAACAGGTTCCGCAGTGTGGATATTGCCAATCCGGGCAAATTATGTCTGCGCTTGCACTGCTCGAGGGCAATGCTAACCCTACAGATGAAGATATTGACGTGGCCATGCGCGGCAACATCTGTAGGTGCGGCACTTACTCACGTATTCGTAGCGCTATAAAACGGGTAGCATCTGGTGAGGTGCTGGCATGAACAAGTGGAGCAGAAGAGCATTTGTGGGAACCGGCATCGTTGCCGGTGGTGCATTTGTAGTGGGAGTAACCATACGTCCTGGACATCGAACCCCTGATCTTACACCCCTTGTGCAAGGCGAAGCAGACACTGTGGTAAGTGCATGGGTAAAAATTTCGCAGGACAATTCAATTACGGCAATTATTCCCCATGCAGAGATGGGCCAGGGTATACACACCTCTCTGGCAATGATGCTCGCCGATGAACTGGATGCGGATTGGAAAAGTATAAAAATAATGGAAGCACCTGCGCACGAGGATTATGCAAATTATGCGCTGGGCAAAGGTTACATACTGGGTGATATCAAAATTCCAAAAGTACTGGTTCCAACCGTTGATGGTGCCTTTCTAAAGATAGCCCAATCGATGAGTCTTCAAATTACAGGTGGTAGTTCTTCCATACGCGCAACGGGCGTACATGGAATGCGCGTTGCAGGTGCTGCGGCAAGACAAATATTAGTTGAGGCCGCCAGTGACACATGGCAGGTACCAGTGTCTGAACTCGTAACAGAAAATAGCCACATCCTACATAAAGCCTCGAATCGAACAGCTCCATATTCCGAGTTTGCACAAACCGCAGCCCAGCTTACCCCACCGAGCGCACCTGTACTGAAGCAGGTAAAAGACTACAAAATTATGGGTAGGTCTGTGCCACGGCTGGACATTCCCGAAAAAGTGGATGGTAGTGCAGTTTTTGGAATAGACGCAATATTACCCAATATGCTGCACGCAACCGTTAGCGCATCCCCGGTGTTTGGTGCACAAATTGAATCAATGGACGCCAGTACCGCCCTGACAATGCCCGGTGTAAAGAAGGTGATGAAGCTGGAAAACCAAATTTCGGGTCTAAACAGTGGTGTGGCGGTGGTAGCGGATGGTTTCTGGCAAGCCAAACAGGCACTCGCCGCAGTGCAGATTACGTATTCCAGCCCCGAAACAGCTAAAACATCCCAGGCCAGTTTGTATTCCCAGTTTGCAGCCGATATGGACAGCACAAAATTAGCTGGAGATACCGAAACGGATGTAAGAACAGGAAATGTAGAACTGTCCTTTGCTCAGGCCAACAAAATCGTTGAGGCTGAATATCGCGTGCCTTATCTGGCCCATGCCTGCATGGAGCCACTAAATTGCACCGCCTGGATACACGACGATATTTGTGAAGTATGGACAAGCTGTCAAAACCCTCTGGGCTTCAGGGACGATATTGCGCGCGCACTCGAAATAGATAGCGCCACTGTTGTGCTGCACAACGCTTATCTGGGTGGTGGATTTGGTCGTCGAGCACAATCAGACTATGCAGTACAGGCTGCTCTTTTGGCAAAAGAGGTAGATGTGCCTGTCAAACTTATATGGACGCGAGAAGAAGATATTCGCCAGGACAATTACAGACAGGCTTCTATTAGCCGTTTTAAGGCCGCTCTGGGAGAGCAGGGTGAAATACTGGCCTGGGAAAACCAGTTTATAGATAAACATGAACCCGCCGAAGCCCCTTACACGCCGTACAAAACGGATAGTCAATATATTCATTACTCAGCAAGCCCCACCCATGTCAGGTATGGTCCGTGGCGCAGCGTTGACCATTCACTCCACGGATTTTTTACCGAATCCTTCATGGATGAAATGGCGCACGCAGCCGGTAAGGACAGTTACGAGTTCAGACGAAACGCACTCGCGTCCGAATCACGCCATCGCAAGGTGCTGGAACTCGCCGCCAACAAAGCAAACTGGTCATCCCCATTGCCAAAAGGATGGGGCAGAGGTATTTCTTTGCAAGATTCCTTCACCAGTATAGTTGCAGAGGTCGTGGAAATTGAGGTGATCGAAGGCAAGGTAAGAGTAGACCGGGTGGTATGCGTTGTTGACGCAGGTTTTGCTATCAATCCGGATGGCCTGATAGCACAGATGGAAAGCGGAATAAACTTTGGCCTTACAGCAGCTCTGTATGGTGAAATTAGCATAGAAAACGGAGCAGTTGTTCAAAGTAACTTTCATGATTATGAAATGTTACGCATGGGCGAGGCTCCCAAAATAGAAACATATATCATTAATAGTGGAGCAGCGCTCGGAGGCGCCGGAGAGCCAGGCACCCCGGGTATCGCGCCCGCGTTAACAAACGCGATTTTTAATGCCACCGGAACGCGTATTCGCACACTACCTGTCAAAAACTATGATCTGAATTTTCATATTGAAGAAACAGAGGAGGTACTGTCGTAAAGGTACACCAGTCCACGGGTACCTTTCTTGCAATCAATCACCGCGTGCAACGCTCGCCATTTTGTGCCCGGTACGAAACAGCAGAAACACAATTCGGTATCTACAACCACCGCCTGTACCCATGGTCAATGGGCGATGATCCAACCACTGCCTACTGGCACCTCAGACAAAAAGTCATGCTCTATGACGTGCCAGAAACACCGATAGAAATTTACGGCCCGGATGCCGACAGATTATTAAACAAGGTTTTTACCCGTGACATCACTAAGCTAAAGACGGGTCGCGCCGGATACGCTATTGCCTGCTATCCGAACGGGGGCATTCTCATGGACGGAGTGTTGATACGTCTAACACCTGAACATTATTGGTATGTACAGGCAGATGGTGAGTTTGATAGCTGGTTACGGGCTCACAGCATCGGCATGGACGTTCAGATTCGTGATCCGGACAGCTGGGTTTTGCAGATACAGGGGCCAGAGTCACTGAATCTGTTAGCAGCCGTCATCGACGCACCCCTTGAGGTGCCACTAAAATACTTTGATACGCGCATTCTGAGTATCGGTGGCCAGACCATGCTTGTCTCCAGAACCGGCTGGACCGGTGAGCTGGGGATTGAGCTATATACAAATATCCCTGTGAATGAAGCGGCCCATCAGGTCACCAGGCCAACCAATGCAGATAACTTGTGGTCACATCTGATGCAAAAAGGAGAACACCTCGGATTGCGTACCAGCGGTTTGCAGTCGATGGGAATTCGCAGACTGGAGGCCGGGATTATGGACAACGGTTCAGATCTAACGCCACAGGTGACGCCGCTGGACGTGGGTATGGCAAATTTTGTGAATTTCAATAAACCCGACTTCATTGGCAAATCGGCCCTGGAACAAATCACTCCAACCAATCGTATGCTGGGATTACGATGTAACGATGCCACACCACTGCGTAATTCCAGCATAACACTCGCCGGTAACGCTCTTGGAGAAATCTCCAGCAGTGGCTACTCGCCCTTTTTGAACTGTGGGATAGCTTTTGTACGTTTAACAGAACAAGCGAACCTAATCGGAGCCGAAGTTACGTTGACCGGTACAGATGGTCTCAAACACAAAGGACAACTTTGTAACCTGCCGTTCTATGACGTTGAAAAGAAGCTGGCAAGAGGCCTGGAAATTGCACTTTGGAACTAACAAAAACTATTTTTTTATGCCCGGTAAATCACCCCCATTGAGCGTTCAATCGCGTTGGCCCTTACTAATATTTCAACTCACACTTCTAGTAAGCATCCCTACTATTGCGTCAGAGACAAGGCAGATACCTGCGCCGCAAATCCATGTTGCCGGAGAGGAGCTTGTCGGACGGTGGCAAGAACCCGGCTTGGCGAGCTTTAAAAGCATTCCATATGCCATGGCACCCACAGGTGAGCGTAGATGGCGCCCTCCCTTACCAGCTATCGCGAGATCCGGTACCCTGGACCACTCTACATTTAAGGCTGCCTGTCCGCAGCGTCCTACCAATCATGCCTGGTATGCAAACGTTGCCCGTCATTTTGGAATACCAGAAACAGGGTTGGGAGAGCTTGAGACTATATCTGAAGACTGTCTTCACCTGAATGTGTGGACCCGAAATCTCTCGGGCGCTGCGCTGCAGCCTGTCATGGTATGGATTCATGGCGGGAGCAATATAGACGGCTACAGCAATGAGCCTAACTACGATGGTCAACAGCTGACCTCTCAGGGGGTTGTGGTAGTTTCAATCAACTACCGACTGGGTGTGCTTGGGTTTCTGGCACATCCAGCACTAACGGCTGAAAGTGCGGAGTCCAGTTCTGGTCATTGGGGTTTTCTCGATCAAATTGCGGCATTAAAATGGATTCAGGCAAACATCCATCGCTTTGGTGGTGACGCAAAAAGGATCACCGTGTTCGGTGAATCCGCTGGAGCTGCGGACATCGGTACACTGCTGATATCGCCTCTTGCAAAAGGCTTGTTTAGCCAGGCGATAATTCAGAGCGGTGGATATCCGATAAACAGCTTTGAAACCCTGGCTGAGGGCGAGCTTATGGGGATGCAGCTAACTGATTATCTGACCATCCCGGCTTCTGACACACAGGCAAAACAAATGCGCGCACTGCACTGGAAGACCCTGGTATACGCGGTGCCAAAAGCTCTTGACGACTACTATTTTGATGCACGTATTGATGAATGGCTATTATACGAACCTGCGGCACTTGCCTTTGCAGAGGGTAGAATAAGCCCGATAAAACTAATAATTGGCGCGAATGCCAACGAAAACTATATGTATATTCCGGACTCTGCAGACGACAAGACTGTTCAGGCACAGCTGGACAAGTTTGCACCCTACCAGACTAAAATAGCCGCACAGCTAGCTTCGCTTACACCCAGACAGCAACTGGATAAAATTGGCAGCTCCAACGATTTTATCTGCCCCTCTATCTACATTGCCACAAGTCAGGCATCTGCCGGGTTGGATACCTACCTTTACTACTTCGCTCGGGTACGACCAGATGGGGAGCGCATACTTGCCTACCACGGAGCAGAAATCCCCTATGTTTTCAATACTGCCGATGAATGGCTTCCCGCAGACAAAATTGATCTTTACTTACAAGCGCAGATGCTTCGATATTGGACCAACTTTGCAAAAAATGGCGACCCAAATTCAGAGCACTTACCGCAATGGCCTAAATATGACACCCAGCAACAAGCCTATCTCAGCTTTGGTGACACTATCAAAGTTAATATGCGATTGAATCAGGTCTTGTGCGATACTCTGAATGCTGTTCTTGACAACAGACTAGACAATTATCTAAAGGCGCACCCCTCGAATGAGTGAGCTTACACCATCGTCTGATACTGATACCAACAACGGCCAGCTCGACCGTTTCATCTTTCCCCTGGCAGTCTGTGTAATGTTGGTTGCATGCATTCCTTTATTTTTTTTCCCTGATGCATCCGCAGTGGCACTGGAACAGGCCTACGCCTGGCTAACCAATACCGTTGGAATATTTTACCAGTGGGCTGCAATAGCAGTTATTATTTTCGTCGCCTGGCTCGCCTTCGGCAAGTATGGACACCTGAAATTGGGGGATCCTGAGGATCAGCCAGAATACTCGAACTACTCATTTGTTGGCATGATGTTCTGTGCAGGTATCGGTGCGGGTCTTCTCTACTGGGCAGGCATAGAATGGGTTTACTACTATGAAGCACCACCATTTAACATCAAGCCCAGGTCTACACTGGCTATTGAATGGGCAGCTGCTTATGGTTTGTTTCACTGGGGTTTGAGTGCATGGTGTTTCTATGCCGTTCCTACCATCGCCATTGCTTATCCGTATTATGTAAAGAAGGTACCTTACCTGCGGGTCAGTACCTCATTGTTCGGGCTACCTGGAGGTCACTCTGGAGAAAATCGCCCTATTGCACGCATAGTTGATCTGGCCTTTATGATTGCCCTGATTGGTGGCGCGGGTACTTCGCTGGCGCTTGCCACCCCCATGATATCTGCCACTATCGTCGAGCTGTTCAACCTGGATTTTTCTGCACGGAGCATTGATACATTGGTGGTAGTCGTGTGCGTCTCGATCTTTGCGGGGAGTGTTTACCTGGGGCTTGAAAAAGGCATTAAACGACTAAGTGATATCAATGTATCTCTGGCCTTACTCATGCTGGCGTTCATTCTTATTACCGGCCCCACACTTTTTATTCTGCGAATGGGCACCGATTCAATCGGGTTGATGATAAACAATCTGGTACGAATGATTGCATTTACTGACCCTATCGAGCGAACCGGATTCGTCGAGGATTGGACTATTTTCTATTGGGCCTGGTGGATCGCTTTCGCCCCCTTTGTTGGTTTGTTTGTAACCCGCATATCCCGCGGCCGAACCATTAAACAGGTGATACTGACAATGACCCTGTTTGGCAGTCTTGGCAGCTGGCTATTTTACATTGTTATGGGTAACTACGCTCTGTGGGTTGAAATCAACCATCTGCTCCCGGTAGCCGAGATTGTTACAATGGACGGCCCCGCACTGGCGATTGTACAGGTGTTAAGCACATTGCCAGGCAAGTCAGTATTTTTGTTCGTATTTATGATAGTGAGTATCATTTTTGTTGCCACAACCTACGACTCTGCCTCTTATGCTCTGGCCTCTGCTGCAACCCGGCAACTCAAACCAGGTGAACATCCGGCACGCTGGCATCGATTATTCTGGGCGGCGATGATCGGTTTGCTGCCCGTATTATTACTCTTTGTTGCTGGAGCCGAGGGTTTAAAAATAGTGCAGTCAGCAACGCTGATCACTTCGCTTCCCTTTCTGGTTATTGGTGTACTAATGTGTTGGTCACTCGTGCGCACTTTGAACGAAGATGCGTTACAACCGTCCACCAGACACTCCGGAAGAAACTGACCAATACCATGCCTACAGACGCTGATCAAAACACCAGTGAAATTGTCGGCCCGTTCACCGATTTGGTACAACGCGCAAGTAGCGTTGTCTGGGAAACTGCCGCCAGCAATACTCCCAGAGATCTCCATTGGGAAATTATCCTGCTCACAATAATCATCGCAACCGCAATCTGGTTGATTAAGGGCGGCCATGGTTCCAAGGGAGCGGATGGCAGGGAAAGAACGACCGGTCTAATTCAGTTTCTGTTACCAAAGGACATTTATACGCACATCTCTGCCCGAACGGATATCTGGCTCTGGGTCACCGAGCGGGTTCTACACCCATTTTGGGCAGTCGGTTTGCTAGCAGTTATTGGCCCAACAACGGAACAATCGGTAATCGGATCACTGGAATGGGCCTTCGGTGAATCACCTGCATTACAATCCAGCTTTGCCTGGATGCTGCTCTACAGTCTGGTGACCCTGCTGTGTTACGACTTCATTTTTTATACCATTCACTACACGATGCACAAGGTGCCAGCGCTCTGGGCAATCCATAAAATTCATCATTCGGCCGAAGTGTTAACACCACTGACAAGGTATCGGGAACATTTTGCTGCTGGACCCATCTGGGCTACCGGAGCGGCACTGAGTTATGGCTTTAGCGCAGGCATATTTGCCTACCTTTTCAATGGTGGAATCACCGCCGCCACCCTGTTCAATGTTGGTTTTTTCTCCCTGCTGTTCGGCTTCAACGGTTCTTTTCGCCATTACCACGTTCAATTTCACTACCCTAACTGGCTGTCAAAGTGGTTACAAAGCCCGGTAATGCATCACATCCATCACAGTTACCTGCCCCACCACTGGGATAAAAATTTTGCCGCGGTCACCAGCATTTGGGACAGGATATTCGGCACGCTCTATATTCCTCAAAAGAACGAATACACCCCCTGGGGCATCGGCCCGGAAACCCAGGCTGAATACAGAACCTACTGGCAAAACACCATAGGGCCATTCCGAGATTGGTACAAAATGCTGACTGGCAAGAACTATCCATAGGCCGAGGGGGCGGATGGGAATTGTTACAATTGTTCTGAAACAGAACTATTACAATTTACTGTATTCCTACTTTTACGGCCCGGACTTTCGCACCTCAATCTTTGGGGAGTTAGAAAAGTAGTCGTTTTCAGTAAAGTAACACCAACGGAAGGCCATTTTACCTGAAATAATACCTGCTTCTCCCGCTTCTTATAACGAGCATATCAGTAGCTTGAGTCAGTCAAATTTAGAATACAAGTGCCCGACCGGCATGGTGCCGATGAAGCAAAAGATATCTGTTCATCCCTACAACTCCACAGGAGATAGCTGAAGCAATGAATGCTGCTAGTATATTGCCGGAGCTAGAGGTTTTTGATGTGGGCATGGCAGACTTCGCCAGTGTTATGGTTGCCGAGAGCGTGCTTACAGGACCCCTCTATTTCAATATTTTACTGGGCAACTTTGGTACCGCAGCTTTCAACCTGCGCAATGCCAGTGCAATTATTAACGCACTATTCAAACCATACACCTGGTCGACAACGGGTATTGGTCAGCACCAACTGGCGGCCAACGTATTGAGTATTGCGATAGGAGGTAATGTCTGAGACCTGGAACAAAGCTGGCATACTTCATGATTGCACGCCTGGAACACCTGATTTTTTGAGCACGTTCCTCATCACAAGTCTTTTTTCGCAGTCCATAATTGCTCTGTGTCCCAACATCGTAGAGTATTACCTGGCTTTTACGCTACTGTAGTCTATATAAAACGGCATAGTGTGCACTGGATATGACTTTCAATTCGCATTCGAATTCAAATTTCACGGCATAATTGGATTACCTAAGCTAATGGAATAATAGTTAAGAGTATTATGGCTTTGTGTTTTGTACTCATCCTGGATAATTTTCCACAAACCCTTGCCGATCGTTGGGCGCTGCTGGATACAGGGTCATATTGGGGCAAAGCGGGAAAAAATCTGAAGCTGCCTATTCTCGATTTTGCGAAGAATCCTGGGCTCACCCGTCGATGCGAGATGTGCACGAGTTCGGAGTCTCCCTGGCTGCGCTGTTGGGGGCAAGATCTGATATAGGATGGATTTTCCCGATCACCGAAGTCAGCATCAGACTTATGTTACAAATCTCTGAGCAAGTCCCTCAAAACGTGCAGGTTGCAATGGTGCCGTAACGACAGTTTTTGACTTGTACGGATAAACAACAATCAAATATTCTCGCTAACTCTGTGGGCATTCGGTATCCCGAATCCTGTGTAGTAAACAATTTTCAATAGCTTTCAGCTGCGAGTCATGCAATTTGATACCCGGCAATCATTAAGTCTGATCGAACTGTCGCCCGGGTTTTGGTCGTAAAGCCTACATTCTAAGAAGCGACAAAGAGTTCAAAGCAGTGTTTCAGAATTGGCCTGTCGAACATAGCACCCTCATGGTACAAAAACACATCGCCGGATTTGTTGAGGGTTGTGACTTCGCGGCCCGAAACGGTACGCTTGTTGCCTATTGTGAAGGCTGGAGTGTGCGAACAGATATGCTTGATGGAACGGGATACGGTGTAGAGTTTTTGTCTGAAACTCCATCTGAAGATATTTTGGCAGATACCAAGGCATTTGTGAAAGCACATGATTACTCAGGACCTGGACTAGTCCAGTTCATTAGAGAGGAAGGCACAGGCAAAATATTTTTTCTGGAGAATAATCCGCGTTTGTCTGCGGGCATAACTGATGTGATTTACACCGGCATTGATATACCCGTGTAGAGCGGCGGGATTGGTTACGGGACATGTTTAGATCATTTAGAAGGGCAGATGCGCACGTTATGTGGCAATGGAAGGATCCGCTGCCTGGTATTTGGACTTACCTTCGATTGGCCGCTCGTATTGTTCGGCGGTAGATGGTGCATCCCACATTTAGAGGTGTTCACTGCGCAATCCATCTATTTGATGACATGACAAATGCTATATCAGCTTGTTTGCTACAGCAACTTGCACACTAAATATATTTCTGTAAACTTTCACATAATGAAAGAATTAGGAAATATATAGAAATACAAAACATATGCAAACTTTAACCAAAATTTTGCTCCAAGAAGGCTTAACTAGACCCGTTTTTAGTGAAGCTCAGATTGCACGAGTAGTTGAGGGTACTGATCAGCGTCGTTATAACCTTGTTAATCGAGCCGCAAAAGCAGGCGAATTACACCGTTTAAGTCGAGGGCTCTACTTATTATCCAAGCCTTATAGAGACTACGATTCCCATTCTTTTGCTTTAGCGCAAATGTTAATGCCTGGTAGCTACGTTTCTTTGGAAACTGCTTTGTCATATCACGGCTGGATTCCAGAGGCAGTGTATGTCACCGCCAGCATTGTCCCTGGCACTAAAACCGTAGACTTCGATGATGAAGTAGTAGGGCGCTTTAGCTTTCATCCGTTGTCTATTATGAAAGGCTATTTTCTTGAGTTAGTAGAGCGTGTTACTAATGATGAACAGGCAATGCTGATTGCGAGCCCTATTCGAGCGCTAATGGATCTGATTTGTCTGCGCAAACTTGAATGGCAAGGTTTAGAGTGGTTTGAGCAAAGCATGAGGATTGAACCAGAACTACTTGCACAGGTAAGTGATCAGCAATTTAGTACATTAAAATCCATTTATAAGCAAAAACGTATGCAGCAATATTTAGCTGAATTGGAAAATGCTTTGGGCTTGGACGTAGGATTAAAAAATCCGAAATGATTAAAATTATTCAACATAGGTTAGATAGCTATAGCGCGGCCAACTCTATTGAAGAGGGGCAGGCGACAAAAGAAATTATTCAGGAAGTTGCTTTGTATGCTCTGTGGCGAGCAGACTTTTTTAAGGTTGCTGCTTTTCAGGGTGGTACTAGTTTAAGAATATTGCATAAATTACCGCGTTTCTCAGAAGATTTAGATTTTATGCTAAAAGAGCCCGATCCAAGTTTTGAGTGGTCAGGTTATTTAAAGGGTCTATTGGCTTGCTTCGAGGAATATGGTCTTAAGTCAGAGGCATTGTCTAAAGGGAAAATGGAGCAAAGAATTCGTAAAGCGATAATAAAAAATAACTCGGTTACCAGCCAGTTAAACCTGTCTTTTTATAGTGGTCGTGCCAGTCAGAAAATCCAGATTAAACTGGAAATTGATGTGGAGCCACCAGCAGGCTCAGGCTATGCCCATACCTACCTGGATTTTCCTACTGACCATGAGGTATGTCATCAAGATCTTAGTAGCAATTTCGCATTAAAGATTCATGCCTTATTATGTAGAGAATTTTTAAAAGGCAGAGATTGGTATGATTTTAACTGGTATATCAAGCAAGGAGTTAAACCTAATCTAAAGCATTTGCAGAATGCATTAATTCAATACGGGCCATGGCAAGAGCAAGAAGAGCTATTAGTAAACCTTAAGTGGTTGAAAAATGCCCTACAGGAAAAAATTAATAGC
>Ga0256847_1001035_pt1 | contig 15272 bp, 14 predicted proteins | sample TeddybearmetaG_FD_189099 | JGI IMG/M metagenome (GOLD analysis project Ga0256847, IMG submission 189099) | Hydrothermal vent microbial communities from East Pacific Rise, Pacific Ocean - Teddybear | ecosystem: Environmental > Aquatic > Marine > Hydrothermal vents | place: Pacific Ocean: East... | reverse complement strand
CTGCCACCAAATCCAAGCCCAAGTGGTGTTAATCGGCACCCATCTGCCGCCCAACTATGGCGCAGATTATGACCAAGCCTTCTACCAAATGTATCACCAACTGGCGGCGCAATACCAACTCCCCTTATTGCCTTTTTTGCTGGAAGGCGTTGCCACACACACAGAACTCATGCAAGCCGATGGTTTGCACCCAACCGCGCAAGCACAAGCCGCAATAGAAGAACACGTGTGGTCAATCCTTGGGCCGATCCTACAAAAGCCTTAGCATGACACCGCGTAGACAGGAATATAGACTATAATGGGGCTAATAAAATAAGGATTTGGACATGGCAAACATTAAGATTTTCTTCCGCGACGAGCAAACGGATGAGGTATCCCTAAGTGCAGGGATTACCACCATTGGCCGCTTAGACAGCAACGATATTCAAATCGACAACCTCAGTGTATCTGGGAATCATGCCCAAATTTTGCAGCAACAAGGCTTATACATTTTACAAGACAATGAAAGCACCAACGGCACCGCCGTGAATGGCAAGAGGATCACCGCAGCACATACGTTACAAGATGGGGATATTATCGCCATCTCCAAACATACGTTAAAATTCTCTGAAGAAGCCTCGTCTAAACCTGGCACCTCGCAACAAGCCTCCGGGCAACACATCAGTGATGCCGGCTCAACCATGATGATCAACCGTGCACAAATGAACAACTTGCTGGATGAACATCGGATCGAAGATGCGTCGAAAAAAGGCCAGGTCATTTCTTGGTTAGAATGGCGTGGAAAAAAACACTTGAGTGGCACCTTAGCCTTGGGGCGTGGCCGTATTGTCATTGGCAAAAGCCACAATGCCGACCTCAACACTGGCGGCTGGTTATTCACCCCGAGCATCTCCGCCACCATCAATTACCAAGGCGAAGGGTATGTGATTAAACCCAGGGAAGGCACCAAAATTAAAATCAATCAGCGCCTATCTCAAAAAACAGAGAAATTACATCACGGCGATCAAGTTGAAGTTCGTTCCATCAACTTTACCTTTTTCATCAAAGCCGTCACCGACGATTAAACCACTACTTTCGTATCGCGCTGGTTCCAAACCACCGCCGCTTGCTCCATGGTTTGCTGTTGGTGCAGCTCAGGGCCGGTTGCTTGGCATTGCAAGCAGGTTACCCGAGCGCTTAACGCCGCAAACACAATCGACAGCGAGGTGGCCCCACAAAAGGGGCAAGGGTCTAACTTTTCCGTTGTCATCAACTTAAGCCTCAACCGGGGCAGCAATGCCCTCCACTTCAATCGTCACATGCGTCACACGGGGTAGGCGGTTTTGTAAAGCGGCGGTCAACTCATCAATAATCGTCTCTGTTTTTTCCAAGGTCGCTTGAATCGCCGCACGGCTGTGCATGTAATCCCCAACAGCGGGCGTGAGTTTATCCCCAGGCACCGCATTTTCCAGCAGCGAGATGTGGCTCTCAATGTCTTGCTTCAAACCCGCCACCATGGCTTCTTCTCGTAACTCGACTTCGGCCACCAACAAGGTATTGTTTTCATCTAAAATAATGGAACGGACATCATGCCATTTTTCAACGTGCGGATGCTCTTTCACCAGCTCAGCAAACAGCGCTTCGGCATCCGTATCCCGCATATCGGCCAAGTATTTCATGTTGACGAAACCCAAATAAAACGCAATCACCCCCAGCATCACCGCAATCACAGCCGAGAACCCAATATCCCACAACGGGTTATGTGTTAACGCCGCCATGCCAATGCCAATGCCCGCAAGCACCAAGCCCAACATCGCCACGGAATCTTCTAACACCACCGCCACCAAGGTCGGGTCGTCCGCTTTGGTCAGATACCGGAACGGGTTACTTTCACCACTGGCCCGCATTTTTGCATAAAATTCAGTTAACGCGACCCCAAACGAATAACCTTCTAAAATAAATGCGGTGAATAAAACCAGCGCCACAATCAGCATCGGGTGCAAACTCATGCCCCACAACAAAACCGGTTCTATGGCTTCTTTGTGCTGCCCCATTTGATGATAAGAATGCCAGGCATGCGACAAGCCCAAGCCGGAACCAATGGAAAACAAACCAATCGCACTCCATAAATTCCACAAATATTTTTTCTGCATATGCCCAAAAGCATATCGTTCATCGGCGGGTTTTTCTGCCACGAGTAAACCTTTCAACAAAAACCCTTGGTTTAAGGTATCCATCAAACTGTGCACCGCTTCATTCATCATCGACGCTGAGCCACTCACCGCGGCCGCAATAAATTTGATCACGGTCACCACGCTATTGGTTGCAATCGCGGTAATCACTGCTTTTTTTGAACTCGCCATAGTGTTCCCAAATCCCACATAAAAGTGAATAATGCACAATCAAAATGATGCGCACAAGTATAGTCTAAGATCATCAATGCTGTGCTGATGCCATATCCCCACAGTGAAGTTTGTCACTGTGTTTTTCAAGCCAATATCATTCGCCAAAATCCTGGATGACTGCCCCGAACACACCCACGTCATCATCATAAACCCGCCATTTTACCCAAAATTCGGCTGGCAATGCTGAGGTTGACGCATCACCGCTAAGCCCGCATGATGGCACCTAAACCAACATAAGAGAGGCAGAAAACATGAAAACACTACCAACATTGATGCTTGCGGGCGTGGTCTTTACGGCCTCCAATGCCATCGCAGGCTGGGGCGATTTATTAGACAAAGGCACCGCCCTCCTCACAGAACCCGAAACACTGAGTAATATCGGCCAACTCACCAATGGCGAAATGGTTGGCGGCCTCAAAGAGGCATTGATCGTGGGTTCTAAAAAAGCCATTGCCGCCCTCAGCCAACAAGGTGGTTATTTAAACGACCAAAATGTCCGCATTCCATTACCTGAGAGCTTACAAACAGTTGAAACAGCGCTACGCACTGTCGGCCAATCCGGTTTGGCTGATGAGTTCATTGGCACCATGAACAGTGCTGCGGAAAAAGCCGTTCCACAAGCCGTGGATATTTTTTCGGACACCATTACCAGCATGACTTTAGACGATGCCAAAGGCATTTTGACCGGGCCAGATGACAGCGCAACCCAATATTTCAAACGTGTTGGGCATGAGCGTTTGATGACGGCGATTTTACCCATTGTGCGCACCAGCACAGAACAAGCCGGTGTGACCTCTTCTTACAAATCGTTTATCAAAAAAGCCGAGCCCTACATTAAATCTGGCGGCAAACAGGCGGCTGGTTTGTTAAATTCATTTGGCGGTTTAGGCGAGTACCAAGGAATGGCCAATAAAGCCGGGGAATACTTGGATAAAACCGCACAATTTGATGCTAAATCGATGGACTTAGACACCTATGTGGCCGAAAAAACCCTGGATGGTTTGTTCTTTAAATTAGCCGCAGAAGAAAAACTGATTCGCAACAACCCCGTTGCAAGAAGCACCGAGTTGTTACAAAAAGTGTTTGGCTCAATACAATAAGACCAAATTGGGATCACCATAAAAAACATACGCAAGATATGAGGGATCACCCGTCTGAAAAAATAGCTGACGGGTTTTCCTGAGCTGTTCGGCCACATTGCGGCCACCCGTTTGCGTACGTTGACGCAAGTTTTGATAAAAATCGATGCCGAACTTGGCCGCGCCTCGGTCCGTCAATGGCCACAAAGCCCCAATATACCCACTCGCCCCTGACGCCAACACCGCCGGTGCCCACCCCTCAATCACATTGGCATTTTTGTGCGCTTGGCCGACCTGACAAGCATTAAAAAAGAACAGAGGATGTGTGTCAGAAGCCTGGCTAACCAAGCCCTGCCAAATGCTTAAATCCAACTCAATATCATCCAACAAAATACTGTACGTATAAGCCCCAGAAGCTGATTGCTTGACCGCACCATGACCAGCAAAATGAATGATGCCTTCTGGCCGCTGTTTAAAGAAGGCTTGCAGATTCGCATAATGTGAGGGAATACGCCGAAAACCCGGTAACGTTTGTAAACTTTTTAACTCTTTAGCCTGCCACAATAATGCATTTGTTTGTTTATAATCCGGTGCAATGACATGAATATTGTTGACCCGAATCGATTGTGGCGGTTTATCTAACTGCTGAAAATTTTCACTGATATGCCAACGGGCGATATTAAACTCAACCCCGAGAAAACGACGCTGATCCGAACCATCTAGGCGGCTCGGTTTCATCAACTCCCAAGGCAAGCTCGGATTATTCGTGTAAATTTGAATGCTATCGAATTGGGGCCCCAGTTTATCCGACAAACGCCAAAACACTTGCTTAAACGCCGGTGGCGCAAATTTTTGGTACAAGGTGTTACCGAACCCAGACATCAACGGCAGCATAATGTCCTTTTGATGTAACTTCGTTTGTACTTTGGCCTGCTTCTGCAACCCTCTCACCCGGCTTTGGGTAAATTTTTCGTAATAACCAGCCAGCCACTGATTTAACCCTGGGTGGGCATAATAGGTTTGTGCAATCGGTTGTAAATAGGGCGAGTTCACAATAATCTGCGTTTCGTTTGGGCGCTCTGGGTCGGCATTGTCTAAGATATACAGGGTTAAATCGGGGACTTTCTGCATCAAATTGAACCCTGCCAATGCCGTTTGCGTGGCCGTGCCCTGCGACGATGCAACGGTGTGCGTTTCGGCGCTTTCCAGCGTTTTTGTAATGCGGATATCCCGCACCACTTTGGCCAGGTACTGGCCTTTATGCCAAAATGTGGCATAAATTTTTGTGTTTTTGTGCGGCTGTTGAATCGCTTTCGCGGTTAATTCGAACAATGCTGGCGTGGAATCACCCACTTGAAACAGCTGTAAAGTCGCCACATTGCCTTTCGGGAAATCAAACCCGGGTGCGGACAACACCACATCCAGCGTCCAAGTTTTTTGCTCTGCGGGTAACGATAAGACCAATTGGCCATCCTGTGTTTTTTTCACCCCGCCTGGATTGAGTGACTGAATGCGAACGTCCGGTGTGAGTAAGGCTTCGGTTAAAGCAACCTGCACCGCAATGCGTTGTTTCGGCTGCACCTGTTCTGGTGCTTCAATGCTCGGGTAGCGGGCCACTTCTGTGGTCGCCGGTATCAACGCGGGCGCGGATGCCACTTTGGCTTTGCGCGCACGCCGCAGATGCGTATTGCGTTTGTCTGCTTGCCTTTCAGGCTGAGCCAATGTTGCCGCATCGGGCAGGCTCTCCGCGTCTTCTTCGGCCTCAACATCATCAGCCTCAGCCTCAACATCCTCGGCCACGACATCCGCAAGCGCGGCCAATTCCGCTGGTGGCGCCATTAGCACCGGCATCGGTGCTGAAGCCACTTGAGGCTCTGGACTGGGATGAACAGCCTCACGAGACGCCGTGAGCGCAGGATCATTACAAGATGCCACACAACAAAAACAGACAAAAATCCCCAATAAACGCCAAAATATCCCCTGAGGATAACCCGACATGTGCGTTGTTTGATCAACCATCACTTGCTTTAAAGACACCGATACCCCCTTCGAAAATAATCACTTTTATTCGGGCAAACGAAACAGTTGAATCGATTGATCTTTTGCGCGACACCGTTTTTTCTGACTTTTTTTACGCTTATCGGTCACCGTCACCACGCGGTCTGGCCCGAGCCACGCCACCCCCTCTACATTACAATAGAGGATCTTGCCCTTTTTAGTCTGCGGAAAAGCATACACACGCCCCTCCCCTTTAATTTCCCACTGTGATTTTTTCAACCGCCCCACCCATAACTTAGCGGAAGATTGCGACACCACCGCCAAGCGGCCTTGCACCAGATCCAACCCCGAATAATCTTTAAACTTCAACATTTTCGGCAATGTTAAGGTCGCTACCGATAACCATGCCCCGGCGTTATATTCAAAAACCTGGATAAAACCTCGGCCTTTTTTACTTTTTTTACCCGCACGACAGCCATTACCCTCACACAACGCCAACAAAAATAACCGGCCGTTTCGCTGCACCATACTGATGCCCTCAAACCCTTTATTCAGCGTTGCAAACGCATACGGTAACCACGCTTCTTGCATCAATACCTGGTTTGCATCATACGTGCGCAACTTTGCTTGCAACTGCGCCTGGTACTGCGCGGCCTCAACCAGCGTATAAAAATGCCCCGCGTGTTGGGTGATGCCCTCAAAACCTTCCACCGGGGTTTGATCAGAAAGACTCGGCTGGCACGCCAAGGTTAAATCGACACACAAACGTGCCACCCCCTCCAAATTATCAAACACCACATAATAGCGGTTATCTGCATACGCGACGCCACTGGCTTCCAAGCGCTGCGCCTGGTCATACCCTAGTGCCGTATAGATTTTGGCCTCTTGCTCTAGCAGTAACGTCGGATGGGTGTGTTGTTTGGCTACTAGGGCGGTGGAAAAACTGATCAATAAAAAGAGCACAATCGCCCTCATCGGATGCGCATTCATATTGGCTTGCCCATGCTGAAAAAAAGGATATTTTGGCTTTCAGGATATCAGCATGCGTAAACTATTCCCACCCAAGAGAGGGTTAATTTCAAGCCAGGATTTGGGATATAGTACGCACCAAATGTGACAAGAACCCAGATTATGCAAACCAACATCGACCCGAAATTCAAACACCACCCACAAGCCCAAGAAGCCGAATCCATTATCCGCGCTTGTGTGCATTGTGGTTTCTGCACCGCAACCTGCCCCACCTATCAACTACTCGGGGATGAGTTAGATGGGCCACGTGGCCGTATTTATCTGATCAAACAACTGCTGGAAGGGGCAACCGTCAGCACCCAGACCCAAGTCCATTTGGATCGCTGTTTAACCTGTCGCGCATGTGAAACCACGTGCCCATCCGGGGTGCGTTATGGGCGCTTGGCCGAGATTGGCCGATCCATATTGGAACAACAAGTTGGCCGTCGGCCTCTGGCCACCTTGGTGCGTTTTTTATTACGCAAAATTATCCCTTATCCCAAACGTTTGGCTGTTTTGGTCATCTCCGGCTTATGGCTAAAACCGCTACTACCCGCCCGCTTACGCCAGAAAGTGCCCAAACGGCAAACCCCACACGCCTGGCCACAGACCCAGCATCCCCGCAACATGCTGATTCTAAAAGGCTGTGCCCAAGCGGTCGTTTCGGCACACACAAATACCGCCTGTGCCAGCGTACTTGACCACTTAGGCATCACCTTAATGGCCGCGCCCAAAGCCGGATGTTGTGGTGCCGTCAGCCACCATTTATCGCAAGAAGCCGAAGGCCTAGCATTTATGCGGCGTAACATTGATGCTTGGTGGCCCTATATTGAAACGCATAACATTGAAGCCATTATCACCGCTGCCAGTGGCTGTGGTGTGTTAGTCAAAGAATATGGTGACTTATTACAGCATGATCCCCACTATGCGGAAAAAGCCAAACGTGTCGCCGCTTTAGCCAAAGATATGAGTGAAGTCCTACGCACCGAACAATTCGTGCAAAAATGCCCACAACCGAGCCAACCGATACCACAAAAAATCGCGTTTCACAGCCCCTGCACCTTGCAACATGGGCAACAGCTCAATGGCGTAGTAGAGTCTATTTTAAGTGGCATCGGTTATACCCTATTACCGGTTGCAGAAGCACATTTATGCTGTGGTTCTGCGGGCACTTACTCTATTTTACAAGCCACCCTGTCACAACAATTACTCGACCGTAAACTCACCCACCTACAACAAGCACAGCCGGATATCATTGCAACCGCCAATATTGGCTGCCAAATGCATTTGGCCACACAAGCACACATACCGGTCAAACATTGGATTGAATTGGTGGCGGAGGTCATCACCACACACGCAAAGGAACCTCATGACGCCTCATCACATCACTCTTGAGCAATTAATCACGCTGCGGCTGTTATGTGCAAAAACCGACGGCGAGAGCAAAACCAACGTCAGCAAAACACTCGCCCCTTTTTTTCTACACCGATTATCAGCCAGTGCCTGGCGTGATCGCTTTGAACAAACGCTGGCCTCTGCCCAACAAAAAACCCTGATTGAACCCCGAGGCAAAACCAAAATCCAACTCACGGATGCAGGCTTACACCAAAATGAAGCCCTATTAGGTTACCGACCCAGCACCACACAATGGCAGAGCCTGAAGAATATTGATTTAATCGCGTATGTATTGGGCCGCGCCAAACCCTCGCCGCCAGAACGCAAACGTTTAAGCCTCGTCGATGGCCTACGCGGCACCTTAATACAGCAGCATTATACACTGCCCATTCCACTCTACCCGACCTTAACGCAAGCCCGAGATGCGCTATTATGGCGCGAGGTTTTTAACCCCAAACACGCCGAACAACGCACCCACCAAGCCCAACAAAAAATCGGCAGCCGTTACACCTTAAGCCCACTCATGGCCATTATATTCAGCGGTTTATTGGGCACAGATGATATTTTAGAGCCTAAAAATGCGGTGAATCAATTGGTTGCAAAAATTGTCGGCGCACAACGCACGGATGCAAATGAACTGCGCTTAGCCCTACTCAGGCACGCATTAGCCGATACTACACCGATGACCTTTCAGCTATCCGTATTTGTAGAACAGGTCAAAGCCGCCTTATTAACCTGTCAAACCGGTCATTTTGGTGAGGATAAAATCTTTATCGCGCACGTTTATGCGCACATGGTGGCGCATCACGCACTCACCTTAAATTTAGACCAATTCAAACAGCACTTGGCCGATGCCAATAATCAACGCCTACTAGCCTTGGCCCAAGCCGACCTTGTGCCCGCCATGGATCCCAAAGACGTGCTCGACTCAGAAGTGCATTATTTAACCAGTGTCTTTCACTTTATTCGCCGTTAAACGATGGCATTTCCTTTGAAGTTAAAAATGCGCAAGTTAAACCAGACTTTGTATAGGCAGATGAAAGAAGCACAAGTGTTAGATAAAACCATTCACCAGAACTTGGAGGTGTCGGGTTATGGCGAGTAAACACCCTTTATATCGACAAATACAACAGGGAGAATCTAAAACGCTTGAATTTAAACGCCAGTTGCCAAAAGGAAATTCATTGGCTAAAACGTTGGTTGCGTTTGCCAATACCGCAGGTGGTAAATTAGTCATTGGGGTCGATGATAAACGAACCTTACGAGGCTTGGCCGATAATGATTTATTTGAATTAAAAGATCAGATAGCCTCTATTATTTATGAACGTTGCTCGCCAACCTTGTTGCCAGAAATTTATATAGAAAATATCAATCATGTAGAGCTATTGGTGATTGAAGTATTTCGTGGTTCATCTTTGCCCTATTATACAAAACAGAAAGGCAAAAAAAGGGCTTGTTATATTCGTTTGGGGGCAACAAACCGCTTGGCTGGGCAAGAAAAAATATTAGAACTTGAATTACAAAGACGTAATATGAGTTTTGATGAGCAGATAGATTACGAAGTAACGCTAGAACAACTTGATTTAAGTCCGATTGTTGAGCGTTTTCATCAAATGCACAAACAACTGGATCAACAGCAGTTACTCAACCTTAAATTAATCAAAAAAGACAACAACAAATTATGGCCAACAATCGGTTTGCTTATTCTACTGGGTTACTATGAACATGTAGAAATAAAGTGCAGTCGCTTTAAAGGTAAAACTATGGCGGTATTCTTAGATAAAAAAGAATACACAGGTGATCTATTTAGCCAGTTAGAACAAGCCGAGTTATTTATAAAAAACCACCTGCACCTCAAAGCCGAAATTTTAGGCCTGCAACGGACAGATACCTTTGAAATCCCGATTCCCGCTATTCGCGAAGCCCTGTTGAATGCGGTCATGCACAGGGATTACAGCAATAGAGGTCGAGATATAAAAATAGGTATTTATGACGATATTTTAAATATTGTCTCCCCAGGAGGTCTACCTAACGGCTTGACCATGGAAGACGTGCGTAAAGGTCGCTCAGAAATTCGTAATATCGTGATTGCCCGAGTATTTAAACAGCTTGAATTAGTGGAACAATGGGGCAGTGGTATCGCCCGCATTGAACAATATTGCGCTGACGCAAAGGTCGCATTACCAAAATTTAGTGAATCAGGCGATTTTATCGACTGGGAATTTCCTCGAATTAAGCAGGAGGTAGACGAGAGTGAGGGGATAAATGAGGGGATAAATGAGGGGATAAATGAGGGGATAAATGAGGGGATAAATATTCCAGATAATATTCAGCTTGTCTTGGATGCAATTAAAGCTCACCCGCATCTATCAGCACCTAAATTAGCAGAACAACTTAATTTTAGCGTAGCCACCGTTGAACGCCACATAATGTGGCTTAAAAAACATCAAATCATCAATCGGATTGGCTCTAAAAAAACAGGCAATTGGGTGGTATGCAAATGAAAGCACCGAGATTCTGATTACCCCCGATAGTCAATTTCAGCCGCTAGAACAAGAAGCGGTATGCTTAAACCAAGCACACATGGTGTCATTGATTGAGCCGAATGAGACTATACTTTCTGATCATATTCACAATATATTTAATGCATGCCCCTGCAACAACAGCTCTGCACTTGACCAAACACAACCAGAGTTCGCGCGCAAAAGCATTGAAACCAGAAAAAACTCAGACTAAAAAGGTGAAGTATGCAAAATCATAGCATTGAAATTTACCAGACAGACAACCAGAAAATAGAAATTCGCTTTGATGGCGATGGTGAAACGCTGTGGCTTAACAGAAAACAATTAGCTGAGCTCTTTGCTCGTGACATCAAAACCATTAGCAAACATATTAGTAATGTATTTAAAGACAAAGAATTACTCAAGCATGCAGTTGTCGCAAAATTTGCGACAACTGCCGAAGATGGGAAATCCTACCAAACAGAACATTACAACTTAGATGTGGTGATTTCAGTAGGCTATCGCGTTAAATCACAACAAGGCGTGCGCTTTCGTCAATGGGCAACCCAGTTAATCAAAAGCCACCTAGTACAAGGTTACACCCTAAACCAACAACGCTTTGACAAAAATGCCGCCGCATTAGAGCAAGCCTTGGCACTGATCCAAAAAACCGCCCAAAGCCCTGAACTCAATACCGACTCTGGCCGAGGTTTGGTCGAAATTGTCAGCCGTTACACACACACCTTCTTATGGTTACAGCGCTATGATGAAGGCTTACTGGATGAACCTGGCGGCCAAAATGGAGGCGATCTCCCCAGCCATGCATCCGCAATGGCCGATTTAAGCGAACTCAAACAACAATTAATCGCACGCGGTGAAGCCACCGATTTATTCGCCCAGCCACGTGGGGAAGGTTTAAGCAGCTTGCTGGGAAATCTCAAGCAAACCGTTTTTGGTGAGCCCGCCTACCCCACGATTGAAAGCAAAGCCGCACATCTATTGTATTTTGTGGTCAAAAACCACCCCTTTGCAGATGGTAACAAACGCAGCGGCGCTTTTTTGTTTGTCGATTTTCTACACCGTAATGGCCGTTTACTCAATCAACGTGATGAACCCATTATTAACGATACCGGTTTGGCTGCACTCACGCTGCTGGTCGCGGAATCTGACCCCAAACAAAAAGACACACTCATACGTTTAATCATGACCATGCTAGCGAAAGCTCATTAGCCCTATAAAATTGACCGAATCCCAATTAAAACCCCCATTCCCCAGTGATCGATGAAGCAGCTTCTATACTGGTATGGAAAACCAGGCTATTTCGATGCATGCCGGGTTGTTGTGAGGAGCAGGATACTCGTGATAAAACGCTTGATTGATCTTATAATATGCAGTATCGCGTGCATCGGGCCTAGTCTCGCATTGGCCTGGACGGATACGGTACATGAGCAAATGACACAAGACGCCCTCTTGTATATGGGTTCCGAATTTGCGGATCATGAACAAAATCAAGCATATAAATTTTATGTGGAAGCCGCTGGTGGGCTCGAACAAGCCTTGAGTATTCTCGGCGCGGCAGCACGCGAAGTGGATAACTTTGACGATACGCGACTAGGGGCATGGTGGGTAGGCGGTTATCATAACCAGGGGGTGCGATTACCCTGGAGCACCATAAGCCATCACAATCATACCATCTGGTGGCATTTTCTGTCGGTGGGTCGGGGCCAGGATGTGCATGGTAACGACCACGGGGGTTACGATTTCCGTTATCGAACCGAAGACCCTCGGCGAATTGACACTGACAGTATTATCAAAGTGTTTCAGTTTAATCAACGCCTGCACCCCGGCGATTACGAGACGACGGAAGCGCGCTACCGACAAAACAGCCGCAGTGACTTAGCCCAATATCAGCGCTTTCAAAAAATTCCCTGGCAACCCATCGATCATTTAGCCCAATATTGGTACGACCAATTTTTGTCTCAACCCAGCCTCCAAGTCATGGGGGTTATTACTCACGCGGGAGCCGATGTCGCCGCCGTGCACCATACCTGGAATACCATGGCCAACTACCATCGCGAATACGAAGACTGGGTGGAAGATTTTTATTATATTGAGCGTTTGAGTGATAGATCAGCGGTGCAGCAAGCCCTAACAGTCTATCACCCAGAAGCGTCGATTGCCGCAATCTTAACGCAAACTGCCGAGGCTGCGTACTGTCGACCTGATCCACTGTATAACCCGACCCATCAGGCACGCTTAAATACGGCCAAAGACATGGTGCCCTTAGCCATCGCAACCAATGTGACCTTATTGACCAAAGGCATCAACGCCATCCTGAGTAAACCGCAATGAGCCAAATATCATGTTGAAATATAGCCTTATACTCTTGCTGATCATTGCGTGCAGTGTGATGTTATTCCGCACGGTCAATGAAGATCAAGCCGCCCCCGCCGTATCTTCTGAGTCAACAAACCACCCCCCTTCGGTGACCACCACAGCACACCAGGCTTCAGAAAAACCGGCAAAGACGCCTGCAGAAAGCCACGAACAGGCACTCTGGCAAAGCCCAAGCGATGCCATGGCGATCATGTCCAAGCTGGCCAAAACGGGGGATCCCCGTTTGCCCTCGGTGACTCAAGCGCGGCTCGGGCCGACCTCACACAAATCCTTAACCGAGACGCCAAACGCATATTTATTACAACAAGAACAACAACGGAAAGACGCGATACCCGCCATTATTGAGCACTCTGAAGCGCAAATACAGCGCATTCAGGCTCACCTCCATCGTGAGTTAACCGAAAAAACACAGGATGCTATTGCACAAGCCGAAATGGCGGTGAAACAACTGGAACAATTGCAGGTGCAGCTACAGGAATAAACGTCATCATATGAACATGAATGTAATACACACACTGTTGATTATCGGCTCAGGGTTTATCTTATGCCAGAGCGCAATCGCGAATACGCAATGTGCCAATCCAGCACCTGGAACGTGCAGCTTTTACCCGGACTGTCTAGAACAACGGACGACCTGTGGTGACTCCGGGTATGCGTTAGGTTATGGCCTGCGTTATTGCGAAAGTTTTCTGCAAGATGTTCGTTTTACCGAACGTGGTGTGGCCTGGCGAGATCGTGTGTCGAGTTGCTTGCAAAGAAGTTTGGTGCGTTTTACCGACCCATTAAGACCGGCCCCGAGTTGTGCGGAAATTAGACAAAAAGGCTTTCAAGCGCATGTCGCCTGTTATACCCAATCCGACAATTCCATTTGTGATTTGTACGACTCACTAGAGGACATCCACGCTATCTTGAGCACCATTCAGTTATCTGATTTACTCAGCGAGGAAGGTCAACAACAAGTGGTTGCATCCGCTAAAACGTGCCTACAGCAACTCTCGACAACGGCCGAAAGACAGCCAGATGCCGTGTTAGCGCAAAAAAAACAATTCTGGGAAGCGGTCATGAAGAACCCCCTCTATACCGCGAAAATTTGCCCCAAACGTACGCCTGATGCTGATTAGAGCAATATTTGCCCTGTCTATCGTATGTTCTACGCTGGTTGCCGGTGCCAATGCACCGGGTGTTATTGACCTGCCACCGGTACTCATCATTGACGGTGATTTGGTCGCCTGGGAAAGCGCCCACCGGCTACCAGCAAAACCCCTGACCCGAGCACACATCCTCAAACAAACCGATTGGCTGACCACCTTGGCGATGACTTTTTTAACGAATAAATTAATACACCAGGGAGACATCCCCCCTTTTAACCTACAACACGCATCAAGCCAAATTGGATTTGAGCGCATTCAGGCCTACTATACACAGCACCCACAGCGTTTTTCCTCAGTCTCGCAGGTGAGTGCGCGCCACATCCATTTAAACACGGCGGCACAGGCAACACGTGTTTTCCAGAATTTACAAAACCAGGCTAATTTTACCGAACAAGTCCAACATTTTTCCCTGGCTGAAGATAAACACCAGCCGGACCCCGGTCGCTTACCGGACATTCACGTCCCCTCTCAAGGTGAAAAACCACTGTCACTGTTGGAGAAAATTTGTCTGTTCCAAATACCGGGGAAAATCTCTCGGCCCATCAAAATCAATGCCGGTTGGGAAATCATATTGGTTGATACGCGCTTGGAAACACAGCGCGCCATCCAAGACCCCGCCTTAAGACGGGAAATCGCCAGAATCATCGCGCGTTCTGACCGCGATCAATGGGTCAAACAAAGCGTGCTCAAGGCAATTCAAAGGGCACAAATCCAGATTAATCCCGCGTTTTTAACCCACCCCAATTAACGTGACTCAACGCAATGACGCCTGCTAGAATAATTATGGACGCCAAATGAGTTATCTTAGTTAATTAGGTCATCGCAGTGAAATATACAAGACAAAAAGCTAACGAAGACCCCACCGTATTCCCCCGAAATCTGCAGAAAAAATTGCCGACTGAACGGGTACCGGTGATTAAACTCGCCAGACTTGCCGTTGCAAAACAAACACAAGGACGAGGGTTTGGGTTATATGCTAACGCTATCAAACCCGTTTCAGCGCTATATCCACTTTCAGTCCATGAGCAAACTGCGGTGACTTATTCGAGCCCCCTTCCCCGGAACCCCCTATGACCAACCCAAAACCCTCCTTAGACGTCCTCATCATCACCGCCGTGCGCGATGAGTTCGATGCCGTGCTACACGTCAACCAAGGCGCAGCCAGTGACTCCCAATGGACCACCCAACCCGGCCCCAATGGCCGCAACATCGCATTCAGAACATTTGAAGCCAGCAACGGGCCGATCCGTATCGGCGTAACGTACGCCACCGATATGGGACAAACCGCCACCACAGAAGCCGCGACCGCCTTGATCAACACGTATAACGTCCGCTGTCTGGCAATGTGTGGGGTGTGTG
>Ga0256847_1001034_pt1 | contig 15272 bp, 16 predicted proteins | sample TeddybearmetaG_FD_189099 | JGI IMG/M metagenome (GOLD analysis project Ga0256847, IMG submission 189099) | Hydrothermal vent microbial communities from East Pacific Rise, Pacific Ocean - Teddybear | ecosystem: Environmental > Aquatic > Marine > Hydrothermal vents | place: Pacific Ocean: East... | reverse complement strand
GCCAATCTGGACTTAAATGTTAAACATGTAGAGAAATGGTTAAATTCTCAGGATTACTCAGATTTTTCAAGCAACCAGGATCGACTCAATTTTATTTCTAACCAGGGTAATGTAGACCGAGAAAATATCTATGCCAGAGAACGTCTTTTGTTGAGTGAAGCTATTGTTTTTTCAAGACAGCTAAAAACCAAAGATCTCGACGAAAGGGTCGCGCTATTAAAACGTATCGAGAGTGGGAAAAAAAGCTATCTTGCAAAGCTCGATAAAGCATTGAAAAATGCCAGAATGCCCAAACCAGTCTCTACTGATCCTGCTTTATTAGAGATTGCTCGCAAGGCCCTCAACACATCGATTCAACCCGGTTATGCGAAGGTGGGTGAAATTAAACGGCTGGTCATTACTTCGGATAAAGTCCATCGTGCCAATGATGTCAGCAACGAAACATTCGATAGAATTAATGTCAATAGCAGTGGCAATATCACCATGACGGGCACGTCAATCACTTTTCATTTTGAATGGGATGAGTTTAATGTGGTGAGTGCTGAAAAAGTCGGCGGTAAGCATTATATTTTTTATAATTCGTTTACTTACTATACCGAAGGCGGACGTAAAACACCGTTAAACCGCTGGGTTGTCTCAGGTCGCAGACAAGGTGCAGAAATTCAGGAAGAAAGTATCAATAAAGATTGATTGGCAAATTAAGCTGGAATCAGGACAGCAATGCCACGCTTTTCACCTGGGCGTATAACGATTTACCGACTTTTAGCTTGAGTAAGTCAGCTGATTTTCGAGTAATTCGAGAAAGCATGGGTACGCCTTCGGCCAGTAATCTCACCGTGACCTGTGAGCTACCTGTTGGGCTAATTTCGTCTACCTTAACGTGAAAAACATTGAGAATACTGGTGCCGGATTGAGGTTCCAGCGTCAGGCTGACATCTCGCGCAGCAACACGTAATCTCACGTTATGACCTATTGTTAAATCTTTGTGGGCTACGCTGAAGCGACCACCAGGAAATTCCAGGTAAGTCAGGTTATAAGTTTCATCATGTTCAACTACAATGGCTTCGATTAAATCTTCTGCATCGTCATTGTGAGCCAGCGAGAGATCCAGTCGAGTGAGTAGTTCTGACATTTCTCCTGTTGCTTTTACTCGTCCATTTTCCATTAAAATCAAATGATCAGCCAGTTGTGCGACCTCATCAGACGCATGACTGACATAAATGACTGGGATATCCAGCTCATCCCGTAAACTGCTGATGTACTTCAGGATTTCCTTTTTACTCTGCTTATCCAGCGCTGCCAGAAGTTCATCCATTAACAGAATCTCCGGGCTGACAGCCAGTGACTGTGTACAAAAAGAATTGATAAACTGAGAATGAGAAGTTTAATTTGTGTACCAGACTATTCTTGTCTAAATAATTTCCAAATTTCTTCTGCTGCATTTATTTCATGGCTGGCTAAACCCAGATTTAAAACTCGGGTTAAAAATACACCGTTACCAGCATTTTTGTCAGGCCAGCGGTGGCCACCATTTTTGATATCGTAAAATACCAGCATTTTCTGGCAATCAAGATAGCGGTTTATAGCAATGTTTGTTCCATCCTTTTTATCATTATTGATGTTGACCACATCTATCAAGCCGGAGCACTGGTTTTTATTGGCCCAAAGTTGCAGTGTTTTTTCTATACCGATATGAGTGCTACGCACCTGAGATGTCTTAACTGGATTAACCTGTTTTCCGCTGGGAAGAAATGAACTGTCATCATCACCAAATATAAAAATTATATTGATGGCCGCTGATTGTTGAGACGACTGGTTCGTACAATTTCTGGCAATCTGCGTTGACATACTGGCTCCGACAATTGCTGCCCCGGCTATCCACTGCGGTTGTTCGCAGGCGATACGCATGGCCATCAAACCGCCATTTGACATGCCAACGATGTAGATTTTATTGATGTCAACAGCTAGAGTAAGATCATTCTTAAGGTGCCAGACCAGCCGTTTCAAAAATTTGATGTCATCGACCTGACTATTAATCTTTTGTCGGCCATCGTTCCAGTGTTTATCTATGCCTTCCGGGTAAACAGCAATAAATTCGCCTGTTTTATTACTGAGTTTACTGAGGCGTGAATAATTTTCGAATCGCTTTGGTTTTCCTGCTCCGCCATGCAAACCAATTATCAGCGGCAGGTTTTTATTGTTGTTTATTTTGTTTTTCTGAAGCGGAAGGTGGAGCTTGAAATATCGTTCAATACCATCAACGGTGATACAACCTGATGTAGTTTTACCTGGTATTGATTCGGCTTTCTTACATCGCCAGGAGGCATGGGATTGATTAACAGAAAGAATGAAAGCAAGCAGTAAAGATAAAAGTAGTATCAGAGAGTCACGCGTAGGAGGCATTTGTATTTTGATGTTTAATTTGAACCAAGCATAACATTGTTGGCCTGGGGATTAAGGCCTGAAATAATATTAGTAATTGCTAATATATTCAGTTAGAATCCGCGCCTCTTTTATCCTCGAATTTATTCTTCAGGCAGCATAATGTTTCAGTTAACTTGCCCCGGCAAAAAATGCGTCAGAAACGACGTTCTTTCAGGTTTGACCGTTGCCCTGGCGTTGGTTCCTGAAGCCGTTGCTTTTGCATTTGTGGCAGGGGTTGACCCGCTAGTTGGTTTATACGGCGCATTTATGATGGGTATCATAACGGCGGTCATCGGAGGTCGTCCTGGTATGATTTCAGGCGCAACCGGTGCAATGGCAGTGGTCATGGTTTCTCTGGTTTCTCTGCATGGTGTTGAATTTCTTTTTGCTGCGGTACTGTTAACTGGCCTGATTCAAATTGGCGCGGGTATGTTGCGTCTGGGCAAATTTATACAGCTTGTGCCATTTCCGGTCATGCTGGGTTTTGTCAATGGTCTGGCGATTGTGATATTTCTGGCCCAGTTGAAACAGTTTGAAGTATTAGGCGCTAATGGCGAACTAGAATGGCTCAGTGGTCAGCCCCTGCTCATCATGCTTGGATTGATTGCTCTGACCATGGCGATTATTCACTATCTCCCACGGTTGACGGTTGCTGTACCAGCTTCTCTGGTCGCAATTGTTACAGTGACCTTGCTGGTAATTGGTCTGGATCTGGATACTCGTTCAGTAGTAGACGTGTTACGTGATATGTCAGGTAATGTCGAGGCCACTATTGCTGGCGGTTTTCCTATATGGCATATTCCGCAAGTTGACTTTAGCTGGGAGACCTTAAAAATTATTCTGCCGTTTAGCTTTATTTTGGCTGGTGTTGGTTTAATTGAATCATTGCTGACATTGAACCTGATCGATGAGTTGACCGAAACGCGCGGAAAAAATAATCAGGAATGTATCGGCCAGGGTGTTGGCAATACAGTCAACGGATTATTTGGTGGTATGGGGGGTTGTGCGATGATCGGACAGTCGATGATCAATATCAACTCAGGCGGTAAGGGTCGTCTTTCTGGTATCAGTGCGGCGCTTTTTCTGCTGGCATTTATTCTGTTTGCTTCCAGTCTGATCGAGATTATACCCGTTGCTGCACTGGTCGGTGTCATGTTTATCGTTGTTCTGGGCACCTTTGAGTGGGCCACCTTTAAAATGTTTGGCAAGGTGCCGAAGGCCGATATCTTTATTTCCATACTGGTTGCTGCGGTCACAGTGATGACTGATCTGGCGATAGCAGTGATAGTCGGGGTGATTGTCTCTGCATTGGTATTTGCCTGGGAGCATGCCAAACAAATGCGAGCGAAAGATTATATTGATGAGGCAGGTGCTAAAATATACCAGTTAAGCGGCCCACTATTCTTTGGGTCAGTCCGAGCATTCAGTGATTTGTTTGATCCACGTAACGATCCAGAAGATGTGGTGATTGATTTTAATGGTTCAAAGGTAGCTGATCATTCCGGAATAGAAGCTATCGACAGCCTGGCCGAACGTTATCAACGACATGGTAAGACTTTGCACCTGAAACATTTGAGTGAAGAATGCCGTCGTCTTTTGGACAAGGCGGGCAATCTGGTCGAAGTGAATCGGCTCGAAGATCCGGTTTATCACGTCGCAGACGACAGGTTGGGTTAACAATATGTCAGATCAATCTACAGGTTTTGATTCGCTAGGATTATCAACACCACTGCTCGATGCAGTTACCAAACAGGGTTATAAAACGGCCACACCAATCCAATTGCAGGCTATTCCCGCAGTTATCTCGGGCAAGGACGTAATGGCAGCAGCGCAAACTGGCACAGGCAAGACGGCTGGTTTTGTGTTACCGATCTTACATCGACTTGACAAAGGTCAGCGTGCGCAAGCCAATCAGGCGCGCGCTTTGATTTTAACCCCAACTCGAGAATTAGCCGCACAGGTCGCTGCCAGTGTACAAACATATGGTCAAAATTTACCATTAAAATCAACCGTTGTTTTTGGTGGTGTGAAGATTAATCCACAAATGATGAAATTGCGCAAAGGCGTCGATATTCTAATCGCAACACCAGGCCGTCTGCTGGATCTGTATGGTCAAAATGCTGTCAGATTCAAACAACTAGAGGTACTGGTGTTAGATGAAGCGGATCGTATGCTGGATATGGGTTTTATCCACGACATACGAAAGATTATCTCGTTATTACCAACAAAACGTCAAAATCTGATGTTTTCAGCAACCTTTTCAAATGAGATTAGACAGCTTGCTAAAGGCCTGATTAATGATCCGGTAGAGATTTCGGTATCACCAAGGAATACTACGGTTGAATCGGTCGAGCAATGGATTTATCCAGTCGACAAAAAACAGAAGTCCGCATTACTCATTGACCTGATTCACCAGAATAACTGGCAGCAGGTGCTGGTTTTCAGCCGCACCAAACACGGTGCGAATAAGTTGGTGAAACAATTAGAAAATGCCGACATCAGATCCGCTGCCATCCACGGCAATAAAAGCCAATCTGCCCGGACTAAAGCGCTGGCAGACTTTAAGAACTACAAGATCAGAATTCTGGTCGCAACTGATATTGCTGCCCGGGGCATCGACATTGACCAACTTCCTCACGTGATCAATTTCGACCTGCCAAATGTAGCAGAAGATTATGTACATCGTATCGGTCGCACCGGTCGAGCAGGTTCAAGTGGCGAAGCAATATCTCTGGTCAGCGCCGATGAATTCAAGCAGTTGTCAGATATTGAGCGGTTGATTCAGCAATTGATCAAGCGAAAATTAATCGATGGATTTGAACCAGTGCATGATTTACCGGAATCGAGTTTAGATCGACGTCCATTTCAAGCTAAGAAACCTAAAAAGGCAAAACCCGGGCACTGGGATGGTCAAAGATCTGGGCAGAAAAGAAGAAAGCAGGGCTCAGGACAAAAGAGAGTATGGGGAAAAAAATCGACTTGAAAATCTTAGTAGGATACAGTTCGTACCTCACCAGAATCCAACAATTATCTCAAATAGAAACGATTTTTGCTTTATTCCAGTTTATTATACCGGGTCAGAAATCTATCCAGATGATTTGCAAAATTCTGTCGGTCACTCTGGTTCAAAGCCGGTGGACCGCCGGTTTGTACACCACTGGAACGAAGAGATTCCATAAAATCTCTCATGTTGAGTCTTTGTTTAATATTCTCAGCTGAATACAGTTCTCCTCGAGGACTGAGAGCATGCCCTCCTTTTTCTATCACTTCGGATGCCAGTGGAATATCGCTGGTGATAACGAGATCACCCTGATTCAGTCGTTTGACGATTTCATTGTCGGCGACATCAAAACCCTGCCTGACCTGAATTGCTGTAATGTTTTTTGCGGCAGGAACGCGTATCGCCTGATTGGCAACCAGAGTTAATGCTATTTTAGTTCGCTGAGCAGCTTTGAAAAGTATGTCTTTGATTACTACCGGACAGGCATCGGCATCTATCCAGATTCTCATGGTTCAATATTCTTTTCTTTAGGATATTTTTTCTTCAAGTATTTTGATTTTCTCCTCAAGCGTCTCAAGTTTCGCTCGCGTGCGTTGTAGCACTCGAGTCTGAATATCAAATTCTTCACGGCTGACAAAATCCAGTTGAGCTAACTGGTTCTGTAGTACTGCGCGAATCTTTTTATCCACATCCGCTTTCAGCTGTTGTGCTCCAGGCGGTAATAGCTGGCTAATTTTTTCTGATATCTGATTAATTGTTCCAGGATTGAACATGTTTGTGACCTAATTTGATGCGGGAATAAATAATAATGCACTATTACGGTGCAAATCGAGTTTTTAAATCTCTAAATTTCTGATGTCGTGTAACGCTAGCATAAGATGCCGTCCAACTAAAAGAGTTTGTTGTCGTTCAGCCTGCTGATTCGGTATGACGATTTTTTTTGTTTTCTCATTAAATTTTATTGGAGTTTATCTTATGAAGATGGTTACAGCCATTATCAAGCCCTTCAAATTAGACGACGTGCGTCAGTCGTTGTCAGACATTGGTATTCAGGGCATCACGGTATCTGAGGTGAAAGGCTTCGGTCGTCAAAAAGGGCATACCGAACTTTATCGGGGTGCAGAGTATGTGGTGGATTTTTTGCCCAAGGTCAAGATGGAAATGGTTATCCCTGACGATTTGCTTGATCAAACAATCGAGGCGATCAGTACAACTGCCACGACCGGCAAGATTGGAGATGGCAAAATTTTTGTCACAAATGTTGAGCAGGCGATTCGTATCCGTACCGGTGAATCTGGTTCAGAAGCGCTTTAACTTAAAATTTATAGAGGTTTAGTTTTATGGAAAATCAAATTTTTCAATTGCAGTACGCGATGGACACGTTTTACTTTCTAGTCTGTGGTGCACTGGTGATGTGGATGGCAGCGGGTTTTGCCATGCTCGAAGCTGGTTTGGTTCGATCAAAGAATACCACCGAGATACTGACTAAAAACGTTGCTCTTTTTGCAATCGCCTGTACAGCATATATGGTTGTCGGGTATGACCTGATGTATGACGGTGGTATTTTTCTGAAAGATATCGTTCTCGACGGCGCAGAAAATGCAGATGTTATGGTCGGAGCCGTATTAAAAGAATCAGCCAAAGCTGGTTTTGATGGTGGTGCTGTTTACTCGAATGCATCTGACTTTTTCTTTCAGGTAGTCTTTGTTGCGACAGCTATGTCAATTGTTTCTGGCGCTGTAGCGGAACGAATGAAGTTGTGGGCATTTTTATTATTTGCTGTCGTCATGACAGCGGTAATTTATCCAATGGAAGGTAACTGGACCTGGGGTGGTGGATCTGTATTTGGGTTGTATAATTTGGGTGATGCCACAGATTCTTTATGGGGAGCTGGATTCTCTGACTTTGCTGGCTCAGGCATTGTTCACATGGCTGGTGCTGCAGCCGCTTTGGCTGGCGTACTTCTACTCGGCGCTCGTAAAGGTAAATATGGCAAAGATGGTACCGTAAAAGCCATTCCTGGTGCCAATATGCCGCTAGCTACGCTGGGTACATTCATCCTGTGGATGGGCTGGTTCGGTTTTAACGGTGGTTCGGTTCTTAAGCTGGGTGATGTCGCCAGTTCAAATTCAGTCGCGATGGTATTTCTGAATACTAATGCTGCGGCGGCTGGTGGTGTAGTCGCTGCTCTCGTCGTCGCGAAATTGCTGTTTGGCAAGGCTGATTTATCGATGATATTGAACGGTGCTCTGGCAGGATTGGTCGCGATTACTGCAGAGCCTTCCACACCAACCGCTCTGGAGGCAACTCTGATCGGTGCTGTTGGCGGCATCATAGTTGTATTCGCTATCATAACTCTGGATAAGATGAAAATTGACGATCCGGTCGGTGCTATTTCGGTTCATGGTGTCGTTGGTTTATGGGGTCTGCTGGCAGTACCTCTGACTAATTCAAGTACTACCTTCTTAGGACAACTTGTTGGTGCAGCGACCATTTTCGTTTGGGTTTTCGGAGCAAGTTTCGTTGTCTGGATGGTGATCAAAATGATCATGGGCATTCGTGTCACCGAAGAAGAAGAGTACGAAGGTGTGGATATTGCTGAGTGTGGTATGGAAGCTTATCCGGAATTTACGATTAAGTAAGTTTAACTTTCATGATTTCAAACGGGCGCCTGGTGGACCCGTTTTTTTTGGCCAAATAATTCCAGGTCATTTTTCGTAGTGGTACCGGCAAGAAATGACCGTAATACCATTGTTGTCAACTACGTACACCAGACGATTACTATCATCAATTCGACGAGACCAAAAGTCAGATAAATTTTCTTTCAGGGTTATATTCTCAGCAGGTAGGGTGCAATGCCCGATGGTTATTGCACCCTACGATACTGGGGCATTTACGATGTTTCACCTCGACTGGATTGCAAAGGCCAAAAATCAGCCTTTCTAAACCTGTCGAACTATCGATCTGTAGTTTTTCAGCTTAATATACAAAGCCAGGCTGATGATTAGAGTTCCGATTACTGCCAGATATAAACGCGCCGGTTCCAGGTAAGAAAGCAGTAGTTCAGCACCGAATACGTAGAGTAAAATTTTGTTGCAAACTGGGCAGGCGAATCCCAAAAATCCCAAAACCCCGCCTGTGCTCAGTGTTTTTGTTGAGCAATATTCTGTTGGCACGGAGAAATAAACTCCGAACATCACTGCCTGTAAAAACAACAAGACTACTTCGAAGCCGCTGGTCGGCGTCATGCGGAAAAAAAAGGGGTTTTGCCACAGCGCTGTGATGGTTCCGAGTAGCGCAAATGTCAGGGCTGCAATGGAACTACCCTTTAGTATCAACATAGGCAGTGAATTCGATCTGACTGTCAAAGTATCCATATCTGGTAGCTATAATTTTTTAAAGTTATTCGACAACGGTTTCTGGTAACTGGTTCCTGTTCTGGTAGTGTGTTTTCTTTGCATTATGACCCGATTATTGAGGGATCAACAGCACGATAAGATTATGTTTTCCTCCCTCACTGCTATCCTATGAAATTAAATTAGAAACCTCAATCAAATTTCCATCCGGATCTCGGACATAAATTGACATCAATTTTCCGACGGCACCAGTTCGCTCGACTGGACCTTCAATAATCTCTATATCACAAGTCTGTAAATGAGCAACAACATCCTCTATTTCAGTTTCTGTGATAAAACACAAATCGGCTGATCCCGGCGTTGGTTGTTTTGATTTAGGCTCGAACTCCTTACCTGCAACATGTAAATTAATTTTCTGCGAGCCATATTTCAAAGCATAACGGTCATCTGCAAATTGAGTTACTTTCATGTTAAGGACGTGCTGATAAAAATTTAGCGCAGACTGCAAATCAACAACGGTTAAAACCAGGTGATCCAGACTTTTTATTTCTAACATTCAAACGCTCCACGATTAATGCTATCAGTATAAGCATTTGCTATCATGCGCGTTCTAAATTTTCAGGTTTTAAATATGCGTTTTATTACTTCGTTTATCAGTTTTTCAATTGCTATTTTGCTGGCGATTGTTATTTTTGCTCCAGATCGGATTCCACCAGGATATGGCTATGAGCCAGTGCCAGTTGAGCTTGAGGTTGTAAGCTCAATCACAGGACAAATTGTGGAATCAGTAACTGGTAAAAGCGGAAAAAATATTGTGGTGAAAAATATGGCTGAAAAGCCGATTTATAATGTTCGAATAACATTGTTAAATGGCGAAAACCAGATCAAGCATCAATTTGTGAAATCGACCTTACCTGCATCTGAAAAGATTACATTAGGTTGGGCGCAGAAATGGGAAATTCTATCGGGGGACCAACTAGAGATAATTGCTTCGATGTACTACAAATCAACCTGGGCCTTGTAGTGCCACAAGCTTATTCACCGCTTCCCTGTTATATCTACCGTAGTGATCGCAAGGCGGATACCTATTTGTATCTGGCGAAAAAAGATGATTTTTCTGATGTACCAGAGGACTTGCTCAAGATCTTCGGCGAGCCTCAGTTTAGTTTTGAATTTCTGATAAAACCTGATCGCAAATTGGTAAAGGAAAATTCAACCATAGTCTATTTGAATTTAAAGGAGCAGGGCTATCATCTGCAGCTTCAGAACGATTTGCTCGTGGAACAAATGCTGAAGTTGAAAGCATCTCATTAGTCTTTCGAACGGCATGTTTAAACAAGAGCTAGATTTGTGGACTGCAATTTCAGAGTCGATAGCAGAAAAAACGGCAGCGCCTTTTAAAATAGAAACCAGGCAGGCGGTTGCTGGTGGTGATATCAATCAGGCATTTCGGCTGTCGGATCAAAAAAACGTCTACTTCGTCAAACTTAATTCAGCTCGATTACAATCTATGTTTGAAGCTGAATTCATTGGACTTGAGCATTTGTCAAATAGCCACTCTATTCGAGTACCTGAACCGTTAGTCGTTGGTGAGGCAGAGGGTCAAAGTTATCTGGTTATGGAATATATTAATTTGGGCGGCTCCATGCCGTCCAGAACGTTCGGTGAACAAATGGCTGCGTTACACCAAAATGAAAATCGACAATTTGGTTTCTCGATAAACAATACAATTGGCTCCACACCACAGAACAACAACTGGCAGGATAACTGGGTGGTTTTCTGGCAGCAACGCCTTGGGTATCAACTGGATCTTCTCATAGCCAAAGCTTCTGCCAGTTTATTCGATACAGGTTCGCGTTTAATCGAACTGGTTCCGCGCTTTTTCGACAGCTATCAACCCAGGGCATCTTTGCTCCATGGTGATTTGTGGTCGGGCAATTATGACGTCGATGAACAGGGCAATCCGGTAATATACGATCCAGCTTGTTATTATGGTGATCGCGAAGCAGATCTAGCGATGATGGAGTTGTTTGGGCATCCAGGGCAGACATTTTTTTCGGCTTATGATTCCTGCTATCCGATTGATACAGGTTATAGAACACGCAAGAATTTGTATAATCTTTATCATATTCTCAACCACGCCAACCTGTTTGGTGCCGGTTATACTGGGCAGGCAACTCAGATGGTAAAGACATTGCTGTCTGAAGTTAGCTAATGTCTACACGCGTACAAATCAAGGACACTTATAGCGAAACACGGCTGATTCATAGACGTTTGATTATTGCGGCGATATTTGTTTTTATTTTGATGTCGATCGTGCTGTCTCGATTGTATGTACTTCAGGTAGTAGATAATGAGCACTTCACAACCTTGTCGAATAGTAATCGGGTACGAATAAAGGCATTACCACCTACCCGGGGTCTCATTTATGATCGCAATGGCATCGAACTGGCCAATAATAGACCTTCATACCAACTCGAAATCATCAAGGAAGAAGTGGATGATTTGGATGATACGCTAACTCGCCTGAAACAGCATATTCATTACACTGAGCGAGATTTAAAACGATATCAGCAACTTTCAATCCGGCGACGTCCATTTGAAAGCATTCCGCTAAGATTTAATCTAAATGATGAAGAGGTTGCGAGTCTTTCCGTCAATCTACATCAGTTTCAGGGGGTAGAAATAAATGCTCGTCTGACCCGGAATTATCCGCTGGGCAAGCACGCGGTGCATGCACTGGGATATGTCGGACGTATCGACGAAAATGATTTGTACCGAATCGATGAAACAAACTACGTCAATACCAGCCATATCGGCAAGCTGGGTCTGGAGCGGTTTTACGAAAAGGAGTTACATGGAGAGGTTGGCATACAACGCATTGAAGTGAATGCAACAGGAAGGACTCTGAGAGTCCTGTCAGAGATAGCACCAGAGCCTGGCAATAATTTGTACCTTTCATTAGATTCGAATCTTCAACAGGTGGCTGAACTGGCCTTTGGTGATCAAAATGGTGCGGCAGTAGCAATTGATCCGCAAAATGGAGAGGTACTGGCACTGGTAAGCATGCCAACTTTTGATCCCAATTTATTTGTAAATGGCATCAGCCATAAGGCTTATGATGATTTGAGGCTGTCAAAAAACCGACCTTTATTTAACCGGGCATTGTCCGGCCAATATCCACCAGGGTCGACAACCAAGCCATTTTTTGGCCTGGCGGCCCTGGAACATAAAACGATCACCTGGAACAAACCGGTGTTTTGTAAAGGCTACTATCAGTTACCAAATGACGAACGTAAATATCGTGACTGGAAAAAAAAGGGTCATGGTTTCATGAGAATGAAAAACGCCATTACTCAGTCCTGTGATGTTTATTTTTATGACCTGGCTTACAATTTGGGGATAGACCGAATGTCGCCATTTTTAGCACAATTTGGATTTGGAAAAAAAACTCAAATTGATAGCACTAGTGAACGGCCTGGCCTTTTACCTAGTCGAAAATGGAAGAATTCAACCAAAGGTCAGCCCTGGTATCCAGGTGAAACTTTGATCACAGGTATCGGTCAGGGTGCATTTTTGGCAACACCTTTGCAACTGGCTAACGCGACAGCAGCGATGTCCCAGGCCGGGAAGCGGTACAAACCACAACTGATGCGAGCCATTGAATATCCGGCAGATAGTGACATTCTGGAGCAGAAAACAGAAATTGCGGGTGAGTATTCGATACAGAAAAGAAAAAACTGGAACTATATTGTAGACTCTATGAAGAATGTGGTGCATGGATATCTTGGTACTGCATACCGTATCGGGAGTACATCAAAATACAAAATTGCGGGCAAAACGGGTACATCACAAGTTTTTACTGTTGCTCAGGATGAAGAATACGATGAAAAAAAGATCAGCAAAAAATTGCGCGATCACGCACTTTTTATCGGCTTTGCACCGGTAGACAAACCAAAGATTGCAATTGCGGTAATTGTCGAAAATGGTGGACATGGTGGTGCCACCGCAGCACCAATAGCGCGCAAAATAATGGATGCGTATCTTCTAAACCAAATAATTGAAACTCAGGGTTAATTCTGACCATGCCATCTCGCGAACTTGTATATCATGGTCAAGCCTCATATTCCAGGCTTCTCCTGGAATCGATTCGTCTGGATCCAGTACTCACTGTGCTACTTTTAGTGATGTCATTTTTTGGTCTGTTGGTTTTATATAGCGCTAGTGGTGAGAGTGTTGATTTAGTCCTGCGGCAGCTAACTCGCCTGAGTTTAGGGCTATTTTTGATGGCAGTTGTGGCCAATATCTCGACGCGAGTTTTATTTAAAGCGTCGATCTGGATTTATCTGGCTGGCATTCTAATGCTTGTTGCTGTGATACTATTTGGAGATGTTGGTAAGGGAGCCCAACGATGGCTTGACCTGGGATTGTTACGCTTTCAACCAGCAGAATTAGTTAAACTGGCCGTGCCCATGATGGTCGCTAGTTATCTTGCAGAAAAAGCACTGCCGGTGGGGTTCAAAGAGGTACTGGTTTCAGTTGTACTGGTTATGTTGCCGGTACTATTAATTGCCAGACAACCAGATTTGGGCACTGCAATCCTGGTTGCGAGTGCTGGTTTTTTTGTCTTGTTCCTGGCGGGAATACGCTGGAAAGTTTTGCTTTTTCTCAGTGCGCTAGTCTCTATCATGGCACCTATTTTATGGAAGTATGCGCTGCACGATTATCAACGAGCGCGAATCCGGACCTTGTTAAATCCGGAGAGTGACCCGCTGGGTGCGGGTTATCATATTATTCAATCAAAGATTGCGATTGGTTCGGGCGGGGTTTTTGGCAAAGGCTGGTTAAATGGCACACAATCTCAGTTGGATTTTATTCCAGAGCGTTCTACCGATTTCATCTTTTCGGTACTGGGTGAGGAGTTCGGATTTCTGGGTATCTTGTTGTTGATTACACTCTACCTTATGATAATTTCTCGTGGTCTGTATATTGCGGGTAAGTCGACAGAAAGTTTTGGTCGATTACTTGCCGGGGCTCTGAGCCTGACTTTTTTCGTTTATTTATTTGTCAATACCGGCATGGTGACAGGGCTATTGCCAGTGGTTGGTGTACCTTTGCCTTTGATTAGTTATGGCGGCACATCACTAGTTACCTTATTAATAGGATTCGGTATGATTATGTCAGTAAAATCCACTAAAAGATTTATGGGGTAAAAGCAACAGCATGTTGAAAACAAACGGAATATTCGTCTTTTTTATAATGGGGTTGGTTTTTCTCCCATTTCCAACTGCAGCCAGTGTTATCAGTGGTGACTATAAAAATCGAGCAGAAGTTGATGCTTTTGTAAATCAATTAGCGGTCAGCAGCGATTATAGTCAAGCGGAACTGGTCGAGCTATTTTCTCAGGTTAAAAATCAACGTCATTTATTTGAACGCATGGATCGTCCAGCAGAAAAACTCAGCTGGTTTAAGTACCGTAGGATTTTTCTAACTGAAAAGCGCATTAGCAAGGGCGTAAAGTTCTGGCGGGAAAATTTAGAATTAATTCAGCAGGTTTCAGATAAATATCAGGTGCCAGCGGAAATTATTGTCGCCATTCTCGGGGTGGAAACATTTTATGGAGCCTATAAAGGTAAGTCTCCGGTGTTTGATACACTAGTGACATTCGCTTTTGATTATCCTAAACGAGCCAAATTCTTTCTCAGAGAACTGGAGCAATATTTACTCCTTTGTAAAGAACAGGGTTTAGCACCACGACAGTTGAAGGGTTCCTATGCCGGGGCCATGGGCATGCCTCAATTCATCTCATCAAGTTATCGAGCCTATGCTGTTGATTTTGATGGTGACCAACAGGTCAATTTGTTCGAAAGTATGGCTGATGTATTGGCCAGTATTGCTAATTATTTTAACAAGCACGGTTGGCGAGCAGGTGAACCAATCACCCGAAAACTATCGGTTATCGAATTAAACCAGGTTGATAAATTAAAACCGGGCGTGAAACTGAATTATCGAGGGGCAGAGCTGAATGCACATGGTCTGGTCGCAAAGCCAGCCTTACCAGCATTGGATAAACTAGCGTTCATCTCTCTTGAACAGATCGATCATAACGAGTATTGGGCAGGTTGGAACAACTTTTATGTGATTACGCGGTATAACCATAGTGAGTTATACGCGATGGCTGCCTTTCAATTATCTCAGCAGATAAAGCAGCGAATGGACGCCAATTAATGCGTCCGGTTTATTGTCTATTTTTAATTCTGCCGTTGCTCGCTTCCTGTACATTCGGAGTACCGATCACGCGAGATAGAGGGTCAGTTCCAACTCAACCCAAGACAACCCAGAAGTCAGAACGGGGGAACCCAAGTTCTTACATAGTCCTGGGTCGCCAGTACCATGTGTTAAATAGTTCGAGAGGTTTTACTCAACGAGGTGTCGCTTCCTGGTATGGCAAAAAATTCCACGGTAAAAAAACATCAAATGGTGAAACCTAC
>Ga0256847_1001033_pt1 | contig 15278 bp, 12 predicted proteins | sample TeddybearmetaG_FD_189099 | JGI IMG/M metagenome (GOLD analysis project Ga0256847, IMG submission 189099) | Hydrothermal vent microbial communities from East Pacific Rise, Pacific Ocean - Teddybear | ecosystem: Environmental > Aquatic > Marine > Hydrothermal vents | place: Pacific Ocean: East... | reverse complement strand
AGCGCTTAATAGAAACGAGCAAAAAAGTATTAATGGAGGAAAAATTAAATGTGGCAATCATTTCTTCTGTCATCCTCTTCAATGTTGTATTCAGGATATATGTTATGCCAGTTTAGACTTCTAAAGAACAGTTATATTTAAATCGAATCTCATTAAATTCCATTTTAGTTATTATTATTTTATTAGAATTAATAGTTTATAAAAATTTAGAAATCAGTTAACACTGAGGATTTATAAATATCTTTTCGCGAAAGACAGACTGAAGCCTTGACGGTCTTTAATTACTTAAGGTTAATATAATTTAAACTTTTTATTATGAAAAAATTAACGAATTTAAAAGGTGCAAAAGCGCTTAGTAGAAATGAACAAAGAGCCATCGAAGGTGGTGGTTACTTTTCATGTACTCAGCAAGGAAATAATACTTGTTGCCAAACATACCCAAGTGGTTTTATTCTTTGCGAGCCAGGAAGGTGTCCAAGCGTACCTACAAGGTGTTTTTGGTTTTAACAAACAACTAAATGCTTTAATACAAATAGCGTAAACTTTTCTTTACAATACAATAGACACAAACCTTGAGTGTCTTTAATTCTTCAAGGCTAATATATTCTTAAAATTATTTATTATGAAAAAATTAGCAAATTTAAAAGGTGTAAAAACCTTAAACAAATCTCAGCAATTGTCTATAAAAGGCGCTGGAAAATGTCAAGTTGGCTGTGCTGGAAAAAATACTGGTGATTCTTGTTATGCAACTGGAGTTTCACCTAACTGTTCTTGCCCAGGCCTGTGTTCTGGAGGAGTATGTAATCCTTTTTAAGCAAAAATATAAGCCGAGTAGATTTTTCCTTCTTGGCTTATTATTTTAAAATTAAATTAAAACCTTGACAGTCTTAAAATGTTCAAGGGTATAAATTGTTTAAACTCTTTTAATTATGAAAAAATTAGTAAATTTAAAAGGAATTAATATTTTAAGTAAAAAACAACAGAAATTAATTAATGGAATGTGGGGTTGGACTGGGATTTGTGTTGCTAAATGTGAAGGGGAATATACTGTGATATGTGAAGGAGCGACATGCACGGCTTATGATTGGGTTGGGTGTTTTTCATCAAGTGGTAATAAAGAATGTGATGATATACCTGATGAATGAAATATCTAGTATTTACATGGTAAATAATAAAACTTAAATTATGAAAAATATAAATAAATTAGACCGTTTTAGAATTCTTAGTAAAATAGAACAAAAATTAATTAAAGGAGGCTGGGGCTGGACAGGTCTCTGTATTGCTAGCTGTTATGATGATTTCACTGTGCAATGTTCTGGATTAGCTTGTTCTGCTACTGATAATGTTGGATGTACAGGTACCGATAATAGTGGCAATCAAGTTGCTGAAACTTGTGATGTTGCAATAGAATAATTCATTAAATTTAAATGAATTTTTTTGTTAAATAAAAAAGTTCGCTACTCAATTTAAAAACATCAATAATGAAAAAAACACTATTCTTTACAACTATTTTAATTATTATTTCTTGTAATAAAAATGATTTTTCTGATACAACAATAATAAATACACATAGAATTCTGAATAGTGACCTAATGATAATAAAACTACAACCTTTTAGGGTTTTAGACTCCGTTCCTCTAAATCTAAAAGGAATAATTGAATTAGATACATTTTCAATACAATACTTATCTTTCTTTCGTAAAAAAGAACTCGAAAAGTTAACAGCCAAAAAACTACATATTAAAAACCATATTGAAAGCTTTACAACTGGTCTTTATGCTTACTCAGGATATTTGAATAACAAACAAATTTTAATTGTCGATGCCAATAATAATTTAGATTTTTCAGATGATAAAAAGTTTGTTTTTACCAAAAATTTAAGAAATGTTGTTACAAATAATCGTAAAGTAAGAGTAGATTCTTTTCCATTAATTTCGATAAATTATAATTCAATTCAGAATAAAAAAATAATTGATAAAAAAATCATCATTAGAGCATATCCACATTTAAATTATAGAACCTACAAGAACCCATCAACAAAAATAAAACTTGATAACGAATTACGAATAGTCGCAGAAATTGCTAATTATAATTATGGAGAGTTTAACATGGAGAATAAAGATTATAAAGTTGCATTTGTAAAAATTCTAAACCAGTATAAGTTCCTATTCCGGTCTAAAAATCAAGAATTTTTAAAGGTTATAGATACTGGTTATAAAAGCTACAAATTAAAAGACACAGTCAATTTTTCGAATAACTTTTATAAGATAGATAGTGTTAATTTTAATGAATCTGAGTTGTTTCTAATAAAACTGAATATTCGTAATAAAAAAATCGGTCATCAATTTGGAGAAACTATATCTGACTTTAATCTTATAGATATTCATGATAATGAATTAAATTTAAGAAAATTATTGAAAGGAAAAGAATATGTATTATTAGATTTTTGGGGTACTTGGTGTGCTCCATGCATAGAATTAACACCTCAGTTAGTTAGAATAAATAGTAATTATTCTTCTAATTTGACCATTCTCAGTATAGCATTTCAAAAAGATAAATCTAAGCTCTTAGAATATGTAAATAAAAACAAAATGAATTGGAATCATGTTTTTATTAAAGGTAATGCCAAAAATCAGGAAAATAAACCTCATTTAATTAACAATTTAAGAATTAATTCATATCCTACGTTTATTCTAATTAATAAAGACAAAAAAATTCTTTATCGGGGAAGTGGTAAAAAAGCATTAAAAGAAATTGAAAAAATAATCAAAAAATAATATCCTCGCTATTATTTAAAACTGGAATAGTTCTTTTATAGTTTTGAGCTTTATTTTCTTGATTTCAAATTGCACATTATAATTTTAAACTTTCCTTTCCACAAACAAACCAAATCGAAAGATTATGATATAAAATTATTTCCAATAGTATAAAAATATCTTTTCGCGAAAGATAGACTGATACCTTGACAGTCTCTAACCTCTCAAGGCTAATTAATTAAATTTTATAATATGAAAAAATTAGTAAACTTAGGGAAAGCTTTAAACAAAGTTGAGTAAAAATTAATAAAAGGAGATGCAAGTAGTTGTACTGGAACTGGCACCGGTGGAGCCGGGTCTCTTGGTCATTCAGCAGCATGCATAGGGCAAAGTAGTGGAACAAAATGTATGATTAATGGCTATCTAGCTGCCTGTACTGGTAATGGTAATGGTTTTTGGTTTTACTAACCATTAATGAGTACTATACTAGACACAAACCTTGAGTGTCTTTAACTGTTCAAGGTTAATATAATTTTATAGTATGAAAAAATTATCAAATTTAAAAGGTGCAAAAGCACTTAATAAAAGGAACAAAAAGTTATTATTAGTGGAAAAGCACCAGTTTGTGACTATCCTTTAGTTGCTTGTTATTGCCCGGAAATGGGTGGTTGGTCATGTGCTCCGCAAGGACAGTGTAACTAATAAATAAAAAGAGAGTAACGAAATTTAAATTCCCTTGCTCTCTTTTTATTTTCTTATTTAAAAATCACTAACATTAGAAATGCCCGAGAAATCTACAATAATTATATATTTACACAAAAAATAACGCCACCACAAACCCAGCAGCAAAGCCAATCGCGGCAAGCCAAGTAATCTTTTTAAGATACCAAATAAAATCTATTTTTTCCATACCCATTGCGGCAACACCTGCAGCCGAACCAATAATTAGCATACTACCACCTGTACCGGCAGAATAAGCAATTAAATGCCATAAGCTATCATCCATTGGCATCGTATACATTCCCATAGATGCCGCTACTAAAGGCACGTTATCAATAATTGCAGATAACACACCTAAAATCATTACCACAATATTTTGATCTGGTATCGCACTATTCAATAACTCCGCCACATAACGTAAAGTACCCATCTGAACTTCTTGACCCTCAATCATAATACTACCATACACTAAAGATTCTAATGCTGCTACTGCCATTAAAATTCCTAAGAAAAACAGGATACTCGACATTTCTATTCTTGACAATGCCTGGTGCGCAGAGTATAAATGTTTACGCTCTTCAGTAAAATCTTCTTCTGGGTGAATATATTCGGAAACTAACCAAACAACTCCTAAGGCTAGCATCATTCCTAAATATGGAGGTAAATGTGTCAATGTTTTAAAAATGGGTACTGAAACTATCATCCCCAATCCTAAAAACAACATAGTCCTACTACTTAATAATGATTTCTTTTCTTCATTACCATCTTCAGTATCAATTTCTATATTTCCCTTGAATGCAGGTAAAAGTGAAGCAATAAAAGTGGGTATTATCATACAAACAATAGAAGGTATTATTAATTTTGTTACTAAAGCCAATGCAGATACACGTTTACCTATCCAAAGCATTGTAGTAGTTACATCTCCAATTGGAGACCAAGCTCCTCCAGCATTTGCAGCAACAACTATCATTCCTGCGTACCATAAACGATCATTTTTATTAGGTATTAATTTTCTAAGTAATGTTACTAATACAATTGTAGCTGTTAAATTATCAATAATTGCAGATAAGATAAAGCCTAAAATAGCCATTATCCATAACAACTTTTTTTTACTTTTTGTTCTTATCCATCCTTTCAACACATCAAACCCGCGATGCAAATCTATGATTTCAACAATGGTCATTGCTCCGATAAGGAATACTAAAATCTCAGATGTTTTACCTAAATGATGCAATAATAAATTAGTAAAACCTTCTTCCGCATGTTCATTATCATGACCACCCAAAAAACTGAATACATTTTCATGACCATCAATTACATTAAACATTCCCTCATGAAATCCTACTGCAAGTAATGCCCACATAATAGCTGCCATTAATAAAGCTGGGACGGTTTTATCCATTTTTAACGGATGTTCTAAAGTGATACCAATGTATCCGAAAATAAAAACGAAAATTATTAAAGCAATCATAGTTTGGTTTTAGTTGGGTTAAATATATGAAATTAAACTAATTGTTCCAATGCAATTTCAAAAGCTGTTTTACAAATACCTGTTTTATAAGGATGTTGTTTATAAACTTTTTCTAAAGCTTGTCTAATGGTTTTTGAAGTATCACTAAAAATGGCTTCGTCTCTCATTGGTAATTCTACCCTACTTTCCATTAAATAGGCAAATACTCTGGCAATTCCACAGTTCGAAATAAAATCAGGTAACAAACTCAATTGGGTGTCTGTATATTCCATAATAGGCCCAAAAAAAATTTCTTTATCGGCAAAAGGAACATTCGCTCCTGGTGATATTACTTCCAATCCCGTTGCTATCATTTTAGAAATTTGATCTTTTGTTACGAGTCTAGATGCCGCTGCAGGAATAAAAATTTCGGCTGGTAACGACCATATTCTTTTATTCATTTCATCAAACGAAATCATATCTTCAGTTACCAATTTATTACCTCGTTTATTCAAAAACATGGTTCTCACTTCTTCATCACTAAATCCTTCTTCGTTTATTACACCTCCTACTCTATCAATAATACCAACAATCTTCGCTCCTAATTGGTTTAAATAGTAAGCCGCAGCGGAGCCCACATTTCCAAAACCTTGCACAATGGCACGTTTCCCTTTGATATCACCACCGAAAATATCATAATAATGTTTTACCGCTTCGGCAACTCCATAACCCGTTAACATATCTGCAACCGTATATTTTCGAGATACCTCGGGTGTAAATACCGGATCTTCAATTACTTTAATAACACCATGTCTTAACTGTCCTATTCTGTTAATTTTTTCTGATTCAGTGGGTTTGAAATGTCCGTTAAAAACACCTTCTTGCGGATGCCAAATCCCAGAATTTTCAGTAAGAGGAATCACGTCATGAATCTCATCAACATTCAAGTCGCCACCAGTACCATAATAATATTTTAATAATGGTGCTACCGCATTATACCATCGCTCTAAAACACCTCTTTTTCTAGGGTCATTCGGGTCAAAATTTATTCCCGATTTTGCACCTCCAATCGCTGGACCCGAAACTGTAAATTTTACTTCCATTGTTTTTGCCAATGACAATACCTCATTCATGTCCAATCCTTTACGCATTCTTGTACCACCACCAGCAGCACCTCCTCTAAGAGAGTTAATAACCGTCCAGCCTTCGGCTTCTGTTTCTTGGTCTTTCCAATGAAAAACAATTTCTGGTTCTTTATCTTCGTATTTTTTTAGTAATTCTTTCATTTTTTAATCTACTCAAAATTTTAATCTATAAACATATATTATTATTCAGACGTACTATTTATAAGGAAAGCTAAAGTTGATTCATTCTAAAAATATTAAATTAAAATTTTGACAAACACAAATATATAATAATTATAATTTATTAGGTTCGAAAATTACACCTGAAGAATGATTCTTTTTTGCGCCCGTAACGGACTCTAAAACATTAATCTCATTTCTGATTTTCAGAACTCCCAAAAACCCGAAAATAAGTGCTTCTTTAAAGTCAATCAATTGCCTTGATGGCAATTCTATATCCTGTTCCAAATAGAATTCAATTCGTTGTATTAAAAAATCATTAAATGCACCACCTCCAGTAATTAATATTCTTGATTTTTTTTGAATCACCTTAGAAATTTGAAAAGCTACATGCTCAACAAATGTCCTCAGAATATCTTTAACATCGAGATTATAAGCATCGATTAAAGGATAAATAAATTCCAAAACCCATTCTAATCCTAAAGATTTTGGAGGGTTTTTATGATAAAACTCAAGTACATTCAACCGTTCAAACAACTCTTTATTAATTCTGCCAGCGGATGCCATCCGCCCTTTGTCATCAAAAGCAATACCTAATTGACTTACATAATGATTCAATACTATATTAACTGGACAAATATCGAAAGCAATTCGTTTATGACCTTCTTTGAAAGAAACATTTACAAAACCACCTAAGTTCAAACAATATTCACAATTATAAAATAATAGTTCATCTCCAATGGGTACCAACGGTGCTCCTTGCCCACCTAGTTTCATATCTTGAGTTCTAAAATCACAGATAACTTTTAATTGTGTAATATCAGCAATAGTTTGACCATTACCTATTTGTAGCGTATACCCTTTTTCTGGTTTATGAAAAATGGTATGTCCATGAGAAGCGATAAAATCAAGACGAGAAATTCCATTTTCATCAATAAACTGACTCACAAGATTTCCTAAATATGTACCATATTTAATATCTAAATTTTTTAATGATTTCTCATCTATTGTAAAAGCATTTTGTAGTGCTAACTTCCACATTTCAGGATACTTAATAGTTATTGTATTTAAAATTTCAAAACTATAGGTATTGGTATAATCAAATCTAGCATAACAAATATCAACACCATCCAACGAGGTACCACTCATTACACCAATACAATATTGTGTTTTAATATCCATAATTTCGTAAAAATACTGTAAGATTTTTACAAATTCCGTATCTTTGAACCCTTATTTAATGTATTAATAAACAATTTTTCAATAGTATGGATTTTAATCTTACAGAAGAACATATAATGATACGCGACGCAGCTCGCGATTTTGCACAAACTGAATTATTACCAGGCGTTATTGAAAGAGATAACAAACAAGAATTTCCTAATGAATTAGTTAAAAAAATGGGGGATCTTGGTTTTTTAGGTGTTATGGTAAACCCTGAATACGGCGGAAGTGGAATGGACGCTATTTCATATGTTTTAATTATGGAAGAGCTTTCTAAGGTAGATGCTTCGGCATCTGTAATTGTTTCAGTAAACAACTCTTTGGTTTGTTATGGTTTAGAAGCTTATGGTAATGAAGAACAAAAACAACGGTACTTAACAAAATTAGCTACTGGTGAATTTGTTGGAGCATTTTGTTTAAGCGAACCTGAAGCTGGTTCTGATGCAACTTCTCAAGCTACAACTGCTGAAGACAAAGGCGATTATTATCTTATTAACGGAACAAAAAACTGGATAACCAACGGAGGTCGTGCAGATGTCTACTTAGTAATTGCCCAAACTGACCGTAGTAAAGGACATCGTGGAATCAATGCTTTTATTCTTGAAAAAGGCATGGAAGGTTTTCATATTGGTCCAAAGGAAGATAAATTAGGAATTCGAGGTAGTGATACACACACCCTACAATTTAATGATGTGAAAGTTCCTAAAGAAAATCGTATTGGTGAGGACGGTTTCGGTTTTAAATTTGCTATGAAAACAATTTCTGGTGGTCGTATAGGCATTGCAGCACAAGCGCTAGGTATAGCTTCAGGAGCCTATGAATTAGCATTGAAATATTCTAAAGAACGTAAAGCTTTTGGTACTGAAATTTGTAATCATCAAGCAATTGCGTTTAAATTAGCGGATATGGTAACTGAAATTGAAGCAGCTAGGCATTTAGTAATGAAAGCGGCTTGGGATAAAGATCAAGGTAATAACTATGTGATGTCAAGTGCTATGGCAAAACTATATGCATCAAAAGTAGCGATGGAGCAAACCGTTGAGGCTGTACAGATACACGGTGGTAACGGCTTTGTAAAAGAATACCATGTAGAACGCTTAATGCGTGATGCAAAAATCACACAGATATATGAAGGCACTTCTGAAATCCAGAAAATTGTTATTTCTAGAGGTGTTATAAAAGGTTAATAAAGAACAACTCAATAAATTCTTATAAAAGTCCAGCCCAAATGCTGGACTTTTTTTATTATTTTTCAATAATTGCACTTTTATTAATTCTATAAAATATCAATCATAATTTATCAACCCCCAATATTATGATTATAATTTTTACTAAATTTAGCAAATTGATATTTTAACCCTAATAATTTTGAGGGTATTGTTTTAAAATTATATATTTTTGATGATCAGCCCCTTTTTTTTGAAAAATAAATTTATACATTTGACCGCTTTAAGAGATTATAAACAATAACTAAAAGCAACTCAAAATGAAGAAAATTATTTTTACTCTAGTATTAATAAGCGGATTAAGTGCAGTGGCACAGGAAACAGCAGAACCTGCTACTAAAACAAAAAAAAGTAATATTAATATAGGTGTCGATGTTCAATCTCGCTATATATGGAGAGGTATACAGTTAGGAGGATCCAGCCCTAGTTTACAACCATCTATTGAAGTTTCATCTGGTAAATTTGCATTCGGTGCTTGGGGCGCATATTCAACAGGAGGTAAAAATACGGGGCAAGAAGCTGATTTATACATTAGTTATTCGCCATCAGATATCTTCTCATTTACCATAACCGATTATTTTTTTCCTACAGAAGGTACTTTAAATAATTATTTCGATTATGATGGAGACACAACTGGTCATGTTTTTGAAGTAATGGTTTCTTTTGCAGGAACTGAAAGCTTCCCTATTGCCTTAACACTTGCTACCAATTTTGCAGGAGCAGCTGATAAAGACGCTAACGGAAATCAAGTATTTTCTACCTATATCGAAGCCAGTTACTCAAAAGCAGTTGGTGACGTTGAATACAGTGTCTTTGCCGGAGCAGTATTCGCAGATGACGCAGGCTATTATTTAACTGATGGTTCTGGCTTTATAAATCTAGGTCTAGGTATTTCTAAAAAAATAAAAATCACCAACACGTTTAGTCTGCCTATAAATGCAGCATTAACATTTAATCCGGATCAGGAGAATATATATCTCACATTCGGATTCTCACTTTAAAACAATCAAATCATGAAGAAAATTGAAGCAATCATTAGAAAATCAAAATATCGTGAAGTAAAAGAAGCGCTATATGACGTTGGAGTCACCTTTTTTACTTATTGGGATGTCACAGGAAAAGGCAATGAAAAAGAAGGTCATGTATATAGAGGTGTTTCTTACAGCACGAGTGATATTCAACGCAGAATTTTATCAATAGTTGTAAATGATGAATTTGAAGAGCCAACAATCAAAGCCATTCTCGGTTCAGCCGCAACAGGAGAAGTTGGAGATGGAAAAATATTTGTATCAGAAATACAAGAATCCTATAGAATAAGAACAGGAGAAAAAGGAAGCGAAACTTTAAAATAAAAAAATCAACTAAACAAAAATTTAACATGGAACTATTAACTACAAATAATGTATGGATGATGATCTGTACAGCACTCGTTTTCTTTATGCACTTAGGTTTTGCATTCTTAGAAATAGGGCTAACAAGACAAAAAAATACGATTAACGTATTGTTTAAAAACATATTTATTATCACAATTGGCTTATTATTATACTGTTTAATAGGCTTTAATCTAATGTATCCCGGAGAGTTTAACGGATTTTTAGGGTTTGCTGGATTCGGATTAGATTCACCACTGACTACTGAAGGTGGATTAGACTTAGCCTATAATGAAGGCTATACTTATTGGACAGATTTTCTTTTTCAAGGAATGTTTGCGGCAACTGCAGCGACTATTGTTTCTGGTGCTGTCGCCGAGCGCATCAAAATTGGTCCGTTTATGACATTTGTAATCCTTTACGTAGGCTTAGTATACCCTATTGCTGGTTCTTGGAAATGGGGCGGTGGATTTTTAGACAAATTAGGCTTTTATGATTTTGCAGGATCCACCTTAGTGCATTCAGTTGGCGGATGGGCAGCATTAGTAGCTGTTTGGTTATTAGGTGCTCGTATCGGTAAATTTAAAGAAGGAAAAACCGCTGTGATTTTAGGGCATAATATTCCACTTGCAACCGCTGGTGTATTAATTTTATGGCTAGGATGGTTTGGTTTTAATGGTGGTTCCGTATTATCAGCAGACCCTTCATTAACTTCACTCACTTTAGTTACCACTTGTTTGGCAGCCGCAGCCGGTGGTGTTGGTGCATTCATGCTCTCAACGATCTTATACAAGAACTACGATTTAACCATGTTTCTAAATGGAATTTTAGGCGGATTGGTTGGTATTACTGCTGGAGCCAACCAAATGAGTCCCACTGATGCTATCCTTATCGGAGGTATAGCAGGTGCCATCATCGTATTAGCAGTTTCTTTTATCGACAGGCTTCGATTAGATGACCCTGTGGGTGCAATTGCTGTTCATTTAATTTGCGGAATCTGGGGAACCTTAGCCGTTGGAATCTTTGGCAACATGGCTGGCTGGGACCAATTCACTTATCAATTAGCCGGTGTTGGATCCTATGCCGCAATTTGTATTATTTCAACATTTTTAATATTATTCATTCTTAAGAAAACAGTAGGAATACGCGTTTCTGAAAAAGAAGAATTGGAAGGACTTGATATACATGAACATGGTATGCATGCGTATGCTGATTTTAGAATGAATGAACATTAGTTTTAAAAATTTCAAATGACAAAAAATAAATTCCAATTCCCAAATGAACTCAAAACGATAAAATACAAATAACCGAATTAATCTATAATTAAAACAGCTCCTTCCCTCCCGATAACTATCGGGATTAAGGGAAGGTGGCTTATTCGAAGAATAAGACGGAAGGGTTAAAAAAATTTAAACAAACCTCTAATTTCACAATTTCAACAGCACTTTATTACAATAATTAAAAAAAATGTATTGATATTTTACTTTCAATGCATTTTTTTTATAAAATTTTTCATTTTGATATAAATAATATAATTTTACTTCTGTTTTGATGAATTTTATTCAATTTTATGGAAGATCAAGGGTTATATTTAAAAGAATTTGAACATGACAATTGCGGTGCAGGATTTATTTGTAATCTAAATGGAGAGAAGACAAATAAAATTATCCATGATGCTTTAAAAATTTTAGTGAAATTAGAGCATCGAGGAGCAGTTAGTGCCGATGGTCGTACCGGCGATGGTGCTGGAATTCTAATTGACATTCCTCATGCTTACTTTTCGAGAGTTTGCGATTTTAAAATTCCTAAACCCAAAGAATATGCCGTAGGTATGGTATTTTTACCCAAAAGAAATAACCAATCTAATTACTGCATTTCAATCTTTGAAGAAGAGATTAAAAATCAAGGTCTGGAAATATTAGGGTGGAGAAATGTTCCGGTAGACACCTCTAATCTAGGAAAAATAGCTTCGAAAACAGAACCTAAAATAAAACAATTATTTATTGGTAAAAATAAGTTGAAATTAACTGAAATTCAGTTCAATGCAAAACTATTTGCTGCAAGAAAAATAGTGCAACATAGAATTACTAACTCAAGAATATCAGAATACAACTATTTCTATTTACCCAGCTTATCTACCACTACAATTATCTACAAAGGCTTACTAATACCCGAAGATATTGGTAGTTATTATATCGATTTAAAGCAACCCGATTTGGTTACCCGATTAGCATTGGTACATCAACGTTTTTCCACCAACACTTTCCCTTCTTGGGATTTAGCACAACCATTCCGTTATATGTGTCATAACGGTGAAATAAATACGCTTAGAGGCAATACCAGTCGAATGAGAGCCCGAGAAGAATTAATGAAAAGTGACCTATTTGGTGATGATATCAAAAAATTATTCCCAATTATTAGAAAAGGAAAATCTGACTCCGCATCTATGGACATGGCTGTGGAATTACTCTTAATGACCGGGCGTTCATTACCAGAGGTAATGATGATGCTAGTACCAGAAGCATGGGAAAAACATCAAACCATGAGCGCCGAGAAAAAAGCATTTTACGAATACAACTCCTGTATTATGGAGCCTTGGGATGGGCCCGCATCTGTACCATTTACAGATGGAAATTATATAGGTGCATTATTAGATCGTAACGGACTAAGACCTTCAAGATATACCATCACCAAAGATGGTAATGTTATCATGTCATCAGAAATTGGTGTATTAAATATCAAACCAGAAAACGTTGTAAAACACGGTCGTTTAGAACCCGGTAAGATGTTTTTGGTTAACATGAATGAAGGTAGAATTATTGAAGATGAAGAAATTAAGAGTAATATCATTTCGCAGCATCCATATCAAGATTGGGTTGCCAAACACACATTGCCTCTGTCAGAAGTACCCTATACCAATAACAAGCGTCCAATTGAAATTATAGATTACAAAACCAGATTACGATTATTTGGGTATACTTCTGAAGATATTTCTACTATCATTACACCAATGGTAATAAATGCCAAAGAAGCCATCGGTTCAATGGGTAACGACACACCTCTGGCTGTTTTGTCAGACAAACCGCAATTACTGTATAATTATTTTAAACAACTCTTCGCACAAGTTACCAATCCTCCACTAGATGGTATCCGTGAAGAAATTATTACGGATATCAGTTTGGCAATTGGAGGTGATCGAAATATTTTTGACATTATCCCTGAGCATGCTAAGAAATTACGAATTCAAAACCCTGTAATCTCCAATAAAGATTTAGATAAAATAAAAAACATCAAACATCCTGATTTTAAAGCAGTTTCTATTCCTATATTATATCCAATTGAAAAAGGAGTAAATGGACTAGAAAAAGCTTTAGATGATATCGTTATTCATGTTGAAAAAGCCGTTACAGGTGGTGCAAATATTATTATACTATCAGATAGAGGCGTTACCAAACAAGAAGTTCCAATTCCTGCATTATTAGCCTGTTCATATGTACACCATTCATTAAACGATAAAGGCAAACGCTCTAAATTCGGTATTGTATTAGAAACGGCTGAACCAAGAGAACCACATCATTTTGCAACTTTATTTGGTTATGGCGCTAGTGCTATCAATCCATATCTAGTCAATGAAATTATTAGAACACAGGTAAGTGAAAATGTAATTTCCGGTATTGATGCCGATAGTGCCGTGCAGAATTTCAACAAAGCTATTGGCAAAGGTATTCTGAAGGTTATGAATAAAATTGGTATCTCTACATTACATTCCTATCGCGCTTCACAAATATTTGAAATTGTTGGCCTAAAAAAAACTTTTACGGATAAATACTTTCCTTATACACCTTCACGGATAGGCGGTATTGGTTTGTATGTATTGGATAAAGATTTAACAAAAAGATACGAAAATGCTTTTCCGAAAACCACAATAAAAGGCGAGCTTAATTTAAATATTGGAGGAGATTACAGATGGCGTAGAAATGGCGAAAAACACCTATTTAATCCAACCACCGTTTCTAAACTACAGCAAGCTGTTAGAACTAAAAGTAAACAGAGTTATAAAGTATATGCTGATGCTGTAAATGAGCAAAGCAAAAACTTAATGACTTTAAGAGGTATGTTTGAATTTAATAATTTAGACCCTATCTCAATTGATGATGTTGAACCTTGGACAGAAATCGTAAAGCGTTTTAAAACAGGAGCTATGTCATATGGCTCTATCAGTCAAGAGGCACATGAAAACTTAGCCATTGCTATGAATAGAATCGATGGTAAAAGTAATTCCGGCGAAGGTGGCGAAGACAAAAAACGCTTTAAAAAATTACCAAATGGTGATTGGAAAAATAGTGCTATTAAACAGGTAGCTTCCGGTAGATTTGGAGTGACCAGCAACTATTTAACCAATGCCAAAGAAATTCAAATTAAAATGGCACAAGGTGCCAAACCCGGTGAAGGGGGCCAATTACCCGGCGAAAAAGTATTACCTTGGATTGCTAAAGTTAGAAACTCAACACCGTATGTAGGTTTGATTTCTCCACCCCCACATCACGATATTTATTCTATTGAAGACCTCGCACAATTAATATTCGATTTAAAAAATGCCAATAGGCAAGCACGCATCAATGTGAAATTAGTTTCAAAAGTTGGTGTAGGTACTATTGCTGCCGGTGTTGTAAAAGCAAAAGCTGATGTTATTTTGATTTCAGGTTTCGACGGCGGCACGGGGGCTTCACCGCTGACCTCTTTAAAACATACAGGCTTACCATGGGAATTAGGTATTGCCGAAGCACAACAAACATTAGTACTAAACAATTTAAGAGGAAGAATAGTATTAGAATGTGACGGGCAATTAAAAACAGGAAGAGATGTTGCGATAGCATGTTTGTTAGGTGCTGAAGAGTTTGGTTTTGCAACTGCTCCACTAGTAGCATCAGGTTGTATAATGATGCGAGCCTGTCATTTAAATACTTGCCCTGTCGGAATTGCCACCCAAGACCCTGAGTTACGAAAAAACTTTAAAGGCAAGCCAGAACACGTAATTAATTTTATGTATTTCGTTGCCGAAGAATTACGACAGATTATGGCACAATTAGGCTTTAGAACCATTAAAGAAATGATAGGTCAAACCAAAAAAATAAATGCGAATTCTGCAATAGACCATTACAAAGCAAAAGGGTTAGACCTTTCGGCTATTTTATATCAACCTAAAATGGAAGGTCAAACCATTCTCT
>Ga0256847_1001032_pt1 | contig 15287 bp, 16 predicted proteins | sample TeddybearmetaG_FD_189099 | JGI IMG/M metagenome (GOLD analysis project Ga0256847, IMG submission 189099) | Hydrothermal vent microbial communities from East Pacific Rise, Pacific Ocean - Teddybear | ecosystem: Environmental > Aquatic > Marine > Hydrothermal vents | place: Pacific Ocean: East... | reverse complement strand
CCTCATGCGCATGAGTAGCAGCCTTGAATTTATCGAGGACTACAATCTCGACAGCGATGTGACCCACATGCTTTCTAACATAAGTGATATGGGTGATTTCGCTGCAGACAAACCTCTAATATCTACAGCCGGATCAACCTGGTCTTATTCTTCTGGTACAACAAATATACTTACGGGCATAATTCGACGCACCGTGGGCGGCGACAAGCAAGCGCTCTACGACTTTATTCAAGATAGTTTATTCCAACCTCTGGGCTTAAGCACCGCCACTTTGGAAATGGATGCCGCTGGCACGCCAATTGGCTCATCTTATATGTACGCAAGCGCTCGTGACTGGGCACGGCTGGGGCAGTTTTGCCTAGATGATGGTGTGTGGAATGGCAAACGAATCATGCCAATGGGTTGGATCAACTACAGCACCACACCAGCGCCAGCTCGCCCAGCCAACGACTACGGCGCGCAATTTTGGTTAAACAAAGATCCTAGCGATACAAACCAACAACGCAGCATGCCAAGCGTTGCGCCAGATATGTTCTCCATGAATGGCTATCAAGGTCAAAAAGTATTAATGATTCCTTCTGCCGAACTGGTGATCGTAAGACTCGGATTCACGCCGCGTGGCAACCACGGCGTCGAGGCACTTACTGCCACCATAATTGACCGTCTCCATCTGTCGGCGGAAGAGGTACCGGCAGAACCAGATAGCTCACCAACGATTTAACTGCCTGACGTATCTGCTGCGAAAAGCGCTCTAGCGACGATAACCAACAACGCAATCACCAGAAATACGCTGGGTAGCGCCGGTAAGAAGCCAATGACACCCAGCACATCTGTTTCGCCAAGAGGATTATCACCCAACGTTAGGGCCCTGTTGCCGGCAGCGTTACCAAACCAATAGAAAACAGTGAACGACCAAGCCACATAAACAAATCCGTAAGCAACAAATTTTTCTTTCGCCGCGGTCAAGTTCAAATGCGGTAATACATAGGCTACCCCTAGCACTAACAAACCGTTAGTTACACCCCCCGTGTGAGCACGTATCCAACCATCTGTTGTGCCGAAGACGGGAATTGACAATATAGTACCTGGCCAAACCTCGAAGCCACCCGTTAAGGAAAACATCAGCATAAAGCCTGCAAACATTGCCACTAGAATAACCAACATGCCATGGCCGAGCGTGACTCGTTGTAATCGTTGCATCGTATTTTCCTTATTATTATCGAAAGGGGACCGCCATGTCAGGATCGTTAGTGTCAACTAGCGGAAGGGGTTCATCGGCACAGAGCCTCGCATGGCCCGCGATCCAATCTAACATCCACTGCGGATCCTTTTCATTTCTTGGGTTATGCTCCGGCAGCAATGCGCGCAGCATAAAGGGGCCCACATTCCATACCAAGGAACCCAATTCGCGGAATAACTCAATGAGTGATGCCGGTTTAGTCAACAGCTTATCTTTCCGAAGTGCTTTGAACATGCCGACAATGCCAAAACCAACCACGTGAAAAGAGCCGTGGAAAACACCAATAACACGGGGCCAGTACTTTCCTGAATATGCCATGTAGGCGTCGAAGGCAACGGTCTTATGCTCGGTCTCCTCAACCATGTGCATAAGCCAAAATGAGGCGATGTGACGATCTGTACCAGCAAATAGTGCGTGGCGTTTTTCAATGAGCCAGTTCGTGAAACCATGAGTCATGCACTCAAAACCCGCAGAATAGGCTAAGCGCGCCCTCAAACTGCGTTTGCTGAGCCTCTTGTATGATCGGTCGAGCTGGTGTTCGACCACTGCAAGCTCCGGGTAACCGTTCTTTTTTAACAACTCGTTTAGACGCCTGTGACATTGATAGTGCTTGGCTTCTTGCCCATTGAAGTTGCGCATATCTTCAAGCAACGCTGGCTCCTCTATATGCTGCATGGCCTCACGCATGGTCTTCACCAGAAAAGGTTCCAGATACGGCATAGTGAGCGACAAACCATTGAACAACATTGAGCGCACGGGTTTGCCTGGTGCCCAAATCGGATTGATATCATCAGGAAAATCAAACGCAAAGGGGCGCACGATTATCTGCGCAACATTCTTAGGCCGATATAAGTAAGTCATCTCCCCCTCCCCGAGTCGATACCCGACTTGATCATGAATTGATCAAAGTGAACACACCGTATAATTTGACTATACATCAATGTTTACTCAGGCGTTGCTGCCAAGCCAACGCCCATCTCAAAGCGTGAGACTGACAATTGACTCGATATGATGGAGCAGCATTAGTTCACAATCTTGCTGCGCACGAGGGAGCGCTGGGCCGCTTGGTTGTTCACGCGCAACGGTGACCCCCAAGCCATCAATTAACGCCACCAGCCGTCTAGCTTCTATAGCGGACCGAGAACTCGGAATGAGGGGTTGAAGTAGGTTCTCGACCATGTCGTACCAAACATGATTGCGCCTCTGCATTTCCGACCTAAGTGCGACGTCGTCTATGCATGCAGACCAGAATGCCAACGATACTCGCCATTCTTCATGCCTTTCACGGTCTAAGGGTAACGATACTCGAAGTACCGAAATCAATTTCCCCCAGGCTGTTGATTCGTCATGCATAGCAGCGAGCATGCGTCTGCCTGCTTGTTCGTGGATCTGGCACAAAGTACGCAGTAACAGCTCTTCGCGAGTTGGAAAATAGTGCGTTAACGCACCAGTAGTACACCCTGCTGCTGCAGATATCTTACGCATAGAAGCAGCAGCCAGACCCTGCTGTGCAATCACACGAATACTGGCACGCATGAATTCTGCATGCTTTGCGTCTATATCTATGGATTTCGGCATAGATTGTCTACCTGAGAAGGGTGATTAAAGTAATCGCATACCATATGTTATATAACATATGTTACAAATAAATTTCCAGCCCCCTAGCGAACTACCTGAACGGCCACACAGTGTTCTACGGGTATTCCCCAAGGTGATTACAGCGCTCTATTGCTGGAAACTTAGCGCATGCATCAGCCAAAAGCCTCTGTAAAAACCTAGGCGCGCACCGCATAGACTCGACACAACACAAGCGAAAATGCTCCATAAGAAGGAATATCGCCATGACAACGTATCAAACAACATTCACACCTAAGCGCCTGTGGATAATTCTCTTACTCAGCATGTTGGTCATGTTTTCAGTGCTTTTATTCTACGGACAAAAGATCTACCAAGAAGCACCGCCTATACCCAGCACTATTGCAACTGATGACAGTCGAGTTCTCTTCACAAAACAAGACATCGAGCGTGGACAAAATGTCTGGCAAGCGCTTGGTGGTATGCAGCAAGGGTCGATATGGGGCCATGGTAGTTACCTTGCACCAGACTGGAGCGCAGACTGGCTACACCGAGAAGCACTCGCCTTGCTGGAACATCGGCTGAGTGATCCCGCTATCATCGAAACCACAGGCACTAATGTGTCGGTGCGGGAGCTGCTAGAAATTTCTGTGCGCACAGAAATGCGCACTAATACGTACGATGCCACCTCTGAAACCGTCACAATTTCCAATTATCGTGCAAGCGCCATAGAAGATGTCATGGCGCACTACAAGCCGATCTTTCAAGGCAATACTGCCGCGGGCCTAGAAATGCGGGAATATTATGCGTTCCCGCTACACTCAAGCCTCAATGATGACGATTTCTATTCGTTGTCAGCATTTTTCTTTTGGACGTCATGGGCTGCAGCGACCAACCGCCCTAACGATACCATTAGTTATACCAGCAATTGGCCGCACGATCCGCTGGTCGGAAATGTGCCACCCACGTCGTTATACATGTGGACGTTTATCTCTATCATGCTTTTACTCGGTGGCATTGGTGCCTTGGTTTGGTACTACACCCGTCAATTTGATACCTGGCGTAACGATCTAGAACCTGAAGAAGGCTTTGCAACCGAAGACCACCTAGGCACAGCCACTATCACCCCCTCAATGAAAGCCACAGCCAAATATTTTTGTGTGGTGATCGCCTTGTTTGCCGTTCAAGTCCTTCTCGGCATCCTCACTGCACACTATCAAGTAGAAGGTCAAGGCCTCTACGGGTTACCGTTTGTAGACTATTTGCCGTACGCCGTTACTCGCACCTGGCACACACAGTTGTCGGTGCTGTGGATTGCGACATCATGGTTGGCGACAGGCTTATATGTAGCTCCTCTGCTTTCAGGCCACGAACCGAAGTTTCAACGTTTCGGCGTTAACTTTCTCTTCGCAAGCTTACTCACCATTGTGATTGGTTCATTCGCAGGACAGTGGTTTGCGGTGCACGGCTTTTTTAGCGAGGGCGTTACAAATTTTTGGTTCGGGCATCAGGGCTATGAGTACGTCGACCTTGGTCGTTTCTGGCAAATATATTTGTTGATCGGCCTGTTCCTTTGGGTGGTACTCATGTTGCGAGCCTTATGGCCGCTGCTAAAAAGTAAGGTAAGCGACCCTTCACTGGTATACCTCGTTGTCATTTCAACGATCACCATCGGACTATTCTATGGCGCCGGACTCATGTGGGGGCAGAATACCCACATTAGCGTGATGGAATACTGGCGTTGGTGGGTTGTACATCTGTGGGTAGAGGGCATATTTGAAGTTTTCGCCACGGCGATCATTGCCACACTGTTTGTTCGTATGGGCTTGCTGCGCCTATCGGTTGCCACGGTTTCTGTGCTCTTCGCCACCATCATATTTATGGCCGGCGGTGTCTTGGGTACATTCCACCATTTGTACTTCAGCGGCACACCAGTCTCAGTGATAGCGTTAGGTGCTACTTTTTCTGCCTTAGAAGTGGTGCCACTCATGGTGGTTGGATTTGAAGCCTACAATCACGCCAAAATGGAAAAGCAGGCGCTTTGGGAGGAGGCGTATCACTGGCCCTTTATGTTCTTTTCAGCAGTTTTAGTGTGGAATCTAGTCGGGGCCGGATTATTCGGATTCCTAATTAATCCACCAATCGCGCTGTACTACATGCAAGGGCTAAACACGACAGCAAACCACGGCCATGCCGCACTCTTTGGCGTGTATGGGTTCCTGGGGTTGGGTCTTACCTTGTACTGCTTACGAGGGCTTACCGACATTCGAAACTGGGATCAACGATTGCTTAAAATCTCTTTTTGGAGTTTGAATATTGGTCTTGCCATGATGACGCTACTTTCATTGCTACCCCAAGGACTGTGGCAAACCTACAATGTCATTGAGCATTATTATGCCTTCGCCCGCTCTGCTGAATTTATGCACAGTAATATCATGGAAGGTTTGGTGTGGGCCAGAGTGCCGGGGGATGTTGTCTTCAGCGTGGGTGTGGGAGCGTTTGCGTTGTTTGCTTGGAAAGCCTTTATGGGCCGCAAACACGAGCAGCAGCCAGCGGATAATGCCCAAGCATAAGAAAATCTCCAAAAGAACCCCGATGAGTTTGGCGAGGCGTACTAGCCTCGCCGCCGCCGCGGCGAGCAATGTCCGACCGGCCTTCAGCGCCGAATTGGGCTTAGTGACAGGTGGTTGTGTACAATAAAGTTCAGAAACCCACTCTAAGACTTTGGCAAAAGCTCTTTTCTAAACACCCAATAAGACATTAATCGTCCAATACGCGCCCCAAAGTCTAGCCGCGGGTATTCCCCATTCGGATACTTTCACAATCTTGGAAAAATGCGCTTACTTAATAGTTCCTACCCCCGAATCTACTTCGAGTGATTATTTTCTTAAGCAATTTGACGACATAATCATTAGATTGACGAATCATACAATGACCAGTTGCGTAAGCCGTTGTAAGTAAAGGAAAATTAAATTGGCTTGATGCTTGCAAGAAAAGTATCAAGAGAAGCATCACTTGGACAAAGGAAAACAAATATGTCAGTTGAAAATCAGGATAGACCCATTGATGTGATGCGGGAAGAAGTGATCGATCAACTGATCGTCAACTACGGTCACGAGCTACTTTCCCTTGAGGCATTTGAGAGACGCTTAGATAAAGCACTTGCCAGTAATGACGCTAGCGAACTCAGCGAGCTAGTCGCTGATCTTGAGCTCAAGGCTGACAAGAGCTACGCAGATCAAAAACGTGAGGAACTGGATCTGGACTTAGATTACGACTACGGCGTAGCACGCGATACTGAATACGCCATCAATATCTTCGGCGGCAGCAATCGCAGCGGCCCATGGAATGTACCGAAAGAAATCATAATGCTCAACTTGTTTGGTGGTGGTGATATCGACTTTACAGAAGCAAAATTCACTCACCCATCGGTTCGCATCAGAATGTTGACACTATTTGGAAGCGCCTGTATCTACGTCAGGGAAGACATCAACACTGTGTCCAAGATCATATCCATATTCGGTGGCACTGATAATAGTGCACCATCAAATAGGAGTAGCCACGCACCTGTCGTAATTGTTGAGGGGCTGGTGATGTTTGGCGGCACTGACATCAAAATCAAACGATCCATCAAGGAGATTTTTATCGACTTTGCCGATCGCGTAAGAGGTCTCCAGCGCCTTAGCTCTAACAAATCGAACAAACAGGGTAAGGGCGCGACGCCGCTGTTCAAACAAGGTCGGCAATAGGAGTACCCCTTCTCAATGGTTGAGATTTTCGCTAGTGGAACCGCAGTAATGCAGACATAGCAGCGAGTAGTTCCATGGCGTCCTTACCATTAGTTTTTAATCTGACAGGGCAATACCATCGAACAAGGTCTCAACAATAGTATCAGCCAGCTCCAAATTGAGCTTGTTATGTCCGACAAGCAGCCGGAAGAAGACGGGGCCATATAACATATCTAGCGCGGTCTCGATGTCAAGACTAGTCGTTACGCTCCCCGATTCGATCGCATGTTCGAGAAGCTTACGACCAGTTTCCCGGCTTTTTAGGATCACCTGATTTCTAAAGGCTTTGCCTAATTCACTTTCTTGCTCTGCCGATGCCAACGTCAGCGTTATTTGACGACCTCGCGGGGTCGAAAAGGTCTTAATGACGCTGCGCAAATGCGCCCTTATACGATGCATACCGGACCCCTTCGGAGATTTAAACTCGTCTTCCGGTTGCGCCATGAACGCGGCCATCGCAAGTTCCTGTGCATTTGCCCAGCTACGGTAGATGGTTGGCTTACCTACCCCAGCCTCCAGTGCCACCCGCTCAATGGTCAGCCTGCCAACACCATCACTCATCACAATTTTATACGCAGCCTCCAACACGGCTTCTCGTGCCGCTTCGTTGCGAGGGCGTCCTGCTTTTCGCTTAGTCTGTTTATTGGTCATGCCAGAGTTGATTAATTACGTTACGATGCGTAATATAATAGCAAATCGAACATCGGATAACCAGTATGCCAGATCAAAAGCCACCCAAAGAGCTCTGCCCATATATCACCGTTGCCGGTGCAGCGGATGCCATCGAATTCTACGTTCGAGCGTTCGGAGCGACTGTGGATTTCAAACTGATTGACCCTTCCGACCAGAGAATTGGGCATGCCGAACTTCGCTTCGGGTTTACTCGCGTTTTTATTTCAGACGAATACCCAGACTTTGGTGCAGTGGGTCCAGACACAGTAGGTGGGTCCCCCGTCAAGATGCACTTAGAAGTCGATGATGCCGACGTATTTGTAGCCAACGCTGTGAAGCAGGGTGCCACGCTCCTACGCAGCGTCAAATTAGAATTTCATGGTCACCACATCGGCCTCGTCGCCGATCCGTTTGGTTATAGCTGGTTCATCGCAAGTAAAGCAGAGGAGCTAAGTCCAGAAGAGATGCAAAACAAATGGGACACGACCACAACTTGAGCAAACAAGCATATGCACAAACGCAGTCTTCTTATGTGGATGGTTGTAAGCGCTCACGCTCCGCTTCTGTCCCATGCGAGAGCCCAACCTACAAAACCGGAGATATCCACATGTCTATTCACGAAGTTTTTCCCTATCTAAGAGCTAAGAACGCACAGGAAGCAATCGCTTTTTACCAAACGGCATTTGGCGTCACCGAAAAATTTCGTCTTGAAGAGCCAAATGGTCGCATCGGTCATGCAGAATTATCATTCGGCAACACAACGATCATGATTTCCGATGCGTTTCCAGAGCTTGGAATCGAACCACTCGATCCGAACGGCCCGAGCGTCAGCCTTATTCACCTTCACGTCGACGATGCTGATGCAACGATAGCGCAAGCTGTTAGTGCGGGTGCCATCGTCGTGCGCAAACTCGAGAATCAATTCTATGGCGAACGATCTGGCACGATCCGTGATCCGTTTGGTTATGACTGGAAGATCGGTCACTCGATAGAACGCGTCGAGCTCGATGAGATGCAGGAGCGCTACACCGAAGAAGCGCGCAACGATTGACCATATCAGTTAGCCACGACCTTGGTCGACTTTGTGGATTGATGGGCAAGCAAAGCAAGACATGCTTCGTTGCGGTGACTTGATCGTGATACCTGAAATGCGTGGCATCGCTTCGAAACTGCTGGAATAGAAATGCTAACTCTGACGCCTAATACACGTCAAAGCACACTTCGACGGTTGTGAGTTAGGCAAGACATACTGGCCTAGCCGCTAAGGCGAGCAATGTGCGACCGGCCATCAGCGCCAGCTCGTGCCAATAGATCCGATCAAAAACACACTAAAATGGTGTCCCCAAGGGGAGTCGAACCCCTGTTGCCGGGATGAAAACCCGGAGTCCTAGGCCTCTAGACGATGGGGACTTACTTGAGAGGCGCGCATTCTATGAATGTCATCTGGCAACGTCAAGCAAGATCCGCATTCATTACTACACTTCTTTAATATAAAGGAGGATTCTATGGACCTTTTTACCCAATCCCTGACGGGACTGGTATTGAGCATCACCGTTGCCGGTACAGTATTTAGCATTGCGCGCTTCATCCATAAACGCAACACAAGGATTGAAACCGGCCGGATCACGCGTGCGCTAACTATCAATCACACACTTTTTACCGCCCTAGAACATATTCCAAATGGCCTTGTTAGCCGTGACCTACGGCGCGGGTTGGTACTATTGCTAACTCACCACATTGCAGTGTTGCAACGAACAAATGCCAGACATCCGCATCTTCAAGATATGCAGTCTCGCACCGCGAAACTCAATAAATTACCCAGCGGCCTACAAACATCTACGCTGCGCAGTAAAGTCACCCGCAGGCAAGCAAGCGTCGCGTTGGAAGAGGTTGCAAAGATGGTTAAGGAGGCGACGCAGCGCAAAGAGCTACAGCTCCGTGAAGGTACGCTCGCCCATGCAAGTGCTACTTTTGCCAGCCAACAAATTGCTGTAGATACAGCACGGCAAGCCGCAAACGACGCAGAAAATATCCGCGCCTATCCGCAAGCTCTTAGCTTCGCCAGACAAGCTCACGCACTATGTCGACGCCTACCACCCATCGTCGGCAAAGTCTTAACAGAGGCGACTACGCAAGACATCCAGCGCCTAGAACGACTAACAAACAGCGGTATTAGAATTTAATACCAATGCCTAAGTTGTATGTCACGTCTGTTTTGCTATTACCGACCGAAGGTTTAGTTTCGTGTCGTAAATCAATTCGCGCTACCGCGTCAATCTTAGAGCTAAGTGCGTAGCGTAGGCCGGTTGAAGACTCTATAACTTCGCCGCGGTCTGAGTCGGGAATGAACAATATAGACTGGCTATGGAACGCTTCGAGTTTTTTAGCCATGAGGTAACGTTTATAGTCTAGGCCCCAACGAACCGCAGGGTTTGTTTCATCTTCACCGCCTAACTCTTCCTTCACATAGCTGATACCTACATCGCTTGAAAAAGAACCAAAGCTGTCATCCCAAAACTGATAACCCATACCTGCACCGATAGTAATTCGGCTGTCTAGATCTTTTAGTGGGTCTTCAAAATACTCTGCATTACCTGAGGCATACCAATGCTCTGAAATAAAGCGCTTGTAACCGTAGTCCAGATCTAACTCTTCTTTTGTTTGTACGTCTTCAGAGGACTCGTTGGCCACCAGGAGCGAGACCGAATGTTCAACGTTATCTTTCTTGTAAAGTGCCTCGATCAACGCGCTGTAATTCTCGACATCACTATTGCCGTTGGAAACTTTAGCCGCTAAATCTGCGCGTGAACTCCACTCCGGCGCAAAGCTCGTTAAGGACAAATTGTCTTGCCCCGCAGTGGTAATTTCGTTCAGCACAAACGGTGCATCACCAGCTTCTGTGCGTAGCAGCTGTTGCTCGCCGTCGGCTACAAACTGGCCTTCAATTCGCCCGCTTGCACTCTCAACAAAAAATTTATCCTCAGTTTCCATACGTGCAATAGCATCTAACGCAATAGGTAAGTCGCCTGCATATTCAGTATTCAGCAACACCACGCCACCAGAGATACTATCTACGGTTCCCGTAAGACGATCGCCATTGTTCAAAACAATGACGTCAGCTGCTGCACTTGATGTGACGAAAGTAAGCGCTAAAAAATTCAGTAATAGTGTTTTCACAAAAACCAGTTCCTTTTGAGTTAATTTGTTTGTTGTTTGTTGGATTGTAGAGACGCCTGGCCTACCCAATGCCGCGCAAAATATTGCGCCGTGCGTCCATTTCTAACGCCGCGAGCAAGCGCCCATTGCAGCGCCACAGTACGTAACTGTTTATCTGTTAAGTCTATAGCGACGCCGTGCTGCACGGCCAATTTATTTACCCAATGATCAACCACGCTAAGATATGCGTCTTGCTTAAAGGGGTAAAAAGACAGCCACAAACCGAAGCGGTCCGACAACGATATTTTTTCTTCAACCACTTCGCTTTCGTGGAGTTCATGGTCAACTACCCGTGTGTTTAAATTGTCGCTCATATGCTCCGGCACCAAGTGTCGACGATTCGACGTTGCATAAATCAGCACATTGCTTGCGGTTTTAAAAATGGAACCTTCAAGTGCGCTCTTAAGTGCTTTGAAGGATGCATCTTCAACCGCAAACGAAAGGTCGTCACAAAAAACAACGAATTGATAGGGCTCACTTGAAAGCCGCTCGACCACTTGAGCAAGACACGCTAAATCTTCTTTTTGAATCTCCACTAAACGCAATCCTGAACCAGCATAGGCGTTCAGCAAGGCATGTATCAGAGAACTTTTGCCGGTGCCTCGGGCACCCCACAGCAGCGCATTGTTGGCGGGCAGCCCGGCAATAAACTGGGCCGTATTGTCGACCAATTGGCTTCTTTGAGCATCAATATGCAGTAAATCATCAAGGTGAATATCATCCACCGTGGCGGCAGCTACAAATTCGCTACGCCATTGGCCAACCCGCCAAATAGCAGCAGTATGGATTTTCCAATCTATATGAGGTTTTGCTGGCAAGAGTTCTAGCACTCGCTCAAGAACCTCATCAAGAACAGATGGCCTGTTTATATTCGACACAGGTGTAGTCTCAATAAGTCATCGTTTAATTTGCGCGCGCATTGTACTCAAGTCTGCTGAGAGTTGGACACCTTCTGTGCTATAATTTTCTACTTTGTTTGATCGTATCGATAAGCCATTTATGTCTACACATCCTGGCCCAGAGCGTCGTAAGACGAAAAAAGACAGACGAGAAACCCCTCTAGATCGTCGCAACGAAGATCGCGTAGTAGATGATCTTACGCCTCGCCGTGGACAAAATAAGGAAGACCGACGCGAACCAGACTAGCGTACTTACTTGTTAACGCTCATACCGATAGAGAAACCCACCAAATAGACACTTTTCTTACGTTTCCCGCACTCGATTCAAGGACACAACATTACTGGCCAGTTTGGCGTAAATGAGCCGCTTGCCAGCACTGTCTTCTAAACCAATACTGCCCGGCTTAAAAAAATGTAAGCCAAAGCTCTGGTTCTTACCTTCACCTTGCAATATTAAGGTGTGCCCGTGAAGCCGCCACTGCCCACGCCATTTATCGCCTTGGTATAGGCGCACAAAATCCCCTGCATCACCGCCACCGAGTAACGCAAGATTAGTCTCATTTTCGCCTTCTGCTTCGCCCGCGCACAGCCAGTTGCCGGGTAGATCTATTTTGGCCAGCCAAGCCTGCCGGGCCTGACGTGTTGTACGCACATACAAAAAAGCGATCAAACTAACGCCCGCAAGCACTAAAAAAGACACACCTACTCCTTTAAAAAAATACCGTCGCACCTCAGGCTCTATGTATAGTTCATGCATGACCATGGCATGCCTACTGGCCAAGGGCTTTAACGCAAACGTGTGGTTTACAAAGCCTCTATATAAGGAGTTTGCCATACACAGACACATAAGCGAACATCCTGCGTGTTCACTCATCACTCAGGATTTTTATGCGCTTTAGCTTCTGGCCAAACCCTAGCCAATCTTTCGAAGATGTTTTGCACCTCACCCAGCATGCTGAAGCAACCGCGTGGGATGGTATCTGGTACGCAGATCACTTCATGCCAAACGCAGAAGATACGAGCGGGCCTTATCCGGAAGCATGGACAACCCTCGCCGCCCTTGGTGCCAAAACCCAACGCTTACGCATTGGCACCTTGGTTAGTGGCAACACTTATAGGCACCCTGCGGTATTGGCAAAAATGGCAGCTACACTAGACCACATTACTCAGGGACGCACGGTCTTAGGGTTAGGCAGCGGTTGGCAGGAAAACGAACACACACAGTATGGTCTACCGTTCTACACCGTAGCAAAGCGTCTAGCCCGTCTGGACGAAGCTTGCCAGGTCATTAAAGCACTCTATACACAAACCAGTGCTAATTTCGACGGTGAATATTACCAACTCACCAACGCCTCGTTAGAACCAAAACCCGTACAAACGCCTTTGCCGCTACTCATAGGTGGCGGCGGCGAAAAGGTCACCCTAAAAATCACAGCAAAGTACGCAGATGAATGGAATGTTTGGGGGGTGCCAGAGACATTGCGGCACAAAATGGGCGTTTTAGATGCACATTGTGCAGCTATTGGCCGTGACCCGAAGGGCATTCAACGTAGCGCCGTAGCGCTAATGTTTATGAGTGATGACGAATCTTTTCTCAAAAAAATGCGCGACACACAGGCAGACCGAGCCAGCATTATAGGCACGCCTTCTGAAGTAAAAGACATCGTTGCAGAATATGCGGATGCCGGTGTAGATGAACTCATCGTACCAGATTGGACCATGGGACCAATGGCACAAAAACTCAGCACCATGGACACCTTCATACAGCAGGTGGCGGGCCGATAGAGTCACGCCACTTATCCTGCGCTTTAACGCTACCCATTTAAAAACTAGACAGTAGGTCCCGCATGAACGAAGAAAAGAAGCCAGCCCCAGCCGTACCAGCGGCCACTATTTTATTATTGCGTGAGGCAAGCAACGGCCTTGAGGTTTTTATGGTTGTGCGCCACCACCAAATAGATTTCGCCTCTGGCGCGCTGGTATTCCCCGGCGGTAAGGCAGACCCGCAAGATTTTGCCGACGACCTCCTACCTTGGCTTGCTGGAGCATCTGAAGATCCAGACATGCGTGCAATTCAAGTTAGCGCAATACGCGAAGCTTTCGAAGAGTGTGGCGTTTTACTCGCGCGAGAAAAAGGCAGTGATGCTCTTATACCTGGCGCGCGTTTGACAGAACTTGATCAATACCGCGAGCCACTCAATAGTGGTGCCATTAGCCTCCTAGATTTTTTAAGCCAACAAGAGTTGCTGCTGGCCTGCGATACACTGACTCATTTTGCCCATTGGATAACACCGCCCATGATGCCGAAGCGGTTTGATACGCACTTTTATCTTGCCCTAGCACCCGCAGATCACGTGGCGCTACATGATGGATATGAGTCTGTTGATTCGGTCTGGATAAGCCCAAACGACGCCATTAGTGAAGCTGCGGCAGGTACCAAAACAGTAATTTTCCCGACCCTACGTAACCTAGAAAAGTTAGCCGTTTCTAGCTCGCCAAATGCGGCCATTGAACTTGCCCTGGGGGATGAAATTGTGCCTGTCTTACCGTGGACTGAAGCCCGCGAAGATGGGACGTACCTGTGTATTCAAAAAGAAGCTGGATATGCAATAAGTGAAGAAAAAATGCCTGCGAGAAAGGCTAAGTAAGCCTGTTAATGGATCATCTTTTGGTCGCCCATTTGGTGTTGTAGCTCAGCCACGGTCAGTAGCAGTGCTTCGTAATAACCGCGAACCTCGCGCCGTCGATCGCGCTCATGTAGAGAAAGTTGTTCCGACGACGCGCGTAAGCGACGTAGTTGCAGAATAATTTCATCGCGCATTTTTCTAGCGTGGTAAATTTCTAGTAAGTCTACGCCGCTGTGCTGATTTTCTTCCATTTCGATCTTGTGTACTGCTTTTATTCAATCTAGATGGATAACTCGGGCTTCGCCATTTTTTTAGCCACATTAGTGACATTTGTTGCATCTATGTGCACGAATACATACTGTCATTAGCCTAAAAATTTAGTTTAGCACCCCAAAAAACCGATTATTTCGAGGTAGGAGAAACGATGTCTAACGATGCCATGTTGTACGAAGTAGCAGACCATGTTGCCACAATCACTTTTAACAAGCCTGACCAGCAGAACACCATTTCTGGTCCCATGCTCAACAGTTTGACGGAGTACCTATTGCAAGCAGACGCGGATACTGATGTCCGCGCCATTATTATTACGGGCACCGGCAAATTTTTCTGTGCAGGCTTAGATCTGCGAGGCAGCGACATCACCACCAAGCTAGCCGAAGGCAAAAAGTCACCTGCCAATCTAGATCTAAGAAATACACCACCCACGGTTTTACACAACCTAGACACACCAACGATTGCAGCCATTAACGGTTCAGCCGCCGGTTACGGCATGGATCTAGCCCTTGGTTGCGACATTCGTATCATGGCAGACAATGCAAAACTAGCTGCCGCATTTACTGCCCGCGGAGTTGTCCCTGAGTCCGGTGGTACATGGATTTTGCCGCGTCTCATCGGCTGGTCAAAAGCATCAGAAATAATATTTACCGGTAAGACCCTGTTGGCCCATGAGTGTGAAGAAATGGGTTTGGTGTCACATGTTGTGAACAACAATGAAGTGCATGAACGGGCACTCACCATGGGTAAGGATATTGCTAAGAATGCGCCATTGGCCGTGCAAGCCTCAAAACGCATGATGCGCATGGGTATGAACGAAAATTTCAACGATCACGTGCATCACGTATTTTTACAATTATTGCCACTTTTTCAATCTGATGATTTTAAAGAAGGCATGGCTTCTTTTATGGAAAAACGCGCCCCAGACTTTAAAGGTCGCTAAGGCAAAACTGCCCGGCCTAAGCCGTCGGTTTCAAGCTGTGGGAGCTGCCAAATC
>Ga0256847_1001031_pt1 | contig 15292 bp, 9 predicted proteins | sample TeddybearmetaG_FD_189099 | JGI IMG/M metagenome (GOLD analysis project Ga0256847, IMG submission 189099) | Hydrothermal vent microbial communities from East Pacific Rise, Pacific Ocean - Teddybear | ecosystem: Environmental > Aquatic > Marine > Hydrothermal vents | place: Pacific Ocean: East... | reverse complement strand
ATTCCAGTCTTTATAGGATATACGGGGCAAACTACATATAACGGAGAAAGTCTGGTAAACATGCCGGTAAAAGTAGGTTCACTTGCAGACTACTTAGCGATCTTTGGGCAGGAAGCTCCGAAAGTTCAATTTAGTATGAAGGCAAATCTATTGCCAGAAAGAGTTAGCATTCTTACAAAATTGGAAGCCACAACAACTAAAGAAAAAGCAAACGCTGATGCTGCCGTGGCCGCTGTGACAGGTACAGTACCAGATAAATTGACTCAGGCCAAATCAGTTGCTGATGCAGCCGATGTGGCTGCTAAAGCTGCTTTGAGTACTGCAAAGGGCGATGCAAATATAACTGCCTTAACAAACGCAAAGGCAGCAATAGCTGCTATTGCAGTTGGTACTGAGCCAACACAGACTCAAAAAGATAACCTGAAAAATGCTCAGAATACAATTAACACTCTTGTTTCCAATGCTAATTTCATCTATAAGGGTACGGCATACGTCCTAGCCAAAACAACCATTAACTATAGAATGTATAGCAGTTTAAAGTTTTTTTATGAAAATGGTGGCGGCGAATGCTATATTTTGAGTATAGGAGGTTATGATTTCAACAAGACATCAATTGATGATACTGATCCATTTGGAAAAGCTATTACCATGCTCGAAAAAGAGATGGAGCCAACCATGCTGGTAATTCCCGACCTAATTGAAATGGTAGATACCGATGCCTATTCATTACAAATGCAGATGATAAATCATTGTGGTAAAATGATGAATCGTGTAGCCATTTTGGATATTCCAGGTGGTTTTACAGAAGTTGTTGGGGAGACTACGAGTGTACAAAAGTTTAGAAATGCCGTAGAACCTTTAGATCCTAAATTCAATAGCTATGCCGCTGCATATTATCCTTGGTTACATACTACTGTGTATCAAACTTCTGAAATTTCGGCTGAAAACCTAAAGAGTGAAGATGATTTATTTACTCCATTAATAGGTTTGACAACAGATGAATTTACAAACGCTAAAGGGATAGTAAATACTGGGATGACTGGTGTAGTGACTAAATTAATTGAAGAGTTAAATAAAACAGCTTCGCCAGACAAAGATTCAGTTCAGTATGATGTAATTCTTAAAAGTTTGAGCAAATCTTACGCACAATTAATAGGAGCTATTAAGCAAGAGATGAATTTATTGGCACCTAGTGCAGGAATGGCTGGAATTTATACGGCAACAGATAATAATCAAGGGGTTTGGAAAGCACCCGCAAATGTGGGGATACAAAGTACTATTTCACCCGCCATTAATATTGATCATGAAACACAACAGGATCTCAACAAGCCGGTTAACGGTAAATCTGTTTGTGCCATCCGTGCATTTACGGGCAAAGGAATCCTAGTTTGGGGTGCCAGAACATTAGATGGTAACTCTAATGATTGGAGGTATATCAATGTACGTAGAACCCTGATTTTCATAGAACAATCTGTAAAGGATGCCGCAAAAGCTTATGTTTTTGCTCCCAATGATGCAAACACTTGGGTAAATGTACAAAGTATGATCAGTAATTTTCTCACGGGTATTTGGAAACAAGGAGGTCTGGTAGGCCCAAAACCTGCAGATGCCTTTTCGGTAAGTGTAGGTTTGGGAGTTACCATGAGTAATGATGATATTCAAAATGGAATTATGCGTGTGTCAGTAAAAGTTGCTGTATCGCATCCTGCTGAATTTATCGAAATTACATTCCAACAACAACAACAAAAAGCATAAAAATAATAAATTGTTTAACCTTTAAAAATATAATATTATGGCAGGAGAAGCTCAAGATGCAGTATGGCCTTTATCAAAGTTTTACTTTACAGTAAATTTAGGATCACAAGATAGTACGGTTTCATTTCAAGAAATATCTGGACTAGACACAGAAACCCAACCTATAGAATATAGGCATGGTGACAGTAAATTATTTTCGACAATCAAAATGCCGGGAATAGCTAAAACAGGGAATGTTACTCTTAAAAAAGGAATTTTTGTCAATGACAATAATTTCTGGAAATGGTATGATGCTATCAAAATGAATACTATTAAAAGAGAGACTGTAGTCATTCAATTATTAGACGAAAAAGCAAAACCTACAATGACCTGGACCTTGTCTAATGCATGGCCCACTAAAATAACAGGGACTGATATGAAATCTGATGCCAACGAAGTGGCGGTAGAAACCATAGAACTTGCACACGAAGGTCTAACCATTAAAAATGGTGGATAATGATTGGCGAATATCCTCCAGTAGCATTTTATTTTAAACTAAGTTTTGGTGGGGTGGGAAGTCTATTAGATGCCTCATTTAAAGAAGTTTCAGGAATAAGTATGGAGATGGATACCGAGGAAATAACGGAAGGTGGGAACAATAGATATAAACATCGGGTTCCTACCTCTACTAAATATCCAAATCTTGTGCTTAAGCGCGGTTTTGTACCCATAGCTTCTACCTTAATCTCTTGGTGCGAAGACACCTTTGGAGGTGGACTTTCAACAACAATTAAAACAAAAACAATTATGGTGTCTTTATTAAATGAATATGGGTTACCGCTAAAATCTTGGAATTTTGTGAATGCTTGGCCAGTTAAATGGTCTGCCTCTGATCTAAACTCTATGAACAATGAAATATTAATTGAGACTTTAGAGTTTTCCTACAGCTATTTTGAAGCTATAAAATTAATTTAAGAAATCATAGTATTAATATTTGACTATTAATTATGCCCATTGAAATAAGAGAATTACTTATTAAAGTTAAAATTGAAGAGCCTTTAAATTCAAATTCTGAAAATTTGGATATAGAACAGATGAAACTTTCAATATTAAAGGAGTGCCGAAAAGAAATTAAAAAACAATTGAATAATTATAAAGAACGATAATATGAGTCCAAACAAAATGGAAATAGTAGCTTATGAAAATAATAAGTATCTGGGTTATGGAAAATCGTCTTGCACTGTTAAAATTAATCCGGCATCCTATAGCCATACTCATAAAGTTAATTATAATAACACAACCTCAGAAGGCGCCCCCGGTGCTCCATTAAAATTTAAAGGCATACCACCCGAGTCGGTTTCTTTTGAAATTTATTTCGATGCAACCGGAGCCATAGAAGATAGTACAATACCTGTTTTGGATCAAATAGACGAACTTAAAAAAATATGCTTTGATTATAACGGAGATATACACGAACCAAACTATCTAATTCTTTCTTGGGGATCTTTGGTCTTTAAATGTAAATTAACTTCTCTTGATATTAATTATACCTTATTTAAACCGAATGGTACCCCACTAAGAGCTAAAACTTCTGTGAAATTTGAAGAAGCAAACAGTGCTAATATGATAGCTAGAGAAGCCGATGAAAAATCTCCGGATTTAACACATAGACAAATTATAAAAGAAGGAGATACATTACCCTTGATATGTTATAATGTTTATGGTGATTGTAGCTATTATCTAGAAGTAGCAAAAGCTAACAAGATTGTTAACTTTAGAAATCTGGTTCCAGGTACCACCTTATATCTGCCACCAATAAAATAATTGATATGCCTATTTCACCCTTAATAGAAGAAACAAATCTCATTTCATTTAATATCCTTTCGGAAGGGAAAGAAATCCCTTCTACTTATGAGGTATTGAGTATTAGGGCAACGCAACATATGAACAAAATTGCCGAAGCTGAAATTACAATGCGAGATGGAAATACCGCAAAACAAACTTTTGAAATTACTGATTCAAGCACCTTCAAACCAGGGGCAAAAATAGAGATTAAATTAGGCTACCACGGTAAAAATGACAGTGTTTTTAAGGGTATCGTTATCAAACAAATCATTAAAGCAGGTGGTTCTAGTGACTCTAAGTTACAGGTTATCTGTAAAGATGAAGCCCTAAAATTAACCATCAATCGAAAGAATGCAATCTTTACAAATTTAAAAGATAGTGCAATCATTGAGCAAATTGCAGGAAATTATAGTCTCAGTAATACTATTTCATCTACAAAAGTTGAACACAAAGAAATTGTGCAGTATTATTCAACCGATTGGGATTTTATTATCAATAGAGCTGAAATTAATGGGATGATCGTTACAACAGATAGCGGCAAACTTATAATGGAAAAACCCGCGGTATCTGACACTCCTGCTTTGCAGGTGAAATTTGGATATGATATCATAGAATTTGACGGTGAAATAGATGCTACCTATCAATATTCAGGGGTTCAAAGCAATGCATGGGATATGTCAACGCAAAGTATCATCAATGCAACAGCTAAAGAACCATCAATAAATGAGCAAGGTGATATTTCTGGATTAACGTTAGCCGATGTTTTAGGAATCGGGGTTAATAACCTGAATGCTTCAGTAGTTATTGATCAAGACGATATTCAAACATGGGCAGATGCCGCCTTACTTAAATCTAGGTTATCTCGTTTTAAAGGGTCTATTACTTTTCAGGGGTCTAGCAAGGCTAAAGTCAATTCTACTATTAAATTAATGGGGCTTAGTGATCGATTTAACGGAAACGCCTTTATTTCCGGCGTGACACATACCATAGAAGATGGGTTATGGAATACTGAGGTAAAATTAGGATTATCTCCAGAATGGTTTGTTGAGAAACATACAGTGGTTGCGCCTTCAGCTTCAGGTCTTATCCCTGGGATAAAAGGATTGCAAACCGGAATTGTAAAAAAGATTTATGAAGACCCAGATAACGAATTTAGGGTTCAAGTTGAGGTGCCAATTTTAGGTGTAGAAGGCGAAGCAATTTGGGCAAGACTGTCTACTTTTTATGCCGGTAACGCTTTTGGCGCTTTTTTTATGCCTGAGGTAGATGACGAAGTAATTCTTGGTTTTATGAATGACGACCCAAGGTTTCCAATTATTCTCGGTAGTTTATTTAGCAGTTCTATTCCCGCACCCGAGACACCTGATGAAAAAAATACTATCAAAACTATTATTACTCAAAGTAAAATGCAATTAAAATTTGACGAAGAGAAAAAGATAATTACCATACTAACTCCTGGAGGGAATACCATGATATTTAGTGACGAAGACAAGGGAATTACCGTTACGGATCAAAACAGTAATAAAATAGCAATGAATAATGAAGGAGTCATCGTAGAAAGTCAATCTAACCTAACCTTAAAAGCTGCTCAAGAAGTTAAAATAGAAGGCGCAACAGTTTCGATAAATGGTAGTCAATCAATCAGCAATACGGGAGGGTCTGTTTCAATAAAAGGAAACCAATCAACAAGTATTTCTGGAAGCGCATCCTGTTCAATTTCAAGTGATGGACAAATGAGTGTAAAAGGTATAACCGTAATGATAAACTAATGGACAATATAGATTTCAAAAACGAATCTTTTCTAGGAAGAGGATGGAGCTTCCCTCCTACCTTCAATGCCGATGAACACCTTGGCGTACAAATGGTAGAAAATAAACAAGACATCAAACAGTCTTTAGAAATACTGTTTAGTACCAACCTAGGTGAACGTATTATGTTACCAGAATATGGTTGTGGTTTACAAAGGTATTTATTCGAACCCATTTCTAATTCAAAGGTCCATTTCTTAAGAGAATTAATACTTTCGGCTATTATTAAATATGAATCAAGAATAAAAGTCAATAAAATACATATTGACGCAAAAGAATTAGACGGCATTATCAATATTCATATTGATTATACAATCCAAAATACCAATACCAGATTTAATCTGGTTCTTCCTTATTATCAAATAGAAGGAACTCACCTTCCTCCAATTTATCATAAACATAAAATACAAAATCAAGAAAACGAACTATGATGGTAGAAAGAAGAAATGGCATTAATAGAAATGAACGTTGGAATAAGAACCTTTTGGATGATACGTTCAAAATCGAACCGAGATCCTTCGCCAAAAATATGGGATACTTGTCTTCCTTTCTTGAAAAAATAAATTTTTATAACACCCAAAATAAAATCGACGGAAACTGGAAAAAATTGATAGAAAATGATCCAATTCTGTATATGATTTCAATGATTAATGAGCCTAAAGATCAATTAGATACTTTAATTCAAGATTTTGAAGATTTGGAAACAGAGGAATATAACAAATCTTTAGTTATAAAAGTATTATTAGACTGGTATACTAAGATAAATAACTGGCATAATAACCTCTTAAGATTACATGAAGAAAAACTAGCAAATAAAATAAAGAATGTATTAGAAGATATTTTGAAAATTAAAATTGAAGCTGTTGAAAAATTTAATCAAAACACTTCGATTGAAAAAAAAGACAATGAAACTAGTTTCAGAAATCTGGGGTTCGCACCGTCTCCAACAGAAGAAATTAAAACTTCAAAAGATTTCAAAAGAATACTATTTACTTTCAATAAAATAATTATCCATATACAAAGTTTTACTGAGACCTATCTTGAAAAAAGCCTTCTTTCTAGAAACTCACATATGCCACATAATGCTATGTATATTACATTTGGGCTACTCTTCAAAACAATTCAAGAGAAGTTAAATGGGTTATCTCAAAAACATCTCGATTTTTATTATTGTGATGTACTCAAACAAACATCGATTCCTTCACAACCTACAAAATCTACAGTCTATTTTGAGCTTCTACCAACAATCAAAAAACCAACTATAATACCCAAAAGAACGCGATTATTGGCAGGTAAACCTTTTGGAAGTAAGACAGATGTTCTCTTTGAAACTAACAGTGATTTAGTTGCGCATAATATAGAGTTGATGGAAATGGAAACACTTTTCTTTAATTCAAGCCCATATATAAGAATGGGAACTGATGATGCATTAATTTCGTCTGTATCCAAAAATAAATTAATTATCTCAGGTCATGATGTAGACGACACAAGAGATGACTGGTTCACTTTCGGAGCCAATAAAGAAAGTATTCAAAATTCACAAATACAAGCAGAGAAAGCAGCAGAAATTGGCTTTATCATAGGGTCTCCGGCACTTATGGTGAGCGAAGGGAAAAGAGAAATAAATATTAAAATTACGTTAGAAAAAAAATCTTCCGAAAAGATATTTTGGAAATTATTAAAACAAATACAAACGAAAAGAAAAATTTCTTTGGACACAGCCATTTCTATTGTATTTGATGAAAGTTTATATATATCTTATTCGAGCAAAAAAGGATGGTTAGATTTTGAAAGTTATTCTATAAGTTATGATAAAAATGCCAATTACTTTGCGATTCTTTTAGTATTAAAAAATACAGACCCTGCTTTGGAAAAAAGTACAGCTATAAAAGAAACATTATCATGGCCATCGATAAAAGTATTATTGAACAATTATGCACCCGTTTATTTGTATTCGTTTCTTAAAGAAGTTGAAATTGAAAACATTAAAATTGATGTTGATGTTCAAAAAATGCGTAATTTATCTATCTATAATAATATAGGAAAAATGCCATTAGGTAAGTCATTTGACCTTTTCGGTCCTTTTCCGAAAGTAGGATCCTACCTTATGGTTGGCAAACCTGAGCTGTTCAAAAAACAAGTAACTTTTGTAGAAGTCAATCTAGGATGGGAAACCATTCCTTTAGATTATGGAGGTTTTGACACCTATTACAATGCGTATTCTGAAAGTATTGAGAATGATTCATTCAAAGTTCAATTTACGGCTCTTTCTAACAGTAGTTGGTTACCTATTGACCTGAAAAATTCACCTTCCTACAATCTCTTTTCTGTTTCAAAATGTTTAAGCCCTGAAGGTTATGAAAGCGTTCAATTAGATAGTTCAAGAACCATTGAATTTGAAGGGTTCAATGACATTGCTATGTCTGAAGAAGATATGAGTTTAAAAGAACCATTGGAATATACAGTCAATACGCAGAGTGGATTTGTTAAACTAACCTTGGCGGCACCAACCATTGGTTTTGGTCATGATATCTACCAAAAAGATGTTGCCGAAATAGCTACTTATAACGCAAAGAACAAAAAGGATATACCTTTTCCAAATAAACCCTTTGTACCAAAAGTAAGTAATGTTTCTATTAATTATAAGGCTACAGATACCTTATATTTTAATATTGAAGATGCTAAAAAAAATAAGGGAGAACTATTACATATTAGGCCTTTTTGGGTTGATATGGCGGTAGCAGAAAAACGGATTGCAAAATATACTTTATTCCCTGACTATAGTGCACAAGGTTATTTAATCTTAGGTTTAAAAGGAGTTGTAGATAATCCTGTTGTTACACTGTTTTTCCATTTTTTACGCTCCGGTTCAACAAATAATATTCAAACAAACGATTCATTGGAATGGGAATATTTTTTACTAAATAAGTGGGTAAAACTTGAAAATGAAAATATTCTAAAAGACGGTACTAGAGGTTTAACAAAATCTGGAACTATTGAACTTAGACTTCCAAAAGCAGAAAAACCTGAAGAAGAACTTTATTGGTTAAGAGTCTCAACTAAAAAGAATGCTGAGCATTATCCTAAAATAAAAGGTATCTATTTAAATGCTGTACAAGCTACTTGTATAAGTGATGATCCTCTTGTAATTGGGAAAAAATTAGCTCCTGGAACTATTAAAAAAGTAATAGATAAGCTTCCAGATATTAAAAAGGTCATTCAGCCTGCAACTTCTTTCGCTGGTGCTTTTGAGGAATCCAAACCAGAATTTTATGGACGAATAAGTGAACGTTTGAGACATAAATCAAGATCTGTCACTTCTTGGGATTATGAAAGGTTATTATTAGAAAAATTCGACACTATAGCAGTAGTCAAATGTACCAACCTCAACAAGAACTTCAAACCTATTCCAGGGAATGTGAATATTGTTGTGGTAAATTCAAAATGGGCTTATGATGAACGCTATTATTTTAAAAGAGCTGCACTTGATTATATGAGCGATTACTTAAAAAAGTACGCCAGTTCTTTTATTAATATCCAAGTTATAAATCCAATCGTTGAATATGTATTAGTTAACTGTGTTATCGAATTTAAACAAAAATCTAATGAAGGATATTTCTTAAATCATCTTAACGATGAAATATCAAATTTCCTATCTCCAGTCTCAAATATTGCTAATGGACTTGGAGGTATAGGAGGGCATCTAATCCCTACAATTATCACCAGTTTTATTAATAAATTAGACTATGTAAAGCGAGTAGAAAAATTGTCTGTTGAACATATTATTAGAAAACGCGCAAACGATTTTTCTTTAGGTTTGTTTAAAGATACAGAAATAATAAGAGCTACTACGCCATTGTCTATTTTAAATCCGGTAGAGAAACATCACATCATAAATGCTACCGTGAAAAATGAAAGTGTTAAAAATATTTATGAAATAGGGATTGCTAAAATGGAAATTGGATCCGATTTTATTATTGAACAAAAATAAAACCAAAAAATGGAAGGTAAATCTATTAAAACAGTAGATTTTCCAAAATTTTAGTTATTGAATTTAAGAAAAAATCTTAGTACTAATGAGTAATAAATCATTAAATAGGCAAAGTTTAAAATCTCTCTTTAGCGATGGGAAAAGACCCAATGCCAATAATTTTGGTAGTCTAATTGATTCAGTAATTAATAAGGCTGACGATGGTATTTCGAAAAATTTTAAAGATGGATTAACACTAGCTCCAGAAGGAACACTAGCTCCTGATGGAGAGAAAGCAACCCGGATAATCAGTTTTAAAGAGAAAATTCAAGACCGCCTTCCGGCATGGGGGCTTGAACTTACGCAAAACGAAACACAAGGGCTTGGTTTTACTGAACCAATTTCTGAAAAAGAATCTAAAACCAGATTGTTTTTTGAAAAAGGGGGAAATATAGGTGTAGGTACTACAAAACCACGTACCTCCTTAGAGGTCAACGGAATTTTGGGCGTTAATAGTAGAATTGGTACTTACAAATTTGGTACTATCCCTGCAGACAGAAAATGGCATCCTATTATTACAGATTTAAATGGCTGCTGTGCTTTTGAAGTGATGGCACAAGTTGGAAAAGAGAAAACGGGTAGATATGCTTTACTACATGCACACGCACTAAGTACATTCGGTAAATCTTTTCATAGAATCAGAAGAACCCAAGCCCATTATGGATGGTGGTGGAATAAACTCTCTATAAAATGGATTGGAAATACAAATAATTATTCACTGGTACTAAGAACTCGGTCTGATTATGGATCAGATCAAGAAATTAAATTCTATATAACCAAACTTTGGGACAATGAAATTTTATCACTTTTCAACCAGAAATAAAAATGTCAAATACGATACGTAAACGATATATAAAAAAAAAGGACAAGGGTTCTGGCGAATATGAAGACCTTCATTTAGAGGGTATAAAATTATTGCAGGAGCTTTCTAGTACAAATTGGACTGATTATAATGAACATGATCCGGGACTCACTATATTTGAGAATATAGCATATACGCTTACCAACCTATCGTTTAAAACAGACTTACCTATAAATGACATATTAACCGAAGGGAAAGGTGATCAATTAAGCTCTGGTGATAATGGCTTTTATATCCCATCTGAAATACTAACTACAAACCCTATTACCTCTGACGATTATAGAAAAGTATTTATTGATCGCATTACCAACGTAAAGAATGTATGGTTAAAACCACAAAATACTGCTCCATTTAGCTTCTTAAAAACACAACAAAAAACACTTAATGGCATCTATACTATCTTTGTTGAAATGTATTCCCAAGAGAAAGATCCTGATGAACTACAGATAGAAAAAGACAGGATAATAAAAAAAGTAAAACGCCTTTTTTATGAAAAAAGAAATCTTTGTGAAGACTTAGCTAATGTTTTTATATTAACCCCTTTTAAGCTAAGAATGATACTAACTATGACCTTAGAAAATGGCGTAAATAGCGAAAGAATATTGGCTAAAATTTATTACCTCATAAATGATTATTTATCACATGATGTAAAGTTCCATTCTCTGTGGGAACTACAGGAAAAAGGTAAGAATATAAATTCCATTTTTAAGGGCCCCCATTTAGAAAATGGTTTTATTGAAAATAAAGAACTGTTAAAAAAAAGGAAATCAATTAAACGATCTGAAATTCTAAGGCTAATAAATAAAGAAAAAGAGGTAATTAGTATTGAAATTTTTGAGCTTTTTTATAAAGAAAATGATGAAATTTATCATATTCCCTTTGAAAATAATAATTTTTCGATTTTAGAAAATGAAGCTCCAATTTTATTGTTACCAAAAAAAAGCAGGGATCTTATTGTTAAATTTGATGATAGTGAATATAATAAGAATATTAATGACCTTCAAGCGGATCTCATAATTAGAGATGATGGTATTGAATTCAAAGCCAATATTCATGACCTTCTAAACGAATATTCTTTAATAGTTGCAAAAAATTATGGAAATTTTAAGTCTGTTTCTAAATCAATAAATACCATAAATATTCCTAAAGGAGCTAACTTAGAAATCTCTTCTTATCATTCTATAAGAAAACAGTTTCCTGAAGTTTATGGAATAGGCGATTTTGGTCTTCCTGACAAACTTCCTGAATTAAGATATGCTCAGGCAAAACAACTTAAGGCTTACCTTTTGCCTATTGATCAGTTAATGAATAACTTTTTAGCACAGCTTACAAATATTTACACGCTTTATAATTCAAATAGCACTGGCATTCAATCCTTTTTTTATAAAGAACTAAGTGATATGCCGAATCTTATAGATCTTATTAAAACCAGTCCTGATGCTTCAGTTGAAGATTCCTTAGAGCATTGGGAGAATACCCTTGATACCCTAAATGGAAAATTTGATACTTCTGCTATTGAGCGATTAAATCAAGTAGCCGATAATCTTTTGGCTAGATTTAGTGAAACATTTCCAGTTTCTATATTGAGGAAGATTAATAGTGATAGCTATGGTAAAAAAAATCATAATTCTGATTTTGAAAAAGACTTACTTTTCTATAAAAGAAAGCTAATTTCCAATTATTTTCAGCTAAGCTACAACAGATCAAAAGGTTATGATTATACGCAACCTACTACTATCGAAGATAATCGATTGAATCATAATTTTGAAGATTATCAAGTCTCTGGAATTGTTCAAAAAGTGGCTATTCTAATGGGAATTCAAAACTTTAAAATAAGAGCATTATCAAATATAATGGATAGTTCTGGTAAAAGAAAGCTCGATTCAGAACTTGAAGGCATCCATCTTATTGAACATTTATTATTAGCCCCACCCTATCAAGGTAATCATTTTGGATTTACATTTTTTCTCAAAGGTCAAGATAAAAAAAGGGTTCTTTTTAAGGAAACGAGCCCAACCTCTCATACTGAAAGAAACCAATGCTTGAAAACTATTACAAAAAGCCTTTGTTCAAAAGAGGGTTTAATAGATTATGAAAAAGTTAAAAATGGATTTGTCCTTCAGATATTAAATAAGGAAGGCAACATTATAGCCATTAGTGAATTTATATATGACACTGAAGCATCAGTCAAGAATGATACTGAAGCCTTGAAAGATCTAATTATGTGCTACGATATGAAGGATTATTTTAAAAAACCTCGATATTATTCCTACTACGGAAATAAAAAAGTTAATGAAGAATTCTTCTCTTTTCAAATGAGTTTTGTACTACCCTCCCAACCTGTTAGATTTCAACATCAGGGGTTTAGAACAAAATTTAATGCTATTTTACACGAACATGCTCCTGCACATATTGAATTTCATTCTTACTGGCTTGACCTTAAGAAATTAAAAGAATTTGAGAAAGACCTTATTCATTGGTTGAAACTTGGAGTGAATAATGAAAATAAAATGAAACACTCTTATAATCTTATTGAGAAATTGAAAGAATATAAAAAACTTGTAAAGTATTGATTACGAATAACCATATTATAAAAGCACAAGAATATCAAATTGCGTTCGATGACAAAAGTGAGGCTTATCGAATGCAATCTTCTATTAGTGCTTTGCAAACTTCAAGAGTTAACGCTTTATTGGAATCAATTTTAAACCGTTATTCAAAAAATGAAGTTATATATCAGTTCTCAAAAATTGAATTGGATTTAGGCGTAATAAATAAATCTAATTATGAAAATGAATTAGTTTACAAATTAGAAGAAGCATTAATCAATTTTTTTAAAACTAATATTTTAGAAAATGGTACCGTAAAAAATGGAAAAAAAATTAACAGCTTTAAATCTAAAATAGAACATTTTGAGGTTTTTATTTTAAAAGGATATACCCAATGGAATACTTCTTTACAAACACCATCTCAATTATTCAAAGATCTTATTAATGAAGATAGAAGTAAAGTTAGAGCAGTACTAGTTAAACATGGTAAAAATGCAACCGTTCGTAAAAGAATAATCTTTCAATTTTCAGAAAAATTACTTGAAAATATTGTTACACTCTTTGCTGGTAACGACGACGACAACATTATCGCTTACAAAAACAATATTCTTGAACACCAAGAAAAACACCAACTTGTTAAGGTTAATTCTAAGGGTTTCAGAAATGCTATATGGGAAATAATATTTGCATATCTTTTTGCAGAATCTCAAAGCTATTACAACAGGAAGGTATTCTTAAAATATTTAATTCAAAAAATTGCCTTAAGATATAATCTCACCTATAATTCATTACTAAAATTAATGGCACAAGGCGTACAACTTCAGAGCGAGATAAGCTATTCTTTTGGTTTTAAAAAGATTATTTTAGAGCTTGAAAACCAAGAATTAAATGGGGATACTAATGAAACAATTGCTCCTGTAAAAACTCCATCTGTTGCAGATACTATTAGAGAAATGGATCAGTTTCTTAAGACAGGAAGTTATTTACCCGAATTCGGTTTAATCTCAAAAAATGAATTTAATAAACAACTGCACTATTTATTGAAATCAAAAAATGAAGCTGTTCAAACTTATATAAAAAACTGGATTTCCTCATCTTCAAAAAAAGACAGACTCTTGGCTTTCGCTGATGATAGCTTACTTGATGAAATCGTTAAACACTATCCAATTTTTTATATTGAAATAAGCAAGCAGTTTTTAAAAGGTATTGAGAAGAACAGAGGTGGACTCAATACTGGTTCTAGAAAATTGGTAAGCGAAATCATGGCCTTAAAATCAAGATTAATTTTAAATACTTTTATTCAACAATCCTACTCTGAAAAAGAAATTATACTTAGTTTATTGAGTAATATTTTACAAAAATTTGATTCTAAAGAAATTGTTTTTTACACGTTACTTGAGGAAGTCAAGCAAAAAATGCCAAAAAAATATTACACCCCTATTGATTTATTTTTATTCAAATTTTATCAAAGAATCGGTAAGAAAGTTTTAAATCAAGTTTTTGAAGATATAAACCATTTTACCTCACACAATGAAGAATATCTATGGTCCTTTTGGGCAAATAAAAAATGGGTACAATGGTCAAAAAAAACAGGGCTAAGCAAGCAGCAATTGATACATCAATTAAAATTTCCGTTTGACAAAAAAATGTTTTCTCAAAGACTAGATTTATTTGTTGAGTGTTTAAAAACTCAGAATATCACAAATGCATATAAAACTTTGAAACCGAAGGGCAAACCAATTCCCCTTTCAATTCCATCAATAGGTGCATCAATAAAAAACAAAGTTTTTTATATAATTCAATATGGAAATTTGCCTTGGTGGTCAAACGAGTATACGGACAAAAAATTTAATCATGATTTTAAAATTATCTTGAAATCAAAACATAACAGAGAAGATTTGCTACTATTTCTAAAATCGAAACCCATACAATATGCATTTCTCGCTAGACTTAAAGATGATGTTTTATTCGAATTATGGCAAAAAATAGTTAAATCTGCAAATACAAAATCGGTTATATTTATCTCTGAATTGATACGTTTTTTCGAAACTCATTTTGAACCTTTACAATTCATTAGCAAGTCAGAGATTAGTGCTTTGAAACTGAAAATTTCAAAACTTCTTCTAAAAACAGATTCTAGAGAAATTAAGAAAGTAATATCAGATTATTTTCAAAAATGGCTTAAAACTGCTGAAATTTCAAAGAGTAAAAGTGCTCAACAATTTTTAAAGAAGGAGTTTACTAATGCATTTACCAATAAGGTATATAGTTCTTTTCAAAAGAATCTGCTAAAAATTCTAAACTTCAGTAATCTTGCTAGTGTAGAAAGTAATGGATTTAGTCATTTTTCAGATTTTTCTTTATCAGATTTTTTAAAACTTTCAGAAATTGATAGTTCAAGAGATAATCAGTCTCAGACCACAATTTTGATGATTCAATTGATAAAAATAAACCAATCATCATC
>Ga0256847_1001030_pt1 | contig 15296 bp, 11 predicted proteins | sample TeddybearmetaG_FD_189099 | JGI IMG/M metagenome (GOLD analysis project Ga0256847, IMG submission 189099) | Hydrothermal vent microbial communities from East Pacific Rise, Pacific Ocean - Teddybear | ecosystem: Environmental > Aquatic > Marine > Hydrothermal vents | place: Pacific Ocean: East... | reverse complement strand
AGCGGGGGCAATAGGTACTACGCTGGGTTTAATTATCGGGTTACTATCACCCATTCCTTTTGGATTTATTATTGGTGCTTTTGTGGGTGCTTTTGTAGGGGAACTAATACATGATAATAAAGACTCGTCAAGAGCCATAAAAGCAGCTTTCGGTTCTTTTCTTGGTTTTCTATTTTCTACGACCTTAAAATTTATAGTTAGTTTAATATTCTTAGTCTTATTTATAAATAAAACTATTGAGTATTGGGATGTGTTATTTGTATAAAAAGAAAAAGCTTTCCGATGATGGAAAGCTTTACATGAATTTAGCGATTTCAATTCCTAGTATATTTAGTTTCTCAATAGCAAATAACCAAGTATTGCAGCTTGTAGTCTAATTGTTAATTTTTTATAATCGTTGAATTTATAACTTCATTCGATGTAGTGAATATTTTAATAAAATAAATCCCGGTATTAATATTACTTAAGTCTATTTTTTTACTGCTATAGTTTTTCAAATGTTTGCCGGTAATATCATAAAGAACAACTTTTTCAATAGCCCTATTAGTTAGGTCTATATTTAAGATATCTGATGTAGGATTCGGATAAATTTTATAAGATTTATTAGTATTAAAACTGTCAACCGATAGGACATCATTTATTATAGAATTAATATGGAATTTTTTTATAAACCCACGATTCCATGAATATTCACTAAAAGTATAAATTTGGCTACCATTTTGACCAACTAGCACTAAATTACCATCTTGGTCTTCCTTTGCATACCGATTACCAAGAAAATCATCTATATTAAATTCATTAACTATTTGTGCATTTTCATCAAAAACAATAACTTTTTGGTCATCATAATAGTTGTAATATAATAAATAGTCATTTAATATATTAGTATAAGATCCAACAAAAGTATAGGTAATGTCATTATTTTCTGAGAATAAAGAGAAATCACTATTGTAAACTTTAAAATTACCTGCTCTATTAATAATGAAGAATTTATTATTATTGAGTTTCTTCATAATTGCTATATTATCGTTCACAGGTGTGAAAGAATACTCATTATTTAGACTAATAGTATGTATTTTTTTATTTGAAGAATTTCCATCAGAAGGGGAAAAGAAAATTAGATCTCCATTTTCCTTAAATAAAGGATTATTATCAATTGTTCCATTTGCTGTGAGGTTTAATTCTCTTTCAAATAAAAATTCATTTTCTTTATATAAAACCAGCTTTATGATATCAGGGCTATATTGATCGAACACGGTATGCATATAGAAATAAATATCTCCACTATTATTTTTATAGCCCTTATAAAAAATTAAATTTTCATAGCTAACCTGATTAACTAGATCTCCTGTACTTCTATCGTGAGTATATACTTTTGTTTCACTTAAGTTATAATCAATATAAAGAGATGGTGATATAACAAAAATATTGGATTCATTAACTAATACCTCCTCAGCCAAGAAACTGTCTTTTGAAAATACGATAGTACCGCTAGAAGATACTTTTATTAGTTTGTAAAACTGCTCATAAATATCACTTTTAATATCTGTTGCTATTATATATAGATTATTGTCAACATCAAAATCATATTTGACTTCTCTTCCATTATACACAATACTGTAAACATCAGGAATTTCTAATTCCCATAATAGATTTAAATCAGTGTCGTATTTTAAAATTCTATTTTTTATTGGGGGGCCAGCACCACCAATTCCTCTATATTCTGGTCCTAAATTATCTGTGGTTAAAACTAAGTAGTTATTGGCATTATCAATTATAATTTTTTGTAGAATAGATTTTGATGTTCCTATACCAGAATATGTATAATTATTAGTTATTTGAGTATTTTCAATTTTTTCAACTACAATGTCTAGTTGTGTAAAAAAGTCAGATTCGGGAAACATTTTATCATACTTAATTCCAGTAGTGGTAATTTTATTATCATCAATCTTAGAAAAGTCTATGAGTTCGTAAGTATCAGAGGTATTAAAAGATTTGAGTTCGGACAATTCATTAGAAAATAAACGAATATTTGAATTACTTGTGGTTATAAAAAAAGACCCATCGTTGTTTTTCTTAAATCCAGTTGCAAGGGTGTTACTAATATTAGTTATAGTTTGCAAAGTGTTATTCTCATCAACATTTACAAATTCAATGGAATTTTCGTCAATCTTATTTGCAATGACAATATTATTATTTTGTTCATTTATAAAAGAATCTATTAAAGAATAATTAATTGTCCCATCAGTTAAAAACGAATATTGAATTTCATTATTAATATCAATTTTTGTAAAATGAATTTTTCCCTTTTTATCAGGGTCAGTTGTATCATTATCATTGCAAGTTAAGTAGCAATTTTGATCAGAATCAAAAGTTAATTTTACATGATTAGATAACACAGTATTGTTATAATAATTTATAAAGCTAGCATCTTCAATTTCGATATTTGTTTGCATATTTTCATTCTGGATTCTGTGAAATTTATAGGAATAAACTGAATTAATATCGTCAATTATTTCTATTGTTAAAAAATTAAAAGTTTCAGAAGTAATTTTGCCTATGATACCATCATTCTCAATTAGTTTTGTAAATGAATTAATTACATTACCTTGATTATCTATTTTTAAAAAATTAAAAACTGTCGCATCATAGGTTTGATAATTAAAAGGAGCATAAACAAGGTTCAAGGAACCGTCAGAGTTTAGTGCTACATCCATATAGCCAAAATCTACATAGTCTTCCCCATTTAAGTTACCAATAATTTTGTCATATAAGATAATTCCATTCTCATCATATTTTAGTATAAATATTAATCCATTTGAATTAGACTGATTAAGGGAACTTCTACCAACAATATATAACTCATTGCTGGAATTCATGAAAGATTTAAGCGGTATGTCATATGATAAATTCGTAGGAATTGAAAATCTTTTTTGCCAAAGCAAATTATAATCTACATCAAGTTTTGTAGTTAGGATATCTGTAAAAGTTGAATCCTTTTCTGTTGTTCCTACAATTATTGAATTGTTATTAACATCTAAATGAGAAAAATATGCTATGTCTCTATTAGTGTGTTTATTTAAACCAAAAGATTTACTTTTTAAAGGTGTAAGGTAGTTTTGAGAAAAAGAAGAATTGTTGATTATAATAAAAACAATAAAAAGTATAATTTTTTTCATAAATAAATATTTTTTATTTCTAAAAAATTTACAAATTCTTTGAATAAATCAAGAGTAATTTGTTTAATAGAATAACTTTAAAAACTTATCAAATGTAATTTTTTTTATTTTATGACTTAAATCACCTTCAGAAAACTTCTTATTTTAAAAACACTGACTAAAACGTAGTCTAATCAAAAAAGCTTTCCGATGATGGAAAGCTTTACATGAATTTAGCGATTTCAATTCCTGGTATAAATAGTCTTCTTTAAATTTCTTTTTCTGTTTGGGGTTTCTGTTTCATAGCAATTTTCCCTGAACGATGCACTAAATAAAATTTAATGCTTTTTGTAAATGTTTCTTTTTAGTGGCTTAAAGTTAAGTGGCTTTAAGATGTTTACTTTATGTTTCACTTACGTATATGAAACAATTAGATTCTAAAACTTCCTACCCTTATTACATTATTTTTTTGAAAATAATTATAATACTTTGTAAATCAGTATATTAAAATTTAATTTTTATATAAAAATTATGGTTAGGTATTGTAAATTTTATTAATCAACCTTTGGAATGCTAATTTCTGATCCAAAAAATAAAGCATTAAAGAAAAGTTTATTTGTACCATACCAAGCACCTCTAAAATTAGGATTGTCGGCAAATAATATGACGCGCCCACTACCTATTTTACTTACAATTAGCGAAGCTGATTTTTTTAAATAAGTATTTAAATTGTTGGAGGTAATAAAACCGTCAACATGTGGACTCTTAGAATAACTAGCCACAGTGGCATATGGGTTTTTACTTGGAGATAACCAAACATTACTATTTCTATAAACAGGGATTGTTTTTCTCTGATAACCAAATGCTAAAGGATTGGTTAAATCTAAATCAACGTTAAAAATAGCCCCTCCAACTCGTTTTTTACCTATGTGTTCAGTAGCATCTCCATAGGGCAATTGTTTAACCACCTTATTAGAATCCTTTTCTTTTTTAATTAATGATTCTTTCACTAATTTATTTTTAATTACCCAAGAGCTTGCTTGTCTTGTAGTAATTAACGTGTTGCCTTGGGCTACCCAATTCTTTATCTTTATTCGCTGTAAACTATCCAATTGATTATAGCTTCCAGAAACCATAATCAAGGTATTATATCTATTTAGATGTACCTTTTTAAAGATACGTAATGGTACTTTGGTTATTGGCATTTTTAACTTGGTATCTAACAAATGCCAGACTTCACCAGCTTCATATGATGAAACACCTTCTCCTACCAGCATCAAAGGTTTGGGCTTTTTTAAGCTTCTGAAATTACGACTACCTAAATCCATTCCTTGTGTACTATACCCTGTGTTCACCGCATAAGCTTGAACTTTATAATTTTTGGTTGCAGTTTTAATCAGTTTATATAGTTTATTTGAATCAATATCTTGTAAGCTCACAGGTATCAATAATGTACCTCTATTGAATTGATGTTTTTCCGGATTAGTATTGATAGAAAAAGGTTTGAAAGCAGCTTTTATCTTCACCTTATGTTGTTGTAAATAATACAATACAGCAGGTGCATAATAATCATCCCAGGGAATTAAATATGCATATTGTGATTGTTCAACAGTATCAATATTTACTAGCTTGCTTGTGTTCGTAATTTTAGTTCCTTTTTTAAAAGTACTGGTAACTTTACTATAAGGCATATTATAAAAATTAACAGTCGACCAAGCTGAAGCATCATAATAAACACTATCTCTATAAGCGCTATAGGTCTCAAACATAGTTTGTACCATTCTGTATTGAGGTTGTTTGGTTGGTACTATAAAAGCACTTCCTTTTTTAAAAGATGAATTGTTTAATCGCATAGATTTATCTAATTGATATACATCTATTTTGTGTTTTAATAAGAGGTTTATGAATTCTTTAGTCCTGTTTTTATCAAGATAATCTCCAAAAACATACCCTTTTATGGAGCTTTTTTCAGCAATTTTAATAGCTGAGGTAAAAAAACGATGTTTATATTCATTCAAATAGTCCTTATTGTCAATAGCAGCTTTAATAGTGGCAAAACTTGATATATATTGATTTCTTATCGTAAATTTAAATGTGATTTTACCCATAGTTGTTTCTTGAACATGACCTCTTGAACTGGCTTGTTCAAATAATAAAGCCAATGCACCTTGTAAGTCAGGGTAAGATGAGCCGTAACCGGGATAGGTTCCGTCGAAAGCTTCTTTGGTAAAATAAAAGGAGCCTATTTTATTTAGGTCTGAAGAAAACTGTTTTGCAAAAAGTTCATTTAAAGTAGTGTAATTTTCTTTTGGCATAATAGGGTCTTTTGAAGCAATGGGTTTCATTGGTTCAAAGAAATAAGTACTATTGGTACCCATTTCATGAAAATCGGTTACCACATTTGGATACCATTGATGATACCAGTTTAATTTTCCTTGACTTTCAGGATGAACAGCTAATAACCAGTCTCTATTTAAATCAAACCAATAATGATTAGTTCTTCCTCTTGGCCAAGCTTCATTATGTTCTGTATCATATTTATCGGCTACCAAAGGGTTACCCCTTCTTGAATTTGCCCATTGCGTATGTCTATCTCTACCATCAGGATTTATGGTCGGGTCAATAAAGATAACGGCATCATTTAAATAGGCTGTGACATCTTTATTATTTGATGCAATTAATGTGTAGGCAGTTAGCATTGCAGCTTCTGCACTAGAGGGCTCATTACCATGAACGTTATATGCTAAATTGATAAATACAGGCAATTGACTAACATCAATTAACGGACTATTTACATCAACCAATTTCAAATGTTTTTGTCTCAAATTTTCAAGGTTTTTAATATTAGTTGTATTAGAAATATTCAATATAATGAGTTCACGCTGTTCATGAGTTTTTCCATATACAGTAATAGTTGCCCTATCAGATAAAGAAGCTAATGTTTTAAAATAATCAACAATTTTATCATGTCGAGTATGATATTGACCTATAGGGTAACCTAGAAATTCTTCTGGACTTGGAATGTTAGAGTCAAACGGACCTTGATTACCAAAGAAGTAATCTTGAGAAAATGCTGTAGTAAAGTTAAACACAAAAAGAAATGCAAATAGAAGAAAATTTTTCATTTAAAGTTGAATTAGTTGAGCTAACTAAATTACAAAAAGAAATACAATTTAATGTAACAATCTTATCAGATCAAAAACAAAAAAAAGATTTCTATTTTCATTGATTACCAAGTATATTCCTGGGGTTTAACATTATTCATTCTAATATACAAATTTGCTTTGGCTCTATGGTTGGCGATATGATCTTGAACATAAAAAATGCAAAAGCCCTACTTACAGTATTTTTGCTGTGGTACATTACAAGTTTCATCTAATTGTTCTTGTTTTATAGTGCATATGACATTGGTAGTATAATCAAATCCTTCCTCTATCAAGCTAATTATCTCTTTTCAATCATTTTAGAGGCATCTGAAGTATTTGGTTTCACTTCCATTCCTTGCTCATATCGTTGTGTAAGTAACTCAATCGTATGTGCTATATGTACCATTCGTTCCGCAAATGTTTTACTAACTTCTGTAGGTTTATATAGATAGAGACCTTCTGGCATAGCTGTAGCTACTGCCAAACAATGATCTCTTACCTCAAGCCAAACAGGACGGTACATTTTTGTAAAATCTGTCTTAGGAATTTTGTTTTCAGATTGAGCATATAACGAGCTGATACAAAAAGTAAATGTTAGAATTAAAATTAGATTTAATTAAAGATTATGTTTTGATAATGTCGAGAATGTCAATATATTGAATCGAATAATTTATTTATTGGTGAAAAGATAAATTAAATAACAAGATTTAATCATATTAATTGTTATTCATTATAAAAGTAGTTGTTAGTTTTAACCTAATTATTTTTTTAACTTTAAATATATTTTGTGTAATTTTAGAGAGATATTCAGAAACTATTATTTACTTAAAAATTGAAAAAGATAGCCCTACTTTTAATTTTGACCGTTTTTTTTGTAAGATTTACAAATGCTCAAGAGAATGGTAATAAAAGAGTTAATCGATTTTATGGAAATTGGAGCTTAGCAGCTGGAATAAATGCTGTAGATGATTCTGGAACTAAAGGAGCCAATTTTTTTAATACTGAAGAAAATTGGAATTCTAGCTCACCATTCACTGCTAGCATAGAGTATTATATAGATAATCAATGGAGTGTTTCCGTAACAGGATCTGTGAACAAATATGTAAGTGGTAAAAATATTGATAGTACTGGTGTAATAGTTCAGGGGTATGCTGCAGATTATTTGGCAGTTGATCTTGCCACAAAGCTTTCATTGGGTGATCTATTTTCAAGTTATGCTTTTGACCCATATATATTCATTGGGTTTGGATATAACCAGATTGGTAGTTATAAATTAGATCCTTTCTTTTTTGATTTACCTGTAGATCTTGATGTTTTACCTGATGAAATTAATGGCATTCCAATTGATGAAAACGGGTATTATGATATACCTGAAATTGGAAAAATTACTTTAAATGGAGGTGCAGGATTTAATTATTGGTTTGCCAAAACTTGGGGTGTTAATTTTAATTTCACTGCTAAGTTTGCTATCGAAAGTGGTGAATTCAAATTAGGCCCTAACAGTGTGTCAGATCAAGCACAATTTTCACTTAGTCTTATGTATTTTTTTAAGAAAAAATAGCAATTCAATTTTAAAAAATTCCAATAACAAAAAAAGCATCCCAATTTGGGAAGCTTTCCATTGACTAACTTAGTAAGTTAGGACAGTTTATATGAAAACTGTCAAAAACAACACAACTATTTTTAAATTCTCAACGACTTAGAGAAAATTTGCGGTCTGGACGGGACTCGAATCTTTACAATTTTAAGTACCGAAATTTTCTGCAACAATTTTCTTTACTTTTTTGTTCAGAGATGTCATAGCATTATAACCTGTGTGTTCTAAAATAATGACCACCAATTCATCTTCTGGATATAGCGTAAGCCCCGTACTAAACCCATTCCATTTACCATGATGATAAATAGTCTTTTGATCCTTAGCATCAATCCTAAATCCAAAACCATATGGAACTTTTCTTCCGTAAACAGTTTCTCCTTTTGAGTACATAAGATCCAACGACTCTTTAGAAAGTAGTTTTCCATTATTTAGTCCAAGCGTCCATTTCAATAAATCTTTACTGGTAGCATATACATTTTTATCACCCACAATGGCGTCATTAACTGTACTATTAATTTTTAGATGTCTCCAACCTCTATATAATCTATATCCATCTAATTGATTTGTTTTAATACTGTCATTTTCGAAACTAAATACATACGAATCTTTCATTTCTAGAGGATCAAAAATGTTCTTTTTTACAAAAGTACTAAAACTAATACCGGAAATTTTTTCAACAATCGAAGCCAATACAAAATAACCTGTGTTAGAATAATCAAAATTATACCCTGGTTTAAAGTATCTCTGTGCGCTGCTTGATTCTAGCAATGCCATCATTTCACTATTAGTAGGTGCTTTTTCTTGTTGCCATTCATGTTCTGCAACCCAAAAATATCTTGGTAATCCAGCAGTATGATTTAACAGGTTTTTAATAGTTACATTTTCATAAGGGAAGTATGGAAAATATTTGTTTACAGTGTCTGTGAGTTGAATTTGATTCCTCTCATACAATAGCATAATAGCTGCTGCGGTGAATTGTTTACTTACTGAAGCTAATTGAAATACAGATGCTTCACTGAGTGGTTCTTTCTTATTAAAATCTGCATAACCAATGTGTTTGTTATACAGAATTTTCCCATTTTTTGCCACTAATAATGATCCGTTAAAATCGTGTCTTTTGTTAATACTCTGGAATAATGAATCTAATTTATGGCTCACTTTTTGCGTTTCCGTTTCAGGATATCGCTCAATTAAAATGGGTTTTTTCTCTTCAATTGGAGCTACTTCTGTTGTGACTATTGCAACCTCTGCATTTATTGCATATTTAGGCTTAGTACTGAGCATGAAATGGCTCAAAATAATTATTAAGGCTATCGCAATTATATTACTATAATGTTTCAAATGAATCATTAGAACTTATGGACCTAAATTAACAATCAAACTTTGACTTTCAAAGGTTTCTCCTTTTTAACGTAAATTTTAGGGTTTTATGATGCTTATTGTCAAATTCTATACTATTAAAATGTTAATGTATACAATTATATCATAAAATGGGAGATGACGGTATTTGACAAGAAAGAAGTAAAAACATACTTTTTTCCAAAAAATGGAATTAGTACAAACAAAAAAAGCATCCCTCCCGAAACGTCGGGATTGGAAGCTTTCCATTGACTAACTTAGTAAGTTAGGACAGTTTATATGAAAACTGTCAAAAACAACACAACTATTTTTAAATTCTCAACAACTTAGAGAAAATTTGCGGTCTGGACGGGACTCGAACCCGCGACCCCCTGCGTGACAGGCAGGTATTCTAACCAGCTGAACTACCAGACCGTTTGTTAATTAAGCTTAGATAAAAAGTTCTATTTCTTTGCTTTTTAAGAAATTGTTCTCTTTGAATAGCTTCTGTTCTAGTATTATATTTTTCAAAATAAACAATGCGCCATAGTGTTTTACGGCTTGTATATTTTGATAATCCTTGATTGTGAAAATTTAATCGTTTCTGTAAGTCATCTGTTTGACCAATATAAAACGAATTATCTTTTTCACTTTCTAAGATATATACAAATAACATTTTAAAAGAACTTGGTTTTGGTTTGGAGTGACAGGCAGTCCCGAGTACTCGGGATAACCAGCTGAACTACCAGACCGGTGCTTAATAGCGGATGCAAATATAAACTCGTTTTTTATATCTGCAAAGCGTTTCTATAATTTTCTTACAAAAATCTTTTTCTACTAATCAAATAAGTAGTTAAAATTTGCTCGAACCCTTTATGAATATCAACAGGCACATAATCTATTTTGTATTGCATACATTTCATTTTCAATTCTTTAAAATAAGTTGCAACACTATTTTTATAATTTTCTTTGACAGTATCGGCATATAAATTAATATGTTCTCCAGTTTCTACATCTATAAATCTCTTAGGCGTATTGTCAAAATCGAAGTTTAATTCATGATTGCCATCATAAGTATGAAATAATATGACCTCATGTTTATTGTATTTTAAATGCCTCAATGCTTCGAATAATTCAGATTCATCTTTATCTGCCTGAAACATATCCGTAAATAAAAAGAGCATGGAACGCCTGTGAATTTTATCTGCAATTTCATGCAAGGCTGTATAGGTTTTCGTTTTAGTATACGATTGTTGTTGTATGATTTTCTCCAAGGTGTTTAACAACATTCTTCTATGACGTTCACTTCCTTTAGCCGGAGCGTAGTATTCATTCTTTTCTGCATAGATACTCAACCCGTAAGCGTCGCGTTGACGTTTTAAAATTTCTAATAGAGCTGCCGCTGCAACTACCGAAAAGCTTATTTTATTTAAATGCTCAAGAGAAAACTTTTTTTGTAAAGGATAATGCATTGAAGCCGAATTGTCTATTACAATATGGCATCTTAAGTTTGTTTCCTCTTCATAGCGTTTTACAAAGAGTTTATCAGTTTTAGCATATAGTTTCCAATCAATATGTTTGGTGCTTTCACCTTTGTTATATGCTCTATGCTCAGCAAATTCTACGGAAAAGCCATGAAACGGACTTTTATGGAGTCCCGTAATAAAACCTTCTACTACTTGATTGGCAAGTAATTCCAGATTTTTAATACCATATACATTCTTCGCTTCTTGAATATCCATTGATCTAAACTAGGTTATAAAAATAAAAAAAAGGTTTGACTTTGTCTCAATAATTATCGAGACGAAGTCAAACCTTTATATTTTCAATCAGATAAATATTAGACTAAGGCTTCTAGTTTTTCAGTATAGGTTGCTTTTGGTGCTACACCTACTTGTTTATCAACTACTTCACCGTTTTTGAATATCAATACTGTTGGGATATTTCTTACACCATATTTCGCAGCAAATTCCTGATTTGCATCTACATCCATTTTAGTAATAACTGCTTTTCCTTCAAAATCGTTATTTAATTCTTCAACAATTGGAGTTAACATTCTACAAGGACCACACCATGCTGCCCAAAAATCTACTAAAACAGGTTTGTCTGATTTTAATACTACTTCGTCAAAAGTAGCATCTGTAACTTCTAATGCCATATTATTTTTATTTTTAATTATTTTGTCTTGTTTAACTATGCGAAAATAGACAATTATTTTGCCAAAGCTAACATAGCTAAATCACTTTTGTTTATAATAGTATATAAAATAGTTATTTCCTTACAGTTTAGTTGACTTTCTCTCCATTAACAAAAGTTTGTAACACTTTAGTATTTGGAACTTCATTGATGTCAACTTCCATAATATTCTGATCTAGAATGATAAAATCAGCAAACTTACCTGTTTCAATACTTCCTTTTTCGCTTTCTTCAAAATTAGAAAAAGCTGCCCAAATCGTCATTCCTTTTAAGGTTTCCACACGCGATAATGCATTGTTCATTTGAAATCCATCTTTTGGGTAATTACTTAAATCTTTTCTGGCAACAGCAGCGTAAAAAGTCAACATAGGATTCACTTTCTCTACTGGAAAATCAGTACCCAACGCTACTTTTCCATATTGATGTAATAAATCTTTATAGGCATAACCACCTTTGATGCGTTCAGAACCCACACGGTCTTCAGCCCAATACATATCTGAAGTAGCATGTGTTGGCTGAATAGACGGAATGATATTTTTAAAAAAGTCAAAATCTTCTGGCGAAACTATTTGAGCATGTTCTATTCTCCAACGCCTGTCTTTTGTGTCTTTTAATACTTCTTTATAGGTTTGTAGTAATGTATGATTGGCAGAATCGCCAATAGCATGTGTATTCATTTGAAACTCTGATGCAGCTATCCGTTTTGCAGTATTTCGTATGGTTTCTATATCAAAAATCATAGCTCCAAAATGATTTGACTTGTCACTATACGATTTTCGCATGGCTGCACCTCGTGAACCCAAGGCACCATCGCCATAAAACTTAAAAGACCGAATATTTAAACGATTGGTTTTACTTATGCCTTTATTCAAATAATAATCGAGATTTTTTTTATCGGCGGAAATCATTGCATAAACACGCATTTTTAATTCACCTGTTTTTTGTAATGAATCGATTAACTCAATAGCTTCTCTAGACAGTCCAGCATCATCAACGGTAGTTAATCCCAATTCAAAACATATTTTTTCAGCATCTTTCAATGCTTGAGCCGCTTCTTTTAGTGTAGGTTTAGTTATTGTAGAAGCAATCAAATCCATCGGACTGTCAATAATAATACCTGTTAGTTTTCCATCTTTTTTAAGAATGTCTCCACCAGAAAAAGGTGTGTTAACTGTTATTCCTGCCAAATCAATAGCTACTTGATTTACCAATAAAGCATGCCCATCAATACGTCTTACAGCAACTGGAGTCTCGGGAAACAACGAGTCTAGTTTTTCTTTCATAGGGAACTCTTTTACTTCCCAGTCATTTTGATCCCAACCTCTACCAGTAATATAACTTACGTTCTTTTCTTTTTGAAAAGCGACGAGTCGCTCTAGAACTTCATCATAACTTTTTGTACCTGTTAAATCTACTTTTTGTTGCTGTAAGCCCAGTCCGTAAAAATGACAATGCGCATCAATCAATCCTGGCACAATCGTTTTTCCTTGAGCATCTAGCGTTTTAATGGCAACATATTTTTTTTGAATTTCATCTGCTGTACCAACAGCAATAAATTTCCCATTTTTAACGGCAAAAGCATCCGCTTTAGCGAAACTGTCATTGACAGTATAGATAGTTGCATTGATTACAATTAGGTCTGTTTTTTCTTGTTTTACGCAAGAAAAATTTATGAGTATAACGATTAAAAGGATGATGATTTTTTTCATGGAATGTAAAATTTCTGGAGTAAAGATATAAAATGTAAAATTTCTACTTCAACCTCAAATAAAATTGTTTGGTTTCGCTATGGATATTTTCGCTATTGCATCTATGTGTTAGATATTATATGCTGGTAAGCTTTTACAACCTATTTTCTAGTAAAAATAATCATTTATATTTGTAAGGATTTTTATTTCTAGAGACATAACTAAAATACTTAACAATTTAAAGAAACCATAAATGAAAAATTTTTTAACACTCACCATTTTAACACTCGCATTAGTATTCACAACAAATGTAAATGCTCAAAAATTTAGCGAGTTGGATAAAAGTCCTATGGATGTAGCATCCTATCCATCCAGCCATAGAATTTCAGATAAATTAGTAAAAATTGCATATAGCAGACCTCAATTAAAAGAGAGAGCTTTAGATAGCTTAGCACCAAAGGGAAAAGTTTGGAGAACTGGGGCTAATGAAGCAGCAGAAATTACATTTTATAAAGATGTAACTTTTGGTGATAAAACTGTAAAAGCAGGAAGATATACGTTGTTTACTATTCCTGGCGAATCTGAATGGACAATTATTTTAAGTACTGCAAAAAATGTTTGGGGTGCTTATTTTTATAAAGAAAGCGAAGATGTTGTGAGAGTAAAAGGAACTGTTTCTAAAAGCGAAACAGCTATTGAAGCATTTTCTATTGTTTTTGAAGGCGAAGCAAATAATGTAAACATGCACCTTGGCTGGGCGAATACAATTATTACAGTCCCTGTAAAAGGATAATCCACTACAAAAATAAAATTTTAAAAGCGAGGTTTTTCCTCGCTTTTTTTATGCACAATTAACAAAATGTCGTCTTTACCAACCCGCCTGCCTGGCCGGCAGGCGGGTTGGTAAAGACATAATTAATTGAATTTATTCTATTTTATTAGTTTTTATATTGAATTCTAGTTAAGTATTAGATTAATCATAACTTTGCAAATTGAAAATTTAAAGACTGAATGAGTTACCATTTCAATGATATAGAAGCCAAATGGCAAAAATATTGGGCAGAAAACAAAACGTTTAAAGCAACCAATCCAAACGATTCCCCTTCCTTTGGAGGGGCTCAGGAGGAGGAGAAACCAAAGTACTATGTACTTGATATGTTTCCTTATCCATCAGGAGCAGGCTTGCATGTTGGGCATCCTTTAGGCTATATTGCTAGTGATATTTATGCGCGTTACAAACGTCATAAAGGTTTTAATGTATTGCATCCGCAAGGTTATGATAGTTTCGGTTTGCCTGCAGAGCAATATGCTATACAGACTGGTCAGCACCCGGCGGTAACAACTGAAGAAAATATCAAGACGTACAGACGCCAATTAGATAGAATAGGTTTTTCATTCGATTGGTCACGTGAAGTACGCACCTCAGACCCGAAGTTTTATAAATGGACACAGTGGATTTTCATTCAGCTATACAACTCATGGTATAATAACGATACTGATAAAGCAGAAGATATTAGCAGTTTAGTTTCCGTTTTTGCAACAAATGGGAATGTTGCTATTAACGCTTCCGCGGATGATGACATAGAAACATTTACTGCTGAACAATGGAACAATTTTTCCGAAAAGGAACAACAAGAAATACTAGCCAACTATAGATTAACCTATTTATCAGAAACCGAAGTCAATTGGTGTCCGGCATTAGGTACAGTATTGGCAAATGACGAAATAGTAAATGGTGTTTCAGAACGTGGCGGACATCCCGTAGTCCGCAAAAAAATGAAACAATGGTCTATGCGAATTACCGCATATGCACAACGTTTACTAGACGGATTAAACACCATAGACTGGCCACAACCCTTAAAAGATTCTCAAACCAATTGGATAGGAAAATCTGTGGGGGCAACAGTGATTTTCCCCATCCTATCCTTCCCCGAAGGCGAAGAGAAAGCAGACTCTAAAAATCAAGATAAAGAAAGTCCTTCCCTTAGGGAAGGATTTAGGATGGGAGGTTATATGACTGGTGGGAATAATTCTCATTTATTGATTAAAAAAGCTCAGGAAATGAGAGCGAATCCTACTCAAGCAGAAGCAGCTCTTTGGCAACAATTAAAAAGTAAACAATTAAACGATAAATTTAGACAACAGCATTTAATAGATGATTTTATTGTTGATT
>Ga0256847_1001029_pt1 | contig 15317 bp, 16 predicted proteins | sample TeddybearmetaG_FD_189099 | JGI IMG/M metagenome (GOLD analysis project Ga0256847, IMG submission 189099) | Hydrothermal vent microbial communities from East Pacific Rise, Pacific Ocean - Teddybear | ecosystem: Environmental > Aquatic > Marine > Hydrothermal vents | place: Pacific Ocean: East... | reverse complement strand
GGAGATTTCTTTACACATAGTTTTTGATTGATAATTTCTAATAAAATTAGATTTGAGAGTCTATGGTATTGTGAGCGATACTGATGCTGCTCCTGAAAAGATCTATTAGGTAATTTTAGTTTCAGATATTTGTGTAAATCCTGAAGAAGGGATATTCCATCATTATAAAACTCCTTGATTAGTATCGATTTACCTTTCTCTAAAGCCTCGATTGTAGGCCCAATATCAGTTCCATGGTTAAACGATTTTAGTTTTTCACCAATCGCAATGGGCTCTGGCTTGTTTACATCTATGTCAGTAATCATAGGTTGGTTCCTTTTTTGAAAAGGTAGGCAATCCTTTCTGCCTATTACTGTGATTCATAGAATATATTCAAATAACGTTGGGTAACAACGTGTATAATGTATTGCTGGATAAGTCGAGAAATTGAAATATTTTGTTTCAAAAAACAACTCGCTAAACTGAAAATTACTAACTTTAAAACCGCAACACACCATACACAAACCGTTGTAAGTAATTCTCATAGTTGTAACATATTAACGTATATCTCGTCTTGTAAGCATCAATCTCTTTTAAAAAAATTATATGACAATTTTAGTAGTAGGCGCAAGTGGTGCAACAGGAAGACAGTTAGTTGAACAACTTCTAATTCAAGGACATTATGTTAAGGCAGTTGTAAGGTCTCCTGAAAAATTGCCAGAATCATGGAAAAATAATGAGCATGTGAAAATTATTTCTGCAAATCTTCTAGATTTAACTGATACAGAAATGATGGAACTGACTCTTGGTTGCCATTCAGTCGCATCATGTCTAGGACATAATATGAATTGGAAAGGAATTTATGGACAACCTAGAAAACTTGTGACAGATGCTGCTCGTAGACTATGCAATGCCATAGAAACTAATAAACCTGAAAGCCCTATTAAATATGTTTTAATGAATACTACTGGTAATCGGAATCGTGATTTAAATGAACCTATTTCGTTTTCACAAAAATGCGTTATTGGGCTTTTAAGGCTACTTTTACCTCCTCACGTTGATAATGAAAAAGCAGCAGATTATTTGCGAACCCGAATTGGGCAGAACAACCAATTCATCGAATGGGTTGCTATTCGACCTGACGGTTTAATCGATGATAATGAAGTAACAGATTACGAAATACATCCTTCTCCAATTAGAAGTGCAATTTTTAACGCTGGTAAAACCAGTCGTATAAATGTTGGCCATTTTATGGCAAATCTAATTAGTGAAAATAATTTATGGAATAAATGGAAAGGACAAATGCCTGTAATATATAATAAGTCATCACCAAATTAAAAAAAAAGGTTCTAGATTGCATCTGAAAATATAATTTAACTACTTACAACAACGTGTATAGTGTATAGCTGTGATTTTGGTTATTTGGAAGATTCGTTTTCATAAAAAACAACTCACTAAACTGAAAAAAACGTACATTTAATCCGCAACACACCATACACAACTCGTTAGGTACAATGCCGACAGAAAAAAAATGATATTGAAAAAATGATAATTGAAAATTTAGTTTCATTCTTATTTGGAGTTGTTATGACTTTCCTAATTCAACATTTATTTGGTGGAAACAAAGAATTTTTCAGAATTATTAATGGTTTCAAAAAAAAACTCCCTCCAAAAGATAAAAAAGCAACGACAGGATACAACGAAAAATTAGGAATGTATCAAATTAATCTTGACACCTTGAAAACAAATATTGACACTAAAGAGTTAGATTTTTTTCTTAAAGAATTAGAAGATTTTGATTATAGCAAAGTATATTTTAGGAAAAAGAAAGTTGAGGGTTATTCAAGAAACCTACAGAGAATTATAAAAACCACAGATTGGAAATTGTTTGGAATTGGAATATTGCAAGAAATAATTGATAATGACAAGAAGGAAAAAAACAAACCATACCTTTTCGGTCCGAAAATAGCTAGATTTATAAATTTCTAAGAGCACAGTACCTAACACCGTATAAAAATAATGCTCACTGATGACTATTTTGATGAGTTTAGTTATATTTAGTCTTTAATACTAATTTGAATAGTTTGCGATACGTTTTCTGCTCGTTTTAGCTGAAGCTGAAGCATCTGCACACAACTCGCAAAAAACGCCAATCCGCACTATTCTTATACAACCCGTTGCCAGTAATTTGACCAAACCGACAAAACAGTAAACAAAAATGAACAATCCTGTATTGGAATATCTAAATGTATCGGGTAATTATTCAAAAAAGGATTTAATTTTACTTGAAAATGTTCTTGATTTTAAAACTCTTGAGAAAGATGATTTTCTTTTAAAAAAAGGAGAAATATGTTCAAATATATGTTTTATTGATAATGGAGCTATTTACCAATATAAGATAGATTCGGAATTAGATAAAGCTGTAATTGACTTAAACATATCTAATGATTGGGTCATAAATCATAAGAGCTTTACTTCAAGAAAACCATCAGAATGTTATGTACAAGCTTATGAGAAAACTTCTATTTATATTTTATCTATCGAATCCATTCATAACTTAATTGCTCAATCTCAATCATTTCTTCAAATGGGCAAAATTTTAGAAGAAGCTACTTCACGAGTAGCTTATTATGATAATAATAAAACACCTGACGAAAAATATGAATATCTGTTAAAAAACAAACCACAGATTATTCAAAAATTTTCACAGAAAATAATTTCTTCTTATTTAAAAATGACACCAGAAACTTTAAGTCGAGTAAGAAAAAGACTTAAATAATTTCTTGATTGTAATCAAGTGATAGTTTTATATAATACCTTGATATTTGGTTTTCAACTCAAATATTAAATTAATGGAAAATCATTTTTACAAAAGCACAGGCATCTCACTAATTTCAGGAGCAATACTAATAATCATAACAATGGTAATCCATCCATCTGGAGGTAGCATTGAATATATTATTAAAATTTCTAAAACAATTACAATTGCACACTCATTAGCCATATTAAGTTTACCAATAATTCTATTTGGGTTTTATGGATTAACAAAAAAACTTTTGGATAACTGGAAGCTTTCAGTATTGGCATTTATAATTATTTCATTTGGACTAATTGCAGCAATGTTTGCGGCTATCTTTAATGGGCTTACCTTGCCATATTTTTTAAATCAGTATTCAGAAAGGTTAGAAGAAAATATTGAAATATTAAAGCTTATAGCAAACTATAGCTTTGCTATAAACATTCCTTTAGATTACATATTCATTATTGCGTGTTGCATAGCAATATTCATATATTCAATTGTAATATTTTTAGAAAATAAATTTCCAAAATGGATTGGCTATTTAGGAATTTTTATTGTACTATTTTCAATTATTGGTGGATTAACTGGGTTCATTTTTACAAGCCTAACAGGTTTTAGAGTATTTACATTCAGTATCGCAGCTTGGATTTTGTCAAGTGGGACATTACTATATAAATCTAATAAATGAAATTATTAATATTTGGAGCTTCGGGTTCTGGAACAACAACGCTTGGAAAAGAAATTGAAAAAAGAACGGATTTTAAACATTTAGACGTTGACGATTATTATTGGCAAAAAACGGAGCCACCTTTCCAAGAAAAAATACCTTTGAACAAACGGAATGAAAACCTGAAAGCGGATTTTGAAAAATTTAGAAATATCGTATTAAGTGGTTCTATGGTAAGTTGGGGAAAAGAATGGGAAACATCATTTGATTTAGCAATTTTCATCCGATTGGACAATGACGAACGGATGAAAAGGCTCGAAAAAAGAGAAATTATACGTTATGGAGAAAAGCTATTAACAAACAAAAAAAATCAAAGGGATTCAAAAGCATTTCTCGAATGGGCTAACCAATATGAAAACCCTAATTTTGACGGTAGGTCATTAAAAGTTCATAATGATTGGATAAAATTACTCAAATGCGACATCTTGAGAATAGATGGTGGAGTGGAATTGAAAGATAAAATGAAAATAGTACTAACGAAAATAAAAACTACTGGCAACACCGTATAAAATTAATTGCTAGCTTAATGGTTAAGTAGAAAATGTTGTTTTCATAATTTTGTTTATCTTTAAATCGGAAAAAAAACGAAAGCATGTTTTGCTCATTTTAGCTGAGGCTAAAGCATATGCGCACAACTCGCAAAACATGCCAATCGCAACTAATCATAACACAAAACCGTTACAAATAATTTCAACCAAAAAAATATGAATTTAAAAAAAATTGCATTTTTAATAATTTCTTCATTTATAATCATCAATGCTTACGGACAAAATAAACAAGTAGATTTCGGAATTAAAGGCGGTGTTAACTTTTCAACCAATGGCGGAGATATTGGATTCCTTTTTGGTGGATTCACAGAATTTAATTTTAATGAAAAGTTGAGTTTGAGACCTGAATTGCTTTTCTCAGCACAAAATATGGATTATGAATTTTTAAATGAAAACCCAGAGGCTAACGGGCCTTATACTGGAAACATCAAAGAAAAATCTATCCTATTGCCAATAACCCTGAATTATGAACTTGTCAATAACTTCCAAATTGCATTAGGACCTCAATTTGGATATACATTGAGTCAAGATATAGAAAACGATAGTGATTCCTTTTCTTTGAGAGCTGACGATTGGGATAGCTTTGAATTAGGAATAACTTCTGGAATAAGCTATGATATATCTGATAATTACGGTATTGATATAAGATATACTTATGGAATTAATAAAAGATTTGGATTTAATTCATCTATTCTTCAATTAAGTTTTGAATATAAATTCTGAGAAAAACTATTTGTAACAACGTATAAAAATAATACTACGATTATGGTTATTTGGAAAATTTGGTTTCATAAAATTGTTTACCTTTAAACTGAAAAATAATCGAAAGCAGTTTCATTGGCTTCGCGGACGAAAAGCCACGCCAACTCACTGCTAAACCGCATTATTCTTATACAACCCGTTACAAAATATAGCTGCGGAACGCTACGCGGAAATTTATCTTAAAGTGAAATTTATCGAAAATTGATTTGAAATAAACTTTAAAACTAATCTGAAAATTCTTTGCTCTGCTCCTACTGAATTTAAATTAAATTAAACATTTTAGTTAAGACGAAAATAACTCGTTTCGTTTCAACGGAATTTTAGAGAACTTGCGGATTGCCAATCTGGCTCTGCTCACTCAGATTGCAACTACATTATGTAACACTGTGTATAAATAATTGCTATGCAATTCATTAAATCAAAAATCTAGTTTCATAAAAATTTCTATCTTTAAACTGAATATAAAGTGTAAACAGCTTTTACTCGTTTTAGCTGAGGCGAAAGCATCTGCGCACAACTCGTAAAAACTGTCAATCGCAACTATTCATTACACAACCCGTTAGGCACAAGCAGAAAAAAAATGATGGAAATACAAAATGAAATATATCGACATTACGAAGAAATCGATGAAGATGGAAGACTTAAAAGAACCAAAGGAATTCTCGAATTTGAAAGGTCAAAACAGATTATAATCCGATTTCTATATAAAGAGAATTTAAAAATTCTTGATATAGGTGGTGGAACGGGAGTTTATTCGTTTTGGCTGGCTGAATTGGGGCACGAGGTTACTTTAATTGACCCAATGCCTAATTTGATAGAAATTGCCAAGAAACACTCAAAAAAGAATTTACTTAAAAACATTACAATTGGAGATGTCCGAAAAATAAAAGAAAAAGACAACTCATTTGACTTAATAATTTGCTTTGGACCTTTTTATCATCTAACAGAATTTGAACAAAGAAAAATTGCGTTAAAAGAAATGCAGCGTGTTTTAAAAACTGATGGATTTGCATTAATTGCAGGAATTAGTAAATACGTTTCTCTAATTCAATCTGGTCTTTTTGATGGAATGATAGAAGACCCTGAATTCAAAAAAATAGTTGAAAAAGATTTAGTTAACGGACAGCATCGTAACACAGTTGATAATTCTAAATTCTTCACTACGTCAGTATTTATGGAACCGAATGAATTGAAATCAGAAGTTCAAAATTCAGAATATAAAAACGTAAAATGTATTGCTGTTGAAGGACCAGGATGGATCCATAAAGATTTAGAGAATATTGTAAAGAACAAGGGAAAACTTGACGAACTGATGGATTTGATTTCAAGAATTGAAGAAGTCGAATCAATTATGGGAATGAGTACACATTTTATAATAACAGCAAAAAAAGCCAGTGCCTAACACCGTATAAAATTAATTGTGGCATTGTTGGTTAAACAAAAGGTTTAAATTTCAACAATCTTAAAACTAATCTGAAAATTACGTACATTTAATCCCACAACTATTCTTATACAACCCGTTATGTGTAAGCTCAAGAAGCTTGTTGAAAACATTTAAAAACTATGAAATTCTATTTCCTCTTGTTTATTTTATTATTAATGTATCCAATACATTCAAGTTTCGGACAAGACACTGTGGTGGTGGTCAGTCGGAGAATTATAAGACAAGGAAGTGAAGAGTATAAAAATCGATTGAAAAAAGACAGAGTTTCATTTATTCAGAAATATGTTGACTCATTGAACAATTATCAAAATTCAACAAAAGATGAATTACCAGTATTCTTTACAACAGTAGATTTTGACAGAAAATACGGAGGGCAATTTAATCTAACTGTTAATGGAAAAGTTTCACTCCGAAAATTAATCATCGATAAATTAACTAACGTAGATCTAATGTTGAAAGTTAAAAGAAGTAAAGACCCTCTTCTTAAATTAAAATATGAAGATAAGCCACCTGGAATCTCAAATTACTATACAAAAATACCTTTTCAACAACACAGCACTTATGAACTTGTTGTAATGAAATTAGATGAAATTGAGAATAATCAACATTTAGACATTGATGAAAATTGAGCTAGCTAGAGCCGTACGCATAACACCGTGTATAACATATTGCTAACTCGTTGGTAATTGGAAGATTTGGTTTTCATAAATTTGTTTATCTTTAAACTGAAAATAAATCATTAACTAGTTTTACTCGTTTTAACTGATTCTAAAGCATATGCGCACAACTCGTAAAACCAGCCATAACACAACAAAGCCATACACAACCCGTTATGCTATATATGGTTTCAAATAAATATTTAAGTAAATGATTAGAATTACGATTTGTCACTATATATTGGTTTTTATGTTATTGTTTCAATCGGTTTCGGTGATAAGCCAGGTCGATGAAATAATGTTTTATCGTATTATTCAAAATGATAGTGTTCATCTATATTTTAATGATAGTTACGAATTTGTTGAAGAAAAATGTGCAGATTTTATAAGAGAAACTCGAATAGATGCTAAAGGTGAATTTAGCGGGTATTTTATTGATAAAGACACAAACGGAAATATAATTTCGAAAGGTCGTTATATTGATGGTGAAAAACACGGGAGATTTATTTTTTATTATTCTAATAACGCGATACAAAGTCGGGGTGTATACCGACACAACATACAAATTGGTGCATGGGAGTATTTTTATGAAGATGGCTCTATTGAGAGTGTTTGGGAATTTGACGGTACACAGGTGCTTTTAAAGACTAAATATGATAATAAAGGAAATGTTATTATAAAAGATGGAAATGGGGAGTTTAATGGAAAGGGGTTCAGAGGTTATCTATCTAAAATACAATACGATGTTATCGGGACTATCAAAAATGGTAAGCGTGATGGTAAGTGGAAAGTTTGGGTGGGTGACCGAAATATTTATTGTGAAGAGGAGTTCAAAGATGGAAAATTTATTGAAGGAATACTAGTTCATACCGCTTCAACTAACAACAAATACTTCGATCAAACTGAAATCAATATTTGGAAACCGGACTATCTTTCTTTATTAGAAGTTTTTAAAACATATAAGTGCCCAAAAGTTACTATAACAACGGATTCCAAAAATTATACGTTTAACAATTATGATTTGAGAAGTGAAATCGATTCTGCAATCAAAAGAAGAGTTCATTATGAAGGTGACTTAGGATTGCCAACTTACGGAGAACATGTTATGACTATTCAATTTTCAATAAGAGAAGACGGTAAGCCTAAAGATTTTAAGATGGTGAGCCCATGGGGTAGAAATTTTTATCGTTCTTTACGTGGAGTATTAGGGGCTAGGACATACCCACCTATAGCAACTGAACTATTCTTCCATTTAAAAATTAGTTTTTCTGGAGGACCAAGCTATTCATTTAGTTATAAGATTACTAAAGATATTAACGGTTTTTAAATTAAAATTTGTAAAATAAAAACATAGCATAACACTGTATAAAAATAATACTATGTTAATGGTTACTTGGGAAATTTCGTTTTCATAAAATTGTTTATCTTTAAAGTGAAAATAAATCATTAACTAGTTTTGCTCGTTTTTGCTGAGACAAAAGCATATGCACACAACTCGCAAAACCAGTCATATCACAACAAAGCCATACACAACCCGTTATGCCTTATTAAAAAAATGAAATATAAATTAATATACTTTCTGATTTTACTACTTTTCAATTCCTGTTTTGTAGTAAAGCATAAAAAAAACGTAGTGAATATTGAAGAGCGTGGGGACAAAAACGGACAAATGAAATTAGATGGATATTATTATCGTGTTTTTGAGCGAGAAGCATTTCCATATTATAAAAATGAGTTTGGAGGATTTACTGAAAATAAATCTGAACCATATCAACAAAAACTTATTAAACCAATAATTTTAAACTCAAACGGAACAATTAGGACTTTCAATTATCAAAGTGGTTTGCAAGAAAATTTAGATTTTGATTTTGAGTACAATTGCGGATTATCTGACTTAAATTCTACAAAAAGTTCAATTGAACATTTTGAATGCAAATTAAATAATGATAAAAATAAATATGATGTTTGGGGAAAAGGAGTTTTTAAAGTGGGCGATTCAAATATTTTAATTCAATATTATATAAATTGGATTGGAGAATATTATTTGCGAGAACAAAAAGGAAAGATTCTTACAGACAGTACTTTTATTTTAACTGAACAATACGATTACAAATTAGATACAACTTATCAAATTAATGAATTTTATAAGTTTAAGAAATTTAAAAATAAACCAGATTCAATAAATTTTATAACCAAACACCCTAAAAGATTCGGAAGAAAAAACAAGGCATAACACTGTGTATAGCTTATTGTTAGTTTATGAATAATTGGAAGATTTCGTTTTCATAAATTTGCTTATCTTTAAACTGAAAATAAATTACAAACTAGTTTTGCTCGTTTTTGCTGAGACAAAAGCATATGCACACAACTCGCAAAACCAGCCATAACACAACAAAGCCATACACAACCCGTTGTGGTTTATATTCGTTGCGCTCCGCGCAATTGATATCCCCTATAAATCATAGATTAATGACAATTATTTATTAACTTTAAAATCATTTAAACTATGAAACAAAAACATAAACAAATTTTTAATGTTAGACTGTTTTTAATAGCAGCATTTCTTACTTTAATAAGCTGTCAGAAAGATGACAATACACACATTACAATTGATGATGTACAAAATAAGTCTACTGCAAAAATTGTATCTGCTGAGGATATTCCAGAGGTAATAAATTTTATCAAATCGAAAAGTAATTCCAAAATGGAGTTTTTACTAAATGACAGTAATGCAGTAGATGGGATGATGAAAAATCATGAGGAAAACCTAACTATTACTACTGTTATTGCAGACCAAATTAAACAAGTCACCAATAGTTTTGGGAAATCTAACTATACATTTAAAATGACTAAGGAGATTGGAGATAATGAAGTCTATTTTTTAAACCTAATTGTTAAAGAATATAAAGACACATTCTATATTTATATCACAAAATATGTACCAGATACAGTATGGTTAGATACATTCATAGACGAATCATCATTTGCTAATTTTTCAGGATTAGTTTATTTCTATGACCAAGATGGTATTTATATTTTAAAGATTGAAATGACTGATGGTATGTCGACAAATGTCACAAGAAATTCTTGTAATGATGGTGGAGGGGGAAGCAGTGATGGAGGTACTGGAGATACAGGTGATTCTGGATCAGATGGAGGAGGTGGCGGAGATGATATTACATGCTTTGTTACTGTAATAAATATTACAACATGTGGTTGTCCCCCGCTTGGGATTATGATAACATTTTCAGAAGTAGCCTGTGATGATTATTATAAATCATTGAGTGATATTCTTCGTCACCCTTGTGATGATGGAAATGGAACCGATGACCCCGTTGATGATTGTGCTGACCAAAATGATTGTGAATATGGTTGGAATGATGATTGTAGTTGTATGACTCAAGATGAAGTTGAAAATGGAGATATTGCAATTGACATTTCAGATTTGGTATTACCATGCGATAATCTAAATAACCTAACAAATAATGAAGAAATTAAACTTAGATTAAAACAATTAACAGCATCTGAAGCCAATTTTGAACAAGGTTTTAGGGTTAGAAAAAATCCTACTACTGGTGAAGATTCCCCAGACCCCATTTTGATTAATAGTGATGCAAGTTGTGGTCAAGTAAATTTTGCTTTTCGAGGTTTAACTTTCGCTGCCGCACATTCTCACCCTACAAGTTGTAATACTTTTGGCATGTTTTCTGGAGCAGATATATTTAAACTAGTAGAAATGGCCCAAAGTTACACAGGTCAAGGAAATTCAAATCATGTGACTTATACTTTCATTATAACATTTGGAAGTCATGTTTACGCAATAAAATTCGATACTCAAGAAAGTGTGACTTTATTAACTAATATTTATAATGATTTAGATCTTAGAGATGACTTTAATGGAGATTTAGAAAGAGAATATCAAAAATTAGAACGACATTTTGGTGATGTAGCTACTGTATTTGAGTTAGAAGAAGAATTATTAAAGCATTTAAAAGACAATAATTTAGACATTTCTCTTTACAAAGCAACAACCGATAGCGAAAACTTTGTAACGAGTTGGAATCGTAAAACATTAAATGACATTAATCAAGTAGATACTGAACCTTGTAATTAAAAAACACATTATGAAAAAAATAATATTAATAATAACAATAATAAGTATTTGTTCGTGTAAAGCACAAACAATTGTACCATACTATAGTGAGGAAAATATATTCGTCAAGAATTCTGGTGATTATTATAAAGATGTAGATAATGATTTTAATCCCTTTATCGGAACATGGAAATGGGAAGATGGAGGTAATTCGTTGACATTAATTCTTAAAAAAGAAGAAAATATTTTTATTGAATCTGTTGGATATTTTAAAGATTTACTAGTTGGCGAATATCAATATATTGAAGGTGGTGTAGAACTAGTAAATACATTATCAAATATTAGTAATCCAACAATTATTGGTAGGCAACATATAATTTCTGGAATGTTAATTATGAGCAAATACAATAGACCAACATGTGAGGATTGTGCAGAAAGTGAAAGACGGATAAAACTAAATATCAAACATCCGGATTCAGAGTACATTTATGACGATTTAATCTTACGGTATGTAAATGATATTGGAGGTGAAAGAATTGAAGCAATTCTATTTGACGGTGGTTCAAATGTTTCAAACTATGATGGAGAACCAATAAATATAGATGTTCCATTCGGTAATTATAGTTTAATCAAAATTGATTAATAATCAATTTTCAAAATTTTAGAAGTGCTACTCTTAGGAGTGGCACTTCTATTTATTAAATACAAACCATAACACCGTATAAAAATAATGTGTACTGATGAGTATTTAGATGAGTTTCGCTATATTTAGTCATTAATAACTAATCTGAATAGTTTGTGATACGTTTTCTGCTCGTTTTAGCTGAAACTGAAGCATCTGCGCACAACTCGCAAAAAACGTCAACCCACACTATTCTTATACAACCCGTTGTACACCATTTGAGAAAAACAATCTATATAACATTAATATTTATTTTGATTTTATACAGTTCTTGCAAAAAAGATAAGGATGAATCGGAAAAAAATGCAATTGAGCAAACTAAAATTAATCAAGAAGATAGATTTTATTTTGACTGTAAAAAACAAATAATCAACGAAATTGAATTTGAGGCTTGCATTAAAAGACCAGGAAACTTCACGATTAAAAATTCAGAAAGAAAAATAATTTACAGTCATAAAGACAACCCTTTTGACTTTGAATTTTCGGGTTTTAATGGAGATGAATTCCCTGATATTAAAATGAATTATGCTTCAAACACACCAGGACTTCAAGAATTACTTCTGTTTGATATAAAAACAAATGAATTTAGAGAAGTAAAATCATTCAATAAATATCCAAATTCCAAAAGAATTAACGATTCTGATTTTTACTACTCTTATCACGGGAGTGGATGCGCCGACAATGATTGGGGAAGTGAACTTTATAAAATAGTTGAAAACGAAATAACCGAACTTGGAAAAATTCAAGGACTAGGTTGTCTTGAAAACGACAAGAATGGTATATACATATATAAAGTTAACGGTTCGAAAAAACAACTGTTAAAATATACCAAAAGAGAGCAAGGTTATTGGAAAGAGAAATGGGACTATATAGAAAAATATTGGACTGAAAACAAAACTAAATTTGAATAAAAAAAACGGTGTACAACACCGTGTATAAAACATAACGGTATCGTTGGTTATTTGGAAAATTCGTTTCCACAAAAAACACTATATTTAAACTGAAAAATATCCAACCAAAAACCCAACGCTTCATACACAAACCGTTGTAAACAATGCTGAGAAACATCATTTACATAACAATATTTCTAACTTCAATTTTGAGTTTTTCTCAAAACATAAAGTCAATTTCGGAATTTAAAAAAGTTGGAGATAGTTTGGTTAACAATAGATTGAGCGAATTTGACAAATCTGGAAATTTAGTCCGAGAAGTGAATTATGGAAAGTTTGATTCCAGATTAAAAACTTTCAGAAATAAAATTAGAACGTTCGAATTTATAAATGGACAAAGAGTTTCTGAATATTTCTGCGAAAATTTTGTTTCTAAAGACACTTGCGTAATTCGTGCATTTTCGACTTACGAATTTGACAAAAAATCAGGAATTGAAAAGCAGATAAAATACGAGTCCGATTCTCTTATTCGTTTCATTCGAGAAACGAAAAAATCAAAAAGAATAAAAAGCTCTAAAACATACTCTTGGGAATTTATACCTGTCGAAAAACCTGATTTTGAAAAAGCCCTTGTCTTAGTAGACACAATATTTTATGACAAAAAGAAAAGGAAAACAAAAAGAGTAAGTTATAACAGTCGTAAAGAAAAACCAGTTGTTGAATTATATAAATATTCAGATAAGAATTATACTTATCAAACAATAGGAACATATAGAGATACAACTCTGACTTTTCAATATAATGAATTACAAAAATTAGCAGATAAAAAGTCATTGGATTATATATTTCAGAATTCCGAAAATTATAAATACGAAATAGAATATTACTAAAAGCACAGTTTACAACACCGTATATAAAACATTGCTTACTGATGACTAAATAGAAGAGTTTTACTATATTTAATCTTTAATATAAATTTGAATAGTTTGTGATACGTTTTCTGCTCGTTTTAGCTGAAGCTGAAGCATCTGCGCACAACTCGCAAAAAAACGCCAACCCACACTATTCTTATACAACCCGTTGTAGTGCATTCCGCGCATTATTAACTCTATTAATTTCTTGAACTGACGTGTCAATTTTTCTGGTAATTTTAAAAAAACATGATAATAAAATACAATAATTAGCAGCTGAAATATATTTAAAATTAGCAGCTGCTAATTGAAGTGAATAATTTTTATTCACTCTTTATTATCAAAAGTTATAGTTACTTTATCCCAAGGCTTTGCTAAAGGAGTTCTTTTAGTTACACAAAAAAGTGTTGGCCTATTGTCCGTGAAGTATGATCTTCTAATGTATACCTCATCGGGAACCTTAATTCCTCTTTTCTTAATTTCGGCCCCATTTAAGATGTTGTTCAATACAAATTCTTTACGTTTGTCCTTTTGTACATCATAGAGATCCTTTAATAGCTTTTGAAACTCTACGGTCATCGTAAAAACAGTTAGCTCTTGAAAATCCCTTGTCAAAACTTCCTGAATTTGCTCTTGTGTAAATATCTCTTCAGGAGTTTCATTTTCCAATGACACAGTTACTAAGTCTCCATTATACAAAACAGAAGCGCATCCAGATTCAATACAAACCATTGGGTCGCTATCTTTTTTATTCATTTTACCTGTATCTAATGGGAGTTCAAAGTTTCTGAGTGATATTCTAAACGTTTCAGGAAGGTCAATCCCTTTGGATTTAAGATTGGATGTATTGGCTACATCTGATGCTATATTATATTTTTGAATGGCATTAGCATCGTAAATAGCATACATCTGTTCTAAGAATTTCTTAGAAGTGGTCGTCTTTACTAGCTCTTCCGTTAGATGAGCTAATTGATCTTTATTTATTTCTACATTCATTGTTCTCTTTTTAAATTAAACACTTATTAAAATTCATCTCCAACAGATGCACAAACAATAAATCCTATACTCGCACATACCGTATATGAAAGCCGATTATCGAACTGTCCACCATAATTCACTGTGGGAATACTTTCTCCGAATTTCCCTTTTTCAATCTTTAAATTCGTTGTGTTTACATTGAATCTTTTCATTACATCTAGAGGGCACTCTACAAACTCCTTTGCTAGTTCCGTATCTTCGTTTATTGCTTGAAAGGCTTCTTGCAATCGGTTTATTTGTTGTCGTTTTATTCTATTTGAAGAATAACTTACAGACGATCCCTGGGGGCAGTCTTTTTCTTGGTTTTCATTTTTGTTTTCTGACATAATTTTACATTTTAATTATTAATATTCTTTGCAAATTACAAATATTAAATTACTGAATAACAAGGATATACACCTTTTTTAACAGGGGTATATACCTTTTTTTACAGGGGTATAAACCCTTTTCAGTAGGAAGTTAAACTATTTGTTTATAATGTTTTTCCAGAATTTATTAAATGCATACAAAGAATAAAAACGCACTACAACACCGTGTATAGTGTATTGTTGTAATTTTGGTTATTTGGAAGATTCGTTTTTATAAAAAACTGTACTTTTAAACTGAAAATTACTAACTTTAAAACCGCAACACACCATACAGAACCCGTTGTGCCTAATTAAAAACCAAAATCACAGAATGAAAAAAAATAATCGGAATTATCTTTTTTTGTTACTCTTATCATTCTTTATATTTTCTTGTCAAAATCAATCCAACAGACCAAATATTAAAACCCTTTTTGGAAAAA
>Ga0256847_1001028_pt1 | contig 15347 bp, 19 predicted proteins | sample TeddybearmetaG_FD_189099 | JGI IMG/M metagenome (GOLD analysis project Ga0256847, IMG submission 189099) | Hydrothermal vent microbial communities from East Pacific Rise, Pacific Ocean - Teddybear | ecosystem: Environmental > Aquatic > Marine > Hydrothermal vents | place: Pacific Ocean: East... | reverse complement strand
TCGTTTCCCTGGCACTGGTTTCCCTTTTTTTGTGGTTATTTCAGTACCTGGTAATGTATCATCAACCGGTCAAGATAGTTGTCGCGAACCAGTCAAGGTAATTGTCACCTAACACTCTAAACTCAAAAACGCTGCCACTTTCTTTAGAACAAATGCCAATTATGTTCTCAAAGGCTAAAGTCAATAATGTGTTTTTATCACGGATACGAGTGCTAAACATCATGTTGCTGCCGTTCCATTGAAACTCCGCTATTTGATGAGGAGCAAACGCCACCCCAACCACTTGATCTGAGGAACTTTCTGGAAGTCGTTTTTCCTCGATCATGAGACAAGGCGTTTCCTTTTTAGACAGAATGTCTAAATATGCTGATTTGAAATGCTCGATTTCAGGGTGTTCAAAGTGGGTGTTAAGCACACGCATTTTTGTACGATTTATTTTATGGTACTTCAATACACTATTGACGATGATCACTAACGAAAATATAAAAAAACAAAAATACAAATTAAAAAATAATGAGTTAAAATTTAATAGGGTAAATAATATTGCATATATCACCGGATAAAACATCCAAATTTTTATGAGCAAATGACAATCTAACAGATTAGCGATTGTGTGACGCGCGCAGCAAGGGCCTTCCCCGTCATTTTCATTGTTTTTATCGCGGGAACATGATCGCATAAAATCAGAAATTGACCATTTTTTGTACAATGTCTGCAAAATATTGTTTTAAAAGCCAAAAAATGCGTTATCCACAGGAAACGCCAAACTTTATGCTTACCTCATGTGGATAACCCTTGTGGTTCGTTGTCATGCCCCGAAGTCAGCCTATTCATCCCCAATAATGCCCCTTTTTTGGGGCTAAATGGGGGATTGTACAAAATACATACAATGCTTATAAGTAATTGTTAAACATCATGTTTTTTGGCTTACCCACAGCAATCACACACCCCTATCCCACCCTCCTGTGGATAGTTCTGTGCAGGCGGGTACAAGTGTTGACAAGCGCAAGTGTCATTGCGATCATCCCGCTACCTGCAATGTCCGTTTTGCTTAATTTCACGACCTATATAGAGTAAAAAATCTCATGACACCATCAACCTTACGAAACATTGGCATTGTGGCGCATGTCGATGCTGGAAAAACCACCGTGACTGAGCGCATTTTGTATTACACCGGGCAGTCACATCGTGTGGGTGAAGTGCATGATGGCAATACAACCACCGATTTCACCACAGAAGAGCGTAACCGAGGCATTACCATTTTCAGTGCGGCTGTTTCGGTGCAATGGCGAGAGCATCAGTTAAATATTATTGATACACCAGGCCACATTGATTTTAACATTGAAGTGAATCGCTCTTTGCGGGTGTTAGATGGGGCTGTGGTGGTGTTTGATGGGGTTGCCGGGGTTGAACCACAGTCTGAAACAAATTGGCATTTGGCTGACCGTTATGGCGTGCCTCGGTTGTGTTTTGTGAATAAATTAGACCGTGTGGGGGCGGATTTTTTGCGCGTGGTCGAAGCGATTGAAGCACGCTTGGATGCGCACCCGTTGGTGTTGCAGTTACCCATTGGCGAAGAAGATGGCTTCGAAGGGGTGATTGATCTGGTTGAGATGAAAGCGTATCTCTGGTCAAACAATGACATTGAACATACGTTTGCCTGCGCCGAGATTCCACCAGCGTTACGCGACACCGCAGAAACCTATCAACAAACCCTGCTGGATACCGTGGTCGAGCAAGATGATGACGTGATGATGCAGTATTTGGAGGGAGAAACCCCTTCAGTCGAGACCATTCGGCGCTGCATTAAACAGGGCACCTTAGCATCAGATTTTGTGCCCGTGTTGTGTGGTTCGGCGTTTAAGAATAAAGGGATTGAGCCGTTATTGGATGCCGTGGTGCATTATTTGCCGTCCCCGGAAGAAATCAACCTAACCGATAAAGTGCATGATAATTTGGCTTTAACCAGTGATGTGAATGAACCGTTTGCGGCCTTGGCGTTTAAAGTTGTCAATGACCGTTTTGGCTCGCTCACGTTTTTGCGCGTGTATCGCGGCAAGCTGAACAATGGCGATATGGTGTTAAATGCGGGCACGGGTAAAAAAGAACGGGTTGGGCGCATGTATGAGATTCAAGCCAACCAACGACAAGAACGCAAACAGGTTCAGGCCGGCGATATCGTCGCGTTTGCCGGGCTCAAGTATTGCTCCACCGGGGATACCTTGTGTGCCCCCAACGCACCGGTGGTGTTAGAACGCATTGAAGTGCCAGAACCGGTGATTGATATCGCGATTGAGGCTCGATCCAGCGCCGATCAAGATCAACTGATCTCGGTTTTACAGTCTTTTGTCCAAGAAGATCCCAGCCTACGCTTGAAATACGACAAAGACTCCGGGCAAACCATTCTCTCCGGCATGGGCGAGTTGCAGTTAGAAGTGAATATGCACCGGCTGCAAACCGATTATGAATTAACCGTCAACGTTGGGCGGCCTCGGGTGGCTTATAAAGAAACCATTGCCCAAAGCACCGAGCTCACCTACACCCACATTAAACAAACCGGTGGGCCAGGGCAGTTTGCGAAAATCACGTTACGTTTTGAACCTTTACCCAGAGGCACAGGGGTTGAGTTTGAGAGTGTCATCGTCAGTGGTCATGTGCCGAAAGAATTTATCCCCAGTGTCGAATCTGGCATTTTAAAAGCCGCACAAAACGGTGTGTTAGCCGGGCACCCTTGTGTGGATTTTAAAGCGACGTTACTGGATGGCGAATACCACGAACAAGATTCCTCCCCGCATGCGTTTGAATGGGCTGCGATTTCAGCTTACCGAGAAGCTTGCACGGCTTGCCAGCCGATGTTATTAGAGCCCACCATGGCGGTAGAAGTCGTGTTACCGAGTGATTTCATTGGGGATTGTATTGGCGATTTTAACCGTCGGCGTGGCGTCATCTCCAACCAAGATATGCAAGGCAATCGTTCTGTCATTCAAGCGCAAGTCCCGCTATCCGAGATGTTTGGGTATGTCACGGATTTACGCGGGATGACCTCTGGCCGAGGTAGCTTTTCTATGGTGTTTGACCGCTATGTCGAAGTACCAGAGCGGATTATGGCGCGCATGTTAGGCCATGTGTGAGGTCATTACACCGTATTATTCAGGGTCTGTAACATCTGGTCGGTTTTCTCAATGGATTTAGAGTTCATTTCATAAGCACGCTGGGTTTCAATCAAGCCGACCAGCTCTTCCACCACATTCACATTCGAGGTTTCTAAAGAACCTTGAACCAAGGTGCCGGTGCCATTTTGCCCAGGTGTGGCCGTCACGGGCGCACCACTGGCCGCCGATTCAACAAACAAGTTACCGCCAATGGCCTGCAAACCGGCCGGGTTAATAAAGTCTGCCAATTGAATGTTACCGACATTTTGAGGGGCCGCCTGACCGGCAATCGTGGCATTCACCGTGCCATCTGAGCCGATGGTCACATTCACCGTTTGCGCCGGAATGGTAATGCCGGGGTCTAACGCCAATCCGCTTTTATTCACCACATTACCGGTCGAATCCAAACTGAAGGAACCGTCTCGGGTGTAACCAATGGTGCCGTCTGGCCGTTGTATCTGAAAGAACCCCCGGCCTTGAATGGCAACATCCAAAATATTTTCAGTCACCACAATATTGCCTTGAGTGTGTAGTTTTTCGGTGGCCACCGTGCGCACCCCCGTCCCAATCTGCAAACCGGAGGGTAACTGAGAGTCTTGCGTATCGTTGGCCCCGACTTGACGAATGTTTTGGTATAATAAATCCTCAAAATTGGCACGGTCACGTTTAAACCCCGTGGTATTGACATTGGCTAAGTTGTTGGATTGCACGGACAAACGAGTTTGCTGTGCGTCCAAACCGGTTTTTGCAATATAGAGTGCTTTAAACATGGCGTATCTCCTGTTTAAGATCTGAGCATGGTGGTGGCGCGGCTATCGGCGTCTTCGGCTTTTTTCATCACCTTGACCTGCATTTCATATAATCGGGACAACGCCACCAAATTGGTTAACGCTTCCACAACGTTGACATTACTGCCTTCTAATGAACCCGAGCGGACTCGGACATTGGCATCTTCTTGGGCAATCTGGCCATTTTTTTGACGGAATAAGCCATCGTTGCCTTTTTCTAATTCTGTCCGGGGGGGATTGACCAATTTAATCCGATCAATCACCGCCAAATTGGTGCCCTCCTCGCCAATCGGCAAAACCGAAATGGTGCCATCGGAACCAATTTCGATTTTATCGGCGGGGGGCAAAGCAATGGGGCCGCCATTGCCCAACACGGTCAAACCCGAGGTGGTTTGCAAAATACCGTTAGGCGTCAGTTTCAACCCCCCTAAACGGGTATAACCTTCAGACCCATCACGCGCTTGCACCGCCAACCAGCCATCGCCTTCAATCGCAATATCCAGCTCTCTCCCGGTATGTGATAAGGGGCCATTGGTAAAATCCGTGCCCGGTCGTTCGGTCATCGCAAACACCCGCGTTGGGTGTCCATCGCCAAAAATCGGCATACTGCGCTGTTGTTGAAAATCCGCCCGGAAGCCCGTGGTTGTCACATTGGCAAGGTTGTTCGCATTCACTGCTTGCGCGTTTGCAATCTGTTTTGCCCCTGACATACCCATAAATATCATGCGATCCATGATCAGCCCCTAAAAAATAACATTACCGAATATTGATAATCGTTTGTGTAATCGCATCCGCCGTTTGAATCACTTTGGAATTGGCCTGGAAGTTACGTTGGGCCAAAATCAAATTGACCAATTCTGAGGCCAAATCTGTATTCGAGGATTCCAACGCACCGGATTGGATTAACCCAAAATTCCCGGTACCCGCTTCACCATTGATCGGCACACCGGATTCTGTACTTTCAATCCAGTTGGTATTGCCGACTTTGGATAAACCTTGCTCATTCGCAAAATCGGTTAACGCGACTTTGCCCAGGGCATTCGCTTGGCCGTTATTAAAACGCGCAAACACAACCCCTTCACTATCAATATCAATCGAATTCAAGCGCCCCGTGGTAAACCCATCTTGCTGTAAATTATTCACCGCAAAGGCACTCCCAAACTGGGTTAGGCCCGAAACATCCACGGCAAAAACAATGTCATTCGAGCCCGTGCCTAACGCCGCACTTGGAATCGTAATGGCGGCCAAAGTGCCCCCCACTGGCGCGGTTAACACCCCGGTGGAATCAAACGTTAAGGTTTGAGGGCTCTGGCCAACGCCAGGGTCAATCCCCGCCACTCGGGTATGAACTTCCCATGTATTCACCGCCGTTTTCTTAAAAAAGAAGGAGGCGGTATGGCTATTGCCCAAAGAATCAAAAACAGACATGGCGGTTGAATCGTTAAACGTTGTCGCATCCGCCGGGTCAAAAACCGCCGCATTAATCCCATCACTGGCGTTCAAATTCGCCCCAATGCTGGCGGTCGTGGTGGCTGATGGCGCATTATTCGTGGTGACGATGGTTAAATCCTGCAAAGCACCGGTGTTAAAATTCGTCACACTGTTGTTGATCGACGGAAACACTTGTAGGCGTTGGCTTAAGTTATTCACCACAACCCCCGTACTATCCAATTGAAAAGCACCCGCCCGGCTGTATACGATGCCGCCATCGGTTGCGCGTAAATTAAAAAACCCGCCACCATTGATGGCCAAATCAAAAGCATTGTCGGTCACATCAATGCCGCCTTGGCCAAACTGTTGGGCCACACGGGCCAAACGCACCCCTTCACCGACAGCGGTTTGTGACACCGCGCCAAAATTTTCCGCAAAAACATCCACAAATTCTGCGCGTGACTCTTTAAACCCCGTGGTATTGCTGTTGGCGATATTGTTACCGGTGACTTTAAGGTCGGCGGCTGCCGCATTTAAGCCCGATATCGCAATTTGAAATTCGTCTGCCATGAGCGCATCCTCTATTGAATTTGTCTAACTTGACTGAAGGGTAAAGGGCCTAAACCTTGTAAGTTCAAAATCGCATCCGCGCCCCCCAAACTCACACTACTGACCTTCGATTGGGCCAACACAGAAATCGACTCGGCACGCCCACCCACTAACCCCGTGGCTTCAATCACATAATTCCCCGGTGGCACCGTTGCCCCACTGTCCGTCACCCCGTCCCAAGAGAATGGCGATTGACCCGCTGGCAAGGTATTTAAATCCAAGGTTCTTAAGAGTTGACCGTTGTTATCACTGATTTTGACTGAAACATTACTGGCACTAAAAGGCAGCTCCAATAAACCGTCTAACTTACCTTCATTGGATAAAAAACCCGATCCCAAATCGGTCAACACATTACGCCCGACCAAACTGGACGCTTGTAACGACTGCCCATTCAAAAAAGCCGTGCTGAATTGATTCATGGTCGCGTTCAGCTCATCAATCCCCGAGACGGTACCGAATTGCGCCATCTGCCCCAAAAATTCGCCATTGTCTTGGGGTTTTAAGGGATCTTGCGCCTGTAACTGCGTGGTCATCAGCTTTAAAAAATCTTGTTGTGCCAAGTCATTGGCATTTTTCTTCACACCGGAACTGGCTTGATCCGGCTTTAACCCAATTTGTTTAAGTAACTCTAAGTCTACCGCCATCATCTTCTCCTCACGTTAACTTTGTCCCATTCTCAACAATTGTTTCATGATGTCTTTTGATTGATTCACCACTTCCACATTCGTTTCATAAGAACGTGACGCCGAAATTAAATTCGCCATTTCTTCAATGACGTTGACATTGGGTAAAGACACATACCCCTCCGCATTGGCCAACGGATGATCCGGCGAATACTCTAAGCGCAAAGGCGCATCACTCTCCACCACCCCCAACACACGCACCCCCGCTGCCGTTCGATCACCATTCACGCCTTCTAACATGGCCGCGAATACTGGCTGACGAGAACGATACGTCTGTTCGATACTGCTGCTCACACTGTTCGCATTGGCCAAATTACTGGCGATTAAATTCAAGCGCACATTTTGCGCACTGAGTGCTGACCCAGAAATATCAAATATATTTAAGAGTGACATGACTAATCTCCTTTCAAGGCTTTTTTCATGCCGGAAAACTTACCATTAAGAAAACGTAACGTTGCTTGCATTTGTAAGGTATTTCTAGCAAATTCTGATTTTTCAATGTGAGAATCCACCGTGTTACCATCCATTGAGGGCTGCAACGGGGTACGATATTGTTCTAAATGTTGAGGGATCGGGCCACGATCAAGGCTGATATGGCCGGCATGCGAGGTGGCTAACATCGACGATGATTGACCACCTTGCAGGTGTTTCATGACTTGTTTAAAATCAAAATCCTTGGCTTTATATTGTGGTGTATCCGCATTCGCCAAATTCTCGGCTAAAAGCTCCGTGCGTCGCCCGCGCACTTGTAACGTTTGCACATGAATACCCAGTGCATGATCAAATGAAATCGCCATACTGCCTCTCCTCACTCGTTATGGTGATGAATGCAGTATGCATACCAATTCATAAATTAATTGTTATATCAGCGGGTTACTGGAGGTGACAAACAGACAATAGGCGTTGATGGCAAGGCAGTGCCAGAAAAACGGCAGACCGTAACCTGATAAGAGACAATCCCGGTTAGATACGATCCCGAAAATCTGTATTGGCATCAATTTCTTGTTGGTGTTTTTCTAAGCGATCTCGAATCGCGGCGGACAGTTCTTCTGGATCATATTTTGGAATGAAATCATTCGCGCCGACTTTTTCAACCAACGCATGATTAAACACGCCACTCAAAGAGGTATGCAATAAAATATATAAGTGATTCAACTCTGGGTGTTTACGGATCGATGTGGTTAATGAATACCCATCCATCTGGGGCATTTCAACATCCGAAATCACCATACTTAACCAAGTTTGTAAATCTTTTCCTTCCTCCACCCAGAGCAATAATTGGTCATAGGCTTCTTTGCCGTTATTGCATAAGGTTGAAGCAATCCCAATCCCATTGGTCACCCGCTGCACTTGTTTGCGTGCCACCACCGAATCATCCACGATTAACACATGCTTACCTTCTAAAGGAATATCGGTGTGCGTCATCTCTTCCGTTAACGCCGTTTCATCATCCAAGACTTCTTTCATGACCTTTTCAACGTCAATGATCTCGACCAAACTCTCCTCAATCATGGTCACGGCGGTTAAATAACTGCCCTCACCGGAGCCTTTGGGTGGCGGTAAAATGGCTTCCCAATTGGTATTCATGATGCGCTCAACCGCGCCCACCAAAAAACCTTGGGTGGTGCGATTGTACTCGGTGATGATCACAAACCGGTTTCCCGCATCAATTAACGACTCTTCCCCAATGGCGGCGGATAAATCCAACACCGGAATGGTTTTGCCACGCATATTCGCAATGCCCCGCACCACCTCGTGGGACTGAGGAATTTTCACTAAAGGTGGGCATCGGATGACTTCTTGGACTTTAAAGACATTAATCCCGTATTGCTGCTTTCCACTCAAACGAAACAAGAGCAATTCCAAGCGGTTATGGCCCGCTAATTGCGTTCGCTGATCAACGTTATGTAATATGCCAGACATCGAACGATGACCTCGAATATGCAGAAAGTAGGTTTAGGCATGTAATTTGCCTAGTAGTAATCTATTAACTCTAGTTCAAAGCCATGAGACATCAAGCCTGACTTTGTCACCGCGAAAGGACATCAACATGAAACACGCCCTCTTCACCTTCGGTGTTATGTTAGCGATTTATCCGCTCAGCAGCATCGCCACACCCCATTACCAAAGCCACGCCTCAATTTTAGCGGCGGCAAAAACCACCCTAACCGCCTTAAATACCGCACAATTAGACGACATTCGCATCACCGTCAAGCGCTTAGATCGGCGGCTAAAATTAAAGCAATGTGGCCACAAGTTAATCGGCACCCTGTCTCCTGGGAGCAAACCGCAAGGCCGCACCACCGTCAATATCCAATGCGAGGATGAGAAAAACCCTTGGCGCATCTACGTGTCCGCATCTGTCGGTGTATTTAAACCGGTGGTGGTCGCCAAACACGCGATTCATCAAGGCCGAGCGATTGAACGTGACGACCTTATATTGGTTGAGAAAAACATTGCTTCCCTACACTTTGGTTACCTTGAATCCACACAAAAAATCATCGGTTTAATGGCCAAACGGAATATTCAGCCTGGCAAAATTTTGACGAGACGATTGGTGAAAGCGCCAAAAATCGTGCACAAAGGCCAGCAAGTGACTATACTTGCCAGTAATGGGCAATTTAGCATTAGAATGCTCGGTAAGGCCTTAATGCATGGCGGTATTGGCCAACGCATTCGAGTCCAAAACATGCGCTCAAAACGCATCATTGAAGCGGTTGTGACCTCACCGGGATACGTCAAAGTCACTCTGTAAAAAAGGCTAAAGATGTCCGCTACTTTGCCGATAGCCCTTGTAGAATGTACGTAGGAGAATGATCATGCCAATAGATTTCACTGGCGTTGGTAGGCCACCCCTGAGCAATACTTTAGAAACGCAAAATCTGAACACGGATCGAACGTTAACTGAAAGTCCTGTTGCACAAAAAGCCACTGGCGGCTCATCCACAGCTGATACCATCAGCATCACTGACACGGCAAACCAATTGAAAACGCTTGAAACGCAAATTACACAAGCACCGGTGGTTGACACACAACGCACGGATGAAACCAAGCGCTTGATTGAAGCCAATCAATTTGACATTAATCCAGAACGGATTGCCGATAAATTATTATCATTTGAGCGGCAGCTAGCTGGGTAACCTGGATTCAGCAATGACCCAACAAGAACAAGAATTTCTCTCATTGCTACAGCAGGAAACGGATTGTGCGAAACAGTTACTGGTCGCATTAAAAGCCGAGAATGCCACATTACGCAAATTAGATGCAGAAAAAATCGAGCGTAGCACGCAAACCAAAATACAGCACATCAAAGCGCTTGAACAAGCCGCATCACACTGCATGGTGTGGTTAAAACGCACCTCGCCTAATGCCATCACCACCACGGTGAGTGAATACGTCAAAGACTTATTCCCCAAGAATACCCAATTAATCCAACTACTTGAAGAAGTCAAACAACTGGCACACGACTGTCAAAAACTCAACGAAGTGAATGGCGGTATCATCGCACTGAGCCAACAATATACCCAACGCGCGCTGGCCATTCTTCATGGGGATACACCCGGCATGAGTTTGTATGGAAAAGAAGGGAAAACCACGCAACGATATTCACAAAAAACACTGGGTAAAGTCTAAACCCCACTCAGGCAAAGATCATGTGGCCGATTTTTTGGAAAAAAAAACCGCAGAAAAACACCCCCCAAATAGACAGCAAAAAACTGCATGACAGCGGCAAAATCGCCATGCTCCTACGCTATTTTTCTGAAGATCGGATACTCGTCCGAATCAACTTAAAAAACGACCCCAACGATTACTCAACCGCGATTATTTCGGTTAATAAAGACGACAAAACCTTTGCATTAGATGAGTTCACCCCAGAAATCGGCAACAAAAAACTCAGCCAAATCAAAGAAATTCATTTTCAAGGTTTGGCCAGAGGCATTACCGTCAATTTTAATGCCAGCTTAAAATCCAGCGACTTCTCTAGCACCATTGCCCTACACACTTTTCACCTACCGACGTCAATCGATTACCTACAACGTAGAAGCTGTTTTCGTGCAAAGGCCAGCCAGGTCAACCCCATCAAAATTTCCACGTATAGCACCAAAACCCACAAAGCCATTGTTGGCGAAATTACCGATATCTCCATTCGCGGCCTGGGTGCAACCATCAATTACAATGGCCCGTTAATCCGTGGTGACCAATTAAGCAATTGTCGTTTGAGTTTACCGGGCGGTGAAAGCGTGACCCTTGATTTAGAAATTCGCCAAGTCCGGCGCATCACTCGCAACGAAAAAACACGCATCGGCTGTCAATATGTGGATATTGACCGCACTGTTCGAAAAAAATTGGAATTATTAGTCCGGCGCATGGAGCGCACCGACATTCGTAAACGGCAAAAAACCCGCAATTAATCCGCAGGATCCGCCGACGTTAACCAGGCCAGATAACGTGGGTAATCTTCAGGCCGATCAATGTCCCAAAAAGTCTTGAGCAAAGCCACCGTCCAACCCAATTTTTTCGCCTGAGTTAACGTCGCCGATAACACCTGATCACTGCCCCAAACGATATGATCAAACAGTTGCGGTGAACAGGTGCGTAGGCCTAACAACACATACCCCCCATCTTCCGCTGGGGCAATCACGACATCATGGCTGTGTAATAACGCAAAAGCCTGCACCAACGTATCCTGATCCAATGCCGGGCAATCGCAGCCGACCAGGATCACATGCTCATATTGCGTCAACGCTTGTGCTGCGGCATGCTGCATTCTCGCGCCCAAATCAGCCCCCACTTGCGCCACAACCGGCACATCATAGCGCTGCGACAAACGCACAATCTCGGGGTGTTCAAGGTCACCCGACACAACCAATTGCATCGCATAATCCGCGTCAGCATGTTGCTTAACCGTGTGATTTAATAAGCTTAAATACAGCTGTAATGCCTCGGCCTCACTGAATACCGGTTGTAAGCGTGTTTTCACTTGCCCCGCAACGGGGGCTTTGGTGAACACCAGGACACAAGCAGAAATAGCCTTCATCGGTCACCCCGGATAATATTGCTTAACTAAGCGCTCGGGTGACACGCCAAGCTGATATAACAAACGAATTTTCCACATTAACCCAATGGTCTTGAAAATCCCCTCGCGCTCCCATTTTCGGCTAGACGTCACCACTGCGGACTCAACACGAGCCACCGGTTTGTGCAAATGTTTGAGGCGTTTGGCCAACTCGACATCTTCCATTAACGGCATCTCCGCATAACCACCCACCGCAACAAAAAGACTGCGGCGCATAAAAATGGCCTGATCACCGGTCACAATCCCGCTTAACCGAGAACGCAAATTAATCATACGTTCAACCACACGTAAGACCCTATGACGGCCGGATAAACGCACGTTAAAAGCCCCCCAGTCATATTGTTCCAGTTGCGTTTGCATGGCCGCAAGTGCTTCACTGGGCACTTGCGTATCCGCATGCACAAACCACAAAACATCCCTTTGTGCGACCTTCGCACCGGCATTCATTTGTGTGGCACGGCCTTTCACATTGTGCACGATTTGATCCACCCAGGGTGTCGCCAAAGTAACGGTATCATCGGTGCTACCGCCATCGACCACAATCACCTCATGCCCTTGCTCACGATATTCAGCAAATTGTTGCAAAAAAACAACGATTGAGCTTGATTCGTTCAACGTCGGCACAATCATGCTGAAGTTAAGCATCCGAAAGCGCGCCCCCACAACTACTGCCCTGCCCCGCAGTACAAGCCCAACAATGATCCGCCGTACGAATCGGGATGCGCTGCAAAGTGTCCAGCTCAACCTCGGCAATCGACAACCCCGCCTGTTCATGTTCTATCGGTAAATCCAACATTTGATTAAAATCACAGTCAAACACTCGGCCAGTATAATCAATGCTGATCAATGAACGACACATCACCGTGTGCAGATTGTCCGCATGATGTGCCGATTTTAAAACATCCAGATAGGAATGAAATAATCCTTTGGATAACAGCATGCTGCCAAAACGTTTAATCGGCATATTCGCCAAACTCAATAAATGGTTAAACACAATGCCAAAACGATTCTGCAAGAAACGGCGATAATCCGCCTCCAGCGCCACCTGGGGTGGCGGTAACTCTGGGCCCTGTGGGTTAAACACCAGGTTTAACGGTAAATCGGACCCATACCCCAACTGATTGAGCCGCTGTAGGCCGTTAATGCTTTTATTAAAAACGCCCTTGCCTCGCTGCTTGTCTACATTTTCTTCCAGATAACAAGGCAAAGAAGCCACAATATCAACTCGCTGCTCAGCCAAAAACTCGGCTAAACCTTCATACCCAGGCTCAAATAAAATGGTTAAATTACAGCGATCAATAATCTGCATATCGCGTGCCCGAGCCTGTTTCACTAACCAGTAAAAATCGGGGTTCATCTCCGGCGCACCCCCGGTCATATCGAGGGTTTTAATGCCCGCTCGGTCAATAAAATCCAACATCGCCTGCATCGTTGCCCGGCTCATCAACTCGGTTCGTTTTGGCCCCGCATTCACATGGCAATGCAAACACTGTTGATTACACAAGTAACCCAAATTCGCTTGCACCGTATGCATCGCATGACGCGTCAGCGCCGGGAATTGGCTAGGCAATAAATGCTCAAGGGTTGATAACATAAGGAGGGCACTCTAAAAAACTTGATTATAACGGATTTTTCATGGCTACCTAGAATTTCTCTCGATAACAAATTCCTATGCGCATATGAATATTTTCAAATACGCTATATAATCCGTTTCGCTATAATGGCGCACGTTCAAATGACCTAACGGAAGAGATTTGATGAGAAACTTAACACCTCAGGAAGAAGCCAAGTTATTATCCAAAGAGCAACTCCAACAAGCCAAGATCAATGCGACCATTCGCATCAAATGGCCGAATGGAGAAGGCCCTTATACCTATAAACTACGCTTTCAATCCGGCTTACCCTTTGCGGTGGATCGCTGGGGTGGTGCACATTTAATCAGTTACGTTGGGTTTGATGAGGAGCATGAACGCGTTATGTTGGCGGGTTAGTCGGCAACACCAAACCCTCAATCACCCCCGTTTGTTGATAGTTAGACCAAAGCACAGGGTGTTCTTGTTCTAACAATTGGTAAACAGCTTTCAATTTCATCCTTTTAATCGGTTTTCCATCGGTGCTACTGCGCTGCATAGCCCGAATGTCGTACTCCCCATAAACGGAAAGCTCAATGGGGAAATGATTGAATAAATAGACGTGAGTAAAGTACTGCACTTTACCACCTTTATAGATAGCCACCTCCTCATGCTCAAACCGCCAGTGTAAAGCCGCCAAATGCACAAACAGTTTTTCAATGTCATCCGTAAACACATGCAAATCAATATCACTCCCATCGCGCACATGCCCAGTACTCACCGACCCAATTAAACGTGGCCGAAAATCGGGGAGTTTTTCCATGGTTTCCACCGCCACAATGCGCATGGCAAATAAACGGTCAAAATGACGCTCTGCTTCGTGAAATTCAATGTGTCGTTTTAAAGCCGCCTGAATTTCCCCGTTTGAGGGCAAATCACGTGGCCGGTAATTCAAACGCTTACCCACGCCTTTACCCAAGAGTCGCTTTGCGGCCATGCGTTTGGCATTAAAATATTGTGACACGCCCTCTTCATACATTAAGCGTGCCGCTTCTTGCGCTAATTCATAACGCAACGTGCTTAATTTTTTCATGATAAATGATGTTATCGACGTATCAGCCGTATCAAATAGGAACAACAGGGATTTGTTGAAAAATCGTGCTTAAAGCCTCTTCCGGCATTTGAACCTGTGCATAAGGCGAACGCCCCGCCACATCCCAATGCCGTAGTTTTTTCAAATCAGCCAACCAAGGATTAGCACGGTATTGCCGAACGGTTCGCCCCGGCTGCTTGAATAAATCTAAGTGATGTAAAATTAACCAGCATACCCGTTCAGACAAAATACCGGATAAAGCGTTACTGCCCCACACATCATGGTGCTTTGGATCCACGGCTTTACCCACATCGTGCAACAATGCGGCGGCCCACAGCTCCGGGTCATCCGATTGCTCATGCGCGAGTTGAAAAACCTGTAAGGAATGATATAAGGCGTCACCTTCGGGATGATACTTTGGCGATTGCGAAACACCATCCAGTTGTTGCAGTAAACCTAACAAATAGTCATAGATACCCTCGGTCGAGGTAATCTGGTGATACAAAAATGTCATTGAAGAGCCCGGTCTTGTGCCGGTCGTCAGGAGGAATAAGCCACATTAAGCTACAGAAAAAATCTCAGCCTGTCTACCTCAACACGCCGTCACTAAAAAACAACACCTATGTTGTCAAAAACACACAAAACAGTTGCGAGAATCGATACATTAGAATATACTTATCTCAGTTTAGAAATACACACCAATATTTAATCTCTTGGAGCTAACCATGAAAACTATCTTACAAGCCGCCATCACCGCTGCCCTCATCTCTGCACCCGTCGTCTCTGCTGTTGCTGACGTGCAAATCTACGGTTCTGTCCAAGCAGAATACAGCGTTGAAGACCTCGACGGACAAGCTTCTGAGCAAGGCATTGATGACAACGCTTTACGCTCTAACATCGGTTTTAAAGCCACAGAGAAACTCGGTAACGGCTTAACCGCTAT
>Ga0256847_1001027_pt1 | contig 15348 bp, 15 predicted proteins | sample TeddybearmetaG_FD_189099 | JGI IMG/M metagenome (GOLD analysis project Ga0256847, IMG submission 189099) | Hydrothermal vent microbial communities from East Pacific Rise, Pacific Ocean - Teddybear | ecosystem: Environmental > Aquatic > Marine > Hydrothermal vents | place: Pacific Ocean: East... | reverse complement strand
AATTGAGAATACATTTCGGTGGATGGCAGAAAACAGGTCGAAGGTGGATCGCTTTGCGGGATTTTCAATCAATGTATCCGGACACTCCATTAATGATGAGAGTTTTTCCGAGTTTATTATGGAAAACTTTTCTACCTATCAGATTCCTACGGGAAAAATCACCTTTGAAATCACAGAGACCGCAGCTATTTCGAATCTTGATAACGCCATTGATTTCATGAATCGAATGAAAATTATTGGATGTAAGTTTTCTCTGGATGATTTTGGTACCGGTCTTTCATCATACTCTTACCTGCGTAACCTGCCGGTAGATTACGTTAAAATAGATGGCGTGTTCGTTAAAAATATGGACAGCAACCCCAGTGATTACGCAGTGGTAAAATCCATTAATGAAATTGGTCACTACATGGGTAAACAAACTATTGCCGAATATGTGGAAAATGACTCAATTTTGGAGAAGCTTACTGAAATTGGAATTGATTATGGTCAGGGATACGGGATAGAAAAACCCCTGCTTCTGGATAACCTGAATCCGTAAAGATCTGTTCCGCTATTTCAGAAGAAATTCGAGCAGCGCTTTCTGGGAGTGCAAACGGTTACCAGCTTCTTCCCAGGCTACAGATCGTGGATCATGTAATAGATCCGCGCTAATCTCTTCACCACGGTGTGCTGGTAGACAGTGCATGAACAGGACATTTTGGTCGGCCATATCAAGTAGCTTTGAGTTAACCTGATAACCTTTAAAAGCAGCAGTTCTTTGCGCCTGTACTTCCTCGTGACCCATCGAAGACCATACGTCAGTTACAACCAGATCAGTGTTTTCTACAGCTTCTTCTGGTGATTCCACAAGGTGAATATTGTTGCTTTGGTCTACGCGATGCTGGTCTGGTCGAAAACCTTGTGGGCAGGCCAGACGCAACTCAAAGCCAAACTGATCCGCTGCATTCATATAAGAATTGCACATATTGTAACCATCACCAATAAAAGCAATTTTCTTTCCGGCAATGCTTCCACGGTTTTCCTGGTAGGTTTGAATATCTGCGAGAAGCTGACAGGGATGTAAAGTATCGGACATTGCATTTATCACAGGAATTGATGCTGCATTATTAAATGCTTGCAGGCGCTGGTGATCAGCAGTTCGAATCGAAACAATATCCACCATTTGAGAAAGCACCCGCGCGCTGTCTTCTACTGGTTCTCCCCGACTAAGCTGGCTACTTTTACCATCGATAAAGATCGCATGTCCTCCCAGCTGAAACATACCCGTCTCGAAGGCTACTCTGGTGCGTGTTGAGGAGAGTTCAAATATCATTGCTAAGGTTTTACCTTCAAGTGGACGATGCTGTTTACCCTCCCTCAACATATTCTTCAACTCTGAGGCACGATTAACCAGCTGTATGAGTTCCTCGGAGGATAAGTCTAACAGTGATAAAAAGCTGCGCAACATTAATTCATGTCCAGAATTAGTTGCGAAACGGTAGCTACTATTTCGTCTGCTTCGGCCTCTTTAAGGATGAGGGGTGGCAGCATGCGTACCACGTTGCCCTGGGTTACATTTATCAGCAGCCCCTTGTTTAAGGCTCGTACAACCATATCTGGGCAGTCTTCATTCAGTTCGATTGCGAGCATCAATCCTTTGCCCCGTATTTGTCTCACCTGATTGCAACCTTTCAGGCTTTTCTCAAAACCTTGCAGCATACGCTTGCCCAGCAATTCTGCGCGATCCAGTAGTTTATCTTTATCTATAGTATCCAGAACCGCCAGAGCTGCTGCACAAACGACCGGGTTGCCACCAAAAGTGGTGGCGTGGGATCCAGGTTTAAACAGAGTGGCTGCAAGCCCACGTGCCAGACAGGCTCCTATCGGTAAACCGTTACCGAGCGCCTTTGCCGTAGTGACTACATCCGGAAGAATGTTACTGTGTTGATAGGCAAAATATTTACCGGTTCGCGCGTTGCCAGTTTGTACCTCATCAAGCATCAGTAGCCAGTTTTTCTGGTCACAAATTGTTCGTAGTTCACCAAGATAGTTATCGTTGGGAATAATAATTCCACCTTCGCCAAGAATAGGCTCCACCAGAATGGCTACCACCTGGTTGTTGTTTTCGGCGATAGATTGAATTGCTTCAATATTGTTGTAGGACGCCCTTACAAAACCTGATAACAGCGGTTCGAAGCCTGCCTGAACTTTACGATTGCCGGTGGCTGTTAAGGTCGCCATGGTTCTGCCATGAAAAGACCCTTCAAATACGATTATGCTGCCGCCTTCCTTCTTTTGTTGATTAGCATAAAGACGGGCAATTTTAATTGCTGCTTCGTTTGCTTCTGCCCCTGAGTTGCAAAAAAACACCGAGTCCATACTGGCCACAGCGCATAATTTTTCAGCGAGTTTTTCAGCATTCGGAATTTGATATAGATTAGATGTATGAAGCAGGCGGCCTGCCTGGGAAGCTATGGCAGCGGTTACACTTGGGTGCGCATGGCCAAGACTGGTTACACCCAGGCCACAAAGTGCGTCTAGATAACGTTTTCCCTTGGTGTCCTGCAGGTACAGTCCCTCACCGGATTCGAAAGCAACCGGAAGTTGAGCATAGGTATTCATTAGTGTCATCGTGTTGATCCTGGCACAGACTCGAATAAAAAAGGGCAGCGTTTAGCTGCCCGAGAGGGCATTATACGCATAGGGCAGCTTGTGTAGTCAACCGCTTTAAAGGTGTTGTTAAAGGCAAGATATGGATGGCATAAAACTCTCTTTATTCAGTAATCGTGTACAGGCGATATGCGATGAAATGGGTGTAACGTTAAAGAGTTCCGCATTTTCTCCAAACATAAAGGATCGTCTCGATTTTTCCTGCGCGCTGTTTGATTCTAATGGGAAACTGTTCGGTCAGGCTGCGCACATCCCGGTGCACCTTGGAAGTATGGCATTTGCAATGCAATCCCTGGTGGCTCAGTTTGATTGGCAGCCCGGCGATATGGTGATGGTCAATGATCCTTTTCTGGGTGGTACACATTTGCCAGATATCACAGTGATTAATCCGGTCTTTAGCGTAGATTGTTTATGTGCTTTCGTGGCTTCCCGTGCACATCATGCCAATATTGGATCTGACAGTCCCGGATCAATGCCCCTGTCTACCAAGCTGGAGGAAGAAGGACTGGTTATTCCGCCTACCCTGATGTTCGAACGCGGGCAACCCACTAATGCGCTTCTATCCCTGTTTGAATCCCTGGCTGGAGAGCCTTCAGCGGATAGAGAGCCTTCAGCGGATAGAGAGCCTTCAGCGGATAGAGAGCCTTCAGCGGATAGAGAGCCTTCAGCGGATAGAGAGCCTTCAGCGGATAGAGAGCCTTCAGCGGATAAAACTATGGACACTTACCGCGCAAATCGAACGCTAGGCGACTATTTTGCACAGTTTGGTGCCAACAAAATTGGTGGGGAGCGTCTTTCAGCTCTGTTGGATTCAGAAGGTATTGGTGAATTTAAACACAAGGTCGATAGTCTTAATGCATATGTCGAGCGATTGACGCGAAGTGCCATCGCGCTTGTTCCTGATGGAACCTACAGCTTTAGTGATGTGATGGACGATGATGGCGCTGGTAGTACTAATATTCGTATCAGAGTGGTGGTAGATGTTAAGGGCCAGGATGTATACGTGGATTTTTGTGACACCGATGATCAGGTGCAGGGAAATGTTAACTGCCCCAAAGCCGTCACTGCCGCCGCCGTCTATTACGTATTTCGTTGCCTCATGCCTGCGCAAACTCCAGCGGCCTACGGCAGCTTCAGAGCTATACATATTGTTACTCGCCCGGGTAGCCTGGTAGATGCGCAATATCCGGCTGCAGTTGCTGCTGGAAATGTTGAAACTTCTAGCCGAATAGTGGATGTTCTGCTGGGTGCTTTGGCAGGAGCTATACCGCTCGGTATTCCGGCAGCCAGCCAGGGCACGATGAACAATGTCGCCATGGGAAGAAGATCCTCTTCCTCTGGTACCGAAGATGCCTGGGACTATTACGAAACCATTGGCGGGGGGCTGGGAGCACACGCCCAGGGTAATGGGCTGTCTGGCCGTCATTCGCACATGACCAATACACTTAATACCCCTATTGAAAGCCTGGAGGATCACTATCCCCTGCAGATTATTCGATATTCACTCAATCCGGAGTCCGGAGGTGCTGGTAAACACACGGGAGGGGATGGCTTGATAAGGGAATTCAGGTTCCTGGAGGAAACCGAGGTTAGTTTGCTTACCGAGCGTAGGGTAAGCGTGCCCTGGGGTCTGGCAGGTGGTAGCCCCGCGCGCAGCGGTGAAAATTTGTTGAATGGCCGGGTCATTGCCGCAAAACTGAATTTTCGGGCCAAACGTGGAGATCGTCTAACTATCTCAACACCGGGTGGTGGGGGCTGGGGGGATACCTAGCTTTCTTCTACCTTTTTAACTGCTCATTGCGAGCAATAACAGCCTTTTCGAAACGCTTTATTCCCTCCTCAAGCGTCTCGCCAGGACAGCCAAAGTTAAAACGGATAAAACCATCTCCCAAAAACTGTTTACCAATAGATAAGCCCAGACCAAACGATTCAAAGTATGCTCCGGGATTTTTCAACTCTAGTTCGCGAACATCTATCCAGGCAAGGTAAGTTGCTTCAGCAGGGGTTATGTAAACCCTGGGCAGGGCTTCAATGGCCGTCTGCAACCTGTTTCTGTTACCGCGTAAATACTTAGTGAGATCTGTAATCCATGTGCCAGGATTTGTGAACGCAGTTTCGGTGGCGGTTAACGCCAGCGGGCTGATACCGGATATTAGTCCTGCATAAGATTCCTGAAATTTCAATCGAACGTTTTTGTCGGGAATCACAGCAATCGCGCAGCTCAGGCCAGGAATATTAAATGCCTTGGTCGGAGAATACAGGGTTATGGACTGTTGTTCGATATCGCGCGATAAACTGGCTATGGGTATGTGCGGCTTATGCGTATCGAGTAAAATACCGCAATGGATTTCATCTGAACAAACAAGCATGTTTTTTGCCAGGCAGAAATCTGCCAGCTGCTCCAGTTCTTTGTCGGTATATATGCGCCCGGTGGGATTGTGTGGGTTGCATAATAAGAACATTTTGCAGCCTGACGTGTACTGCTTTTCCATGGCTTTAAAGTCCATTTCCCAGCGATCATTTGTAAAATGTTTTTTTACGTAAACAGGTGTTCGCTCGCTGTTCTGCGGAGCAGAAAGAAAAGGGTAGTAAACCGGTACGCTCATCATCACAGCATCTCCTGGGTCACCAGCGGTTCTACAGGCCAGATTAAAGCCGGGCACCACACCAGGTAACCAGACAAGCCATTCTGCGGGAACCTGCCATTGATACTCACTTTCTAGCCAGGCAAGAAAGGCATCTATCAAGTTTTCGGTTGGTCTTGTGTAGCCGAATATTCCGTGTTGTATCCGAGCTGCTAGTGCCGCCTGTATCTGCGGAGGGGCGACAAAATCCATATCTGCTACCCAGAACGGCAGAATGTCCTGCCCAGCATACTTATTCCATTTGGTACTGCCGGTGTTAGTGCGATCCACTACGTGGTTAAAATCTATCATATTTTTGCTTACTCTTTGTACTGAATAGCTGAGGAGGTATACTGGCGAATGCACCTATGCTGCAGAAAAGATTAATAGAGGTAAAGTCCCGTGAGTACTGAAGAGACAATTCGAGAGCAAATTGAAACTAATTCGATTCTCCTTTACATGAAAGGCTCTCCCCAGGCACCCCAATGCGGGTTTTCGGCACAAACCGTGCAGTGTTTAATGGGCTGCGAACAACGTTTTGCATATGTTGATATTTTGAGCAATCCGGATATCCGTGCCACATTGCCTGGAATAGCCAATTGGCCAACCTTTCCCCAGTTGTGGGTGGGTGGTGAATTGGTCGGTGGTTGCGACATTATCACTGAAATGTATGAGTCCGGCGAGCTACAAACCCTGGTCAATGAGGCTGCGACCGCTGAGGAAAGCCCTTAGCGCGAACAAAAGCCCTTAGCGCAAATAAAAGCCCTTAGCGGGGTAAAAGCCCTGGAATCCTAGGTCCACTTATCTGCGAGCGGCCAGCCGCCCAATGACTGCCATCTGTTCACGATGGTACAAAACAGGTCCGCTGTTTTTTGTGCATCATAAATTGCCGAGTGTGCCGATCGCGTATCAAAATCTACCCCTGCTCGGGCACAGGCTTTGCTTAAAACAGTATGTCCGACAGCCAGTGCTGACAAAGAAGCAGTATCAATGAATGAAAATGGATGGAAGGGGTTTCTGTTTATTCCACTGCGCTCGCATACAGAGTTTATAAACTGCTGATCGAAAGCCGCGTTGTGTGCTACCAGAATGGCTCGTTGACAGCTGTGAGTTTTTAGCTCTGCACGAACCTGTAAAAACAAGTCCCTGAACGCTTCCTGTTCGCTGATCGAGTTTCGTTTCGGATCAGTAAGGTCTATTCCCGTTATCTTGAGCGATGCCGGCTCTATATTGGTTCCTATTTTAGGTGTTACGTGATGATGAACTATTTTTCCAGTAACCAGCCTTTCATCTTCAAATGAAACGAATACTGCTGCAATTTCGAGGACAGCGTCGGTTTTTGCGTTAAATCCACCAGTTTCGATATCTATGACCACCGGTAGGTAGCCTCGAAACCGTTCGGCAAGTGATGTGCTCACTGCATCTCCATAGCTGTAAAGGGGTAGCGCTATACTCTAGAAATCTGCTCGCACTTTGGCAAGCAGATTTCGGTAGCAATCTGAATTGTATTAAAAATGTACTTTGTGAGCCAGTTAACATTCAGGTGGGTTTGGTGATGACGAACGGTTCACATTCGCGAGTAGCATAAGGGCGTAGAATAGTGTTGACGAGTAGTAAATTGTAGAGACACCAGCTAATCATGAGTCAATATCAAGTATTATTTAGCGGACAAATAAGTGATGGAGCGAGCCAGAATGTGGTTATGCAAAATCTGGCACGTAGTCTGGACCTGGATGAGCGAAAAGTTGGGCAATTGTTTAGCGGGCGCACTGTTGTGGTTAAAAGCCAGCTATCACGAGATGAAGCCCTGGCTCTGCAGGAACAGTTCGCGTCTTTAGGTGCTGTTGCGCGGGTAAAGGATCGCGAGCCGGTTAGTGAACCGGCTTTTAAAGTCGATCGGAGAGTTACCGATCATACACTGCGGGATATAACGGCAGCACATCAGGAGTGCCCCAGATGTGGTCACCTGCAACTGGAAAGTGAGTTTTGCGCGCGCTGCGGTGTGGACATTGCAACGCACGCCAGGCAAAGCCGCAAGGAAGATCTGCTAATTGCCAAAAAAATTCGCGAGATGCAAATAAAAAAACAGGCGCACTCTGAAGCTATAACGGTTACATCTTCATCTTTTGTTTCTGCCGATGTAAAACTGCCTGATAGCTCTTCAAAAGCCACTGGAATTTTTGGCAAGCTGGCAAAAAAGCTATTGGGCAAGTAAAAGACGCTTCTAGGTCTCTGTCTTTGATCTGTACTCACAAAGATCTTCTATAGAGCAGGACCCACATCGCGGCGTTCTGGCAATACACACATAACGTCCGTGTAATATAAGCCAGTGATGTGCGTCTCGCATAAATTCTTGCGGTATAAACTTAACCAGTTTGTCTTCGACCTGCCGTACAGTTTTCCCTGGAGCCAGTTTGGTACGGTTGGATACTCTGAATATATGTGTATCCACCGCCATGGTTGGCTCACCAAAAGCAGTATTAAGAACTACGTTTGCTGTCTTTCTACCAACACCAGGTAGCGCTTCCAGTGCAGTCCTGTCTGAAGGAACTTTAGAACCGTGCAACTTCACCAGTTGGGCGCAGGTGGCAATTACATTTTTTGCCTTGGTGTTAAACAGACCTATGTGTTTAATGTAGGTAATCAGGCCATTAACCCCCAGGGCGTGAATGGATTCTGGTGTGTTGGCAACTTTGTACAGGGGCAGTGTGGCTTTGTTGACGCTTATATCCGTGGCCTGGGCGGATAAAATTACTGCAATTAGTAATTCGAACTCTGACTTATAGTTTAATTCTGTGGTGGGATTTGGATTAGCATCGCGCAAACGAACAAACATATTTCTGCGTTTTTCTGCATTCATGACTGCTTAATTTCCGGCACTTTCTGGAAACAGGCTTTTACCGTGGCCATCAACAGACCAGCTATTATAAAAGCGCCTGGTGGTAGCGCAATCAGCCGTAGAGTAAATTTTTCCGGAATGAGTGCAATACTCCAGTTGCTGGCGAACTGACCAAGTAATAATTCCATATCACGGAACAAAGTGCCATAGGCGAGTAGTTCGCGAAAAGCACCCAGTGTCACAAGTGCAATCACAAAGCCGAGTCCCACACTTAGTGCATCCACTATAGCAACGCTTACTTTTTGCTTGCTTGCACAGATTTCTGCTCGGCTTAGAATGATGCAGTTGGTCACAATAATTTGTATGTACAGCGCCATTCGCTCATACAATTCGAAAGTGAAAGCCTGCATAAGCATTGTTATACAGGTGGTAAATGTTGCAATAATCAGGACAAACAGTGGAAGACGAAGATGGTTTGGAATTTGGTGTCTAAGCAAGGAGATCATCAAGTTTGATCCGAGTAATACAAACATACTCGCCAGCCCCAGACCTAATGAATTGACAATTGTATGACTTACAGCCATCAGCGGGCACAGACCCAGTAGTTGTATCCATGCTGGATTCTGGTCGATCAGGTTACGCTGTATCGCTCCTGGGTTATCTGTGGGTGTTAATCGCATAGATGTGAGCCAGGTTCTGGTGTAATCCAGGGCAGCTCGATGAGAGCGGCCTGTACTGAGTTAAGCACTGCTTTTGTGGTAATAGTTGCGCCTGTAATGGCTTCAAACTCTCCACCATAAGGTGTCAATTTCCAGGGAAGGGATGTGGCATCCGTGTTGTCCAGCCCAATAAAATTTTTCAACCAGTTGGTTTTTTCCTCTTCGATTACATCTCCTATACCTGGTGTTTCCCGGTGACTAAGAACGCTTAGCCCGGTAATCGTGTGATTCGGGTTTAAGCCTATAAGCAGGTTTATCGGGCCCGTATATCCGTCCGCACTAATTTGATCGAGCCAGCCAAGGTGTTGCTTTTGCTGATCACACAATACTATAGGTAAAACATCCAACTCAAGCTGGTGCCACGCTACATTTGCGTTCTTATCGCTGATACTTTTAAGTTTACGAATGAGTTTGTTGTGTTGATTGTCAGCTATTGGGTCTCTCGTAAGTTCATTGGTAACTGCGATGAGCAGCATTGCCGCAAGCACAAACATGAACATTGTTCCGGCAGATTTTATGGAACTTAAATAGGTACTTTTAAGCGAGTCAGTCATTGGTGGCTTGCAAGTGATCTATATATGGAGCGCATAAATTGGCCAACAACACTGCAAAGGCGATGCCGTCCGGGTAGGCTCCCCAGCTTCGAATTACAAAAACCAGGACACCGGCGATTAATCCAAAAAACACCTTGCCACGGGTCGTAGCAGGACAGGTGACGGGGTCGGTTGCGATAAAGAAGGCCCCGAGCATCATGCCACCGGAAAAAAAGTGCATGACTGGAGAGCCCAGACTTTGCGAGCTACCCATGTCATAAAACAGGGCACTTAACAGCAAGATTGCTCCCAGCATGGCTAGTGGAATGTGCCAGCTAATTACGCGTAAAAATACCAGAGCCAGACCGCCGACAAGAAAGGAGAGGTTGATCCATTCCCAGCCCAGACCGGCAATTACACCGAAGTGTGGTGAGGCGTTCAGTTCGTCGAGTGTAAGGCCTGAGTTATATTTGAGAAGCTCCAGTGGAGTTGCACCTGAGAGCCCATCGACCAGAGCTGGCCACACAGCCAGATGCTCGGGAAAGGATATTAGTACCACCGCGTACCCAACCATAGCTGGATTAAATATGTTCTGGCCCATCCCGCCATATACGTACTTGCCCAGGCCCAGGCCGCTGGCTACGGCGACAAAAATAACCCAGACAGGCATGTCTGGTGGTAAAGCAATTGCTATCAGGACACAGGTAACCCAGTTGCTGTTGTCGTTCAACAGGTCTTTTAGGCTAAAAGTGTTTTTAGCGCTGCCTATTACCAGGCAAACCAGCAAGCCCGAAACCAAGGCAATGCCCAGATTAACCAGGTAGGCATTGCCAAAAAATACGACTTGCATCGCAAAGCCGGGCACCAAAGCCAGTAAAACGTAGTTCATTATTGCGGGTGTGTTATCAAACCTGGTAGACATCAGGAGTTATGCTCTTTAACGGACAAATTTTTTCTTTTGAGTTTGTTCAGCCGTAATTCACGCTGTGATTGAACCTTATTACCAGAGTTGGCGATGCGACGTTGACGCCTTTCTACGCGAATACTCGCATTCTGCGCGTGTTCGGCCACTTCGTTAATTTCCAGCATAGCGTCCTTGCTGTCTCGGAATCTATTTGTGAGTGGAATGTGGCTTGGGCATACCGACTCACATAATCCACATTCAAGGCAGGCTGACAAAGTCAGTGCATTGAGTTTGATTATGTTTAGGGGGCGTGAGTACCAGAGCAACTCCTGCGGTAAAAGATGTTCCGGGCAGATATCCGCACATTTTGCACATCGTATACATGCAACAATATTTAGCGCTTTGGCGGGAGGAGGCCATCGTAAACCGGTGGTGCCTTTTTCCACGCTTGCAGCTCCAGGCTGTAGCCAGCCTGTTAGTGGTCCTCCCCGTTGAACCTGTAACGAACCTCCCTCGTTTGAGGTGATATTGAAAAGTACGTGCGCAGGGGTTCCGAGGTGGACGCGTATATTTTGCGTGCCAGCTTTTGTGCGTAGTGTTAGCACCCGTTCAACCAGGGCTCTATTTTTGAAAACGGCCTGGTAGATTGCGTAGAGGGTGGATACATTCAGGCAGGTGATACCGTATTGAGTGGGGTAGGTATTGTGTGCAAGCCTGATATCCAGAAGAATTTCTATAAGCTGGCGCTCTGCGCCATTGGGAAAAAGAGCTTTTACAACTACCAGTTTAATCTGTTTGCCTAAATCAAGTTTTGAGATGGCATTTTGAAAAATTTCTATAGCTGCGGGTTTATCGTCAGCGATGGCCAGGATGCAGCATTCCAGCGTTAAAGATCTCATAGTGGCGAGCGCTGCCTGCAGAATTTCAAGCGGCGCTGCCTGCATAATAGCTTCGTCTGCGTTAATGTCGGGTTCACATTCGATAGCGTTAATAATCAGGTGTTTCGGGGTGTTTTGGCGGGCTGCTCTTAATTTGCTCGCGCTTGGGAAGCCTCCACCGCCCAGCCCGGTAATACCTGCGAGGCGAATCTTTTCTTCAATTTGCTTGGGGGCCAGAGTGAGTGGGTCTCTGGTGTCAATATTATTACACCACTTATCCAGGCCGTCAGAATGTATCACCAGGTGAGTGGTCGAAACTGCATTGCGGTGACAGGATGGATGCTGAGTTATGTCTGTAATGGTACCTGACGTGCTTGCGTGCAAGGCTTGCTCGCCTTCAACCAGCAAACTGCCTTTAAGAACGTGATCACCAATGGTGACTTTGATTAGTTGCCGCCATAAGTGGTCTTTTAGTTCGAGGTAAACATATTCGGGAATATCTGCCTGTTTAATCCGGGTGCTCATGTGGAGAAACCAGGCATGCTGATACAGTCGACGGGACAGGGGTCGATGCATAATTCGCAGCCAGTGCAATGTTCTTCCAGAACAGTGTGCATAAGTTGATGCGCACCTACAATGGCATCAACTGGACAAACAGGTATGCAGAGAGTACAACCGATACATTCCTGTTCGTCTATCAGGGCAATACCGGCGGGTTTATAAGATCCGTAAGCCTCGTTCAATGGGTGCTCCTGCCGACCCAGCAAGTGAGCAAGCCTGGCTATGGTTTCATCTCCCCCTGGAGGGCATTGATTTATCGGACCGCCATTGGCAATGGCTTCCGCATAAGGTCTACAACCAGCATATCCACACTGTGCGCATTGAGTGAGTGGTAACAGCGCTTCAATTTCTTTAACGACGGTGTTTTCCTGTGGCACATATTTATTGTTTAACCATCCAAGCAGCGCGCCAAGTGGAATGGATATACCACCCAGAATGGCTATAGAGATAAGCAATGTACCGGTCATGACAAGCCAGAGAACCCCATAAATGCCATGGACATAAGTCCGGCAGTAACCAAAAATATTGGGGTTCCTCTAAATGCTTCGGGAATGTTGGCTGAATCCAGTCGTTCTCGAATTGCTGCAAACAACACCAGCACCAGACTGAACCCAAGCGCTGCACCCATTGAAAAAACGATAGTTTCCAAAAGGCTAGAAGAATTTCTTACTGTAAGCAGAGCAACGCCTAACACAGCACAATTTGTAGTAATTAATGGTAGATAGATACCCAACACCTGATACAGGAGTGGACTGATCGCGCGCATCACAAATTCTGCAGCCTGCACCAGGCTTGCGATAACAATTATGAAAGTGATAATTTGCAGGAACTGTAAATTGAATGGCAGCAGGAGCGTATGGTAGATAATATGGCTTAATGTTGCTGATAGCGTAAGTACAAAGGTTGTAGCCAGAGCCATGGAAACAGAGGTGTCCAGACGATTAGACACACCCATAAAGGGGCACAGGCCTAGAAACTGTACCAGCACAAAATTATTGACAAGCAGAGTGGCGACAAACAGCATAAATAACTCAGCCATCGATAATCTCCTACACGTATTGCTTTATCAAGGTTGCCCTAGCTAACTAACATGCCCGGAATTGCACCCTCGTCAGGGGAGATTAGAAAAATACCCTCGTCTCCTGTACCCGCTGCCAACACCATGCCTTCGCTGGTTCCAAAGCGCATCTTTCGCGGCGCAAGATTGGCCACCACTATTGTTAGTTTTCCTACCAGAGTTTCAGGTTGATATGCAGAACGAATTCCCGAAAACACTTTCCGTTTATGATCGCCCACGTCCAGCTCCAGACATAATAGTTTGTCTGCACCATCCACCAGCTCAGCAGAAGTGATTTTTGCAACTTTCAATTCGATTTTGTTGAAATCATCAATATTGATCATACTCGTATCCTCTCCGGGAGCTTGCTGAGCGTCTGTTTTTTTGACCTTTGCTGCACTCTCATCGATGGACGCTGCCACCATCTGGTTCACTATTTTTTTATCCATACGCTGAACCAGTGCTTCAAATTTGTTGATTCTAATCGCACCCAGATAGTTACGGCTATCTGCCCAGACAAACGGTTCCACTCCCAGAAATGCTTCTGTTTTACTGGCGATATCAGGAATAACAGGTTTGAGGTAAATCATAATTTGTTTGAACAAGTTTATCCCCATTGTACAAATGTCCTGCACTGCCTGTTGCTGTGATTCATCTTTTGCCAGTTTCCAGGGTTCATGTTTGGCAATGTACTGATTTGCACTGTCTGCCAGGCGGGTTATCTCACGCACTGCTTTACTATATTCGCCAGCTTCAAAGTAGTTTAAAATAAGATCAGAACTTGCCAGCGACTCATTCCAGAGGTTTTCATCGTGAATACTCTCTGACAGTTGGCCTTCGAATCCCTTGTTTATGAAACCGGCACACCTACTGGCAATATTTACTACTTTACCCACCAGGTCCGAATTTACTCGCTGCACAAAATCGTCCAGATTGATGTCAATATCGTCCATGCCACCATTCAGTTTTGTTGCGTAATAGTAGCGTAGAAATTCGGGATCGAGGTGATCAAGATAGGTTTCTGCAGTAATATATGTTCCTCTGCTTTTCGACATTTTGGTGCCATCTACGGTAATAAACCCGTGGGTATGAATGCGCGTAGGTTTTCGGTATCCGCTACCCTCTAACACAGCAGGCCAGAATAAGGCGTGAAAATTAATGATGTCCTTGCCAATAAAGTGATGCACTTCAAAATTGGATTTCAGATTCCAGTAATCATCAAAATTTATATCATTACGTGAGTTGCAGTAGGCTTGAAAGCTGGCCATGTATCCTATTGGAGCATCCATCCATACATAAAAATATTTGTCACTTGTTCCCGGGATCAGAAACCCAAAATAAGGTGCGTCGCGGCTAATATCCCAGGGCTTTAGCCCGACGTTTAACCACTCAGCCAGTTTGTTGGTGACTTCGGGTTGTAACGTACCGCTATTGGTCCATGCTTTCAGCATGTCTGAAAACTGTGGAAGATCGAAGAAGTAATGTGTCGAACTGGCCAGTATGGGCTTCGATCCGGACAAAACCGACTTAGCGTCTATCAGCTCCGTTGCATCATAGGTGGCCGCACAGACCTCGCAGTTATCTCCGTATTGGCCTGGGGCCTTGCATCGCGGACACGTACCCACGACAAAGCGGTCTGCCAGAAAAAGCTTTTTCTCCGAATCAAATAGTTGCTCTACCTCCTTCGTGAATATCAGATTATTCTTTTCAAGTTGTAGATAAATGTCTTCGGCAAATTTTTTGTTTTCGTCTGAATGTGTGGTGTAGAAGTTATCGTATTCAACAAGAAAACCCTGAAAGTCTCTTACATGTTCCTGCTTCACACGAGCAATGAGGGTTTCTGGAGTAATGCCAAGTTCTTCTGCTTTCAGCATTGTGGCAGTACCGTGGGTATCGTCTGCACACACGAATGTGCAGCGATTGCCGATCATTTTTTGAAACCTTACCCATATATCGGTCTGAATGTGTTCAAGCATATGACCAATATGGATTGGTCCGTTTGCGTTGGGTAGGGCTGCGCTCACCAGAATGTTTCGTTTGAACTGCATGACAAATCGGGCCTGATAACTAGCGGGACAGTATACCTGTTATATAGCCCCCAAACTATTCAGTGGTACTTCTGTTGAATACCTTTTTTATTATGCTTTTGGCGCCTGAATTTGGATTGAGAACTATGGTGGCTATTATTCTGTCGGGCCCATCCAGAACATACTTTTGACTAACCTTCCTACTGGTGCTTTCGTAGGAAGTACTCATAATATTCCCGTTGTAGGAAGTTTTGCGACCACGATATTTTCCAATAGTAAATGTCTTGGCTCCAAGGCCGTCATAGTCAATGCGTACAGACCTTTCGTCGGCAGCAAAAGTCATACTGGTACAGAACAATATGTCTGGATCACGTGATCGGCCCCTGGTTTCTGGTGGCTTGGTCTTGTTCGATTTAGGTAAAGGGATGCCGCCAATGGAAACCGATGTCGATTTACCTAAGTTGCTAAAGAAACCCGGCTTTTTCTGCTTAGGCTGAATAGCCTTGCTTGCCTCGACATCCAGTATCCAGACTCCGGGTAAACCTGGTTTAGCGCTC
>Ga0256847_1001026_pt1 | contig 15349 bp, 12 predicted proteins | sample TeddybearmetaG_FD_189099 | JGI IMG/M metagenome (GOLD analysis project Ga0256847, IMG submission 189099) | Hydrothermal vent microbial communities from East Pacific Rise, Pacific Ocean - Teddybear | ecosystem: Environmental > Aquatic > Marine > Hydrothermal vents | place: Pacific Ocean: East... | reverse complement strand
GAACCGTTCTTTTTCTAATTCATGTTTACATTCTGTTTGCCCAGTTGAAAGAGAATTAACATTTTGAAATTGAGTAAAGTGAGAAGATGTAAAATTAAATACATTTTTTTCATCCAAACAAAACAACCGCGACAACTCTATTTCCATTATTTTAGCAATTTGCTGAAGTCGAGAAATATTAACATCAGTCTCACCTCGCTCTATCTTCGCGTATGAGTAAGTCGAAATTCCCAATTTTTCTGCCACTGTTTCTTGGGTTAAATTCCTTAGTTTGCGAATTGTTTTAAGATTTTTAGGCAATTCCATAAATAGATACTGTCAGTCAAGCAATTAACAACCTAGAGTTGTAGATTTACTTAAAAAATAAAAATAACAACATTATTTTCAATAAGTTAAAATTTAATTTGTATTAAAATGCAATTAACAACTGTTGGTTGCTGTTTTAATTTATGAATAAATATTATTATATGGACACTAGTAGTAAGTGTAACACATTTAGCAATGTTTTTTAAAACTTTCAGGTAGTTTTATACAACAAATTATTTATTATATAAATAATAACTATAAATATCTGGATTAGTTTAGCCTTATTTTTATAAGCAAGTATATGGCATGTTAGTGATTTGAATCAAATAATTCACAGTTAAACAAATGGAACTAGAACCATGTATCTAACAGTATCAACCGGAACAACTGTCGTTACCGGAACACAAACTGCGCTCATGGGCAGAGTGGACAAGTCAATATACGGCAATCTTTCGGTGCAAAATATTTGCGTTTCTCAGGAATCCTTGCAAGACGGTTCAGTAGCGATCAAACCAATTCAGGAATGTCTAAACGAAGTCGCTCCTGATAAAACGACGATCTTCATAGCTTTTACCTTTATCGACGGCGGTGACTCTGCGGGACTTGAACATTACTTAAAAGCGCGAGCACCTGCGTTGGCTAAGCACGGAGGTAAAGTGTTATTGAGCGCGACGAGTGAACGAGGGAGAGACTGGGATTTTGATGGGGTGGAAATAATACAATTTCCGCGACCAGACAGTGTTTCTGAACTTATGCAAGACAGTTATTATACTGAAAACGTGAGCAAGGCAGCGGCCATATTCGACAAAGACTTTGCTATGGTTAGTTTACTTTTGAGGTGATGGATATTATGAACACTGTGCCAGGTCCGCATGGCGACAGATTGCTTGGCAATCTTAGAGCGTTTAGAGACAGACCTTTGCAACTTTTACTCCAATGCCGGCGTGAGTATGGTGATGTTGTGAAGCTTCGGTTGGGGCAGTTTAGCGTTTATTTGGTATTTAATCCGCAAGATATTGTCCGCGTATTTGATGACAAATCTTTTGGTCGCAGCGATTTTTCGGCATTGTTTGAGCCGCTGGCTGGTGGCAGCATGATCATTGCCGACGGTGAGCAGTGGTTGCGCCAACGGCATAGGGTGGCGCCTGCCTTTAGCAAGAATCGTCTCGCTACGCTAGCACCGCAGATACACAAAAACGCGGTGGAGATACTTGAACAATGGGAGAAAGAGCGACAAGCAGGACACTTGATAGATGTCCAAGAAGCTATGGTTGGCTACGCCATGAAAGTTATCACCCACTTCCTTTTTGGTAGTGGACTGGATAACAAAACGTCGGTAGCGGTGGCTCGGGCTTGGTCTACGAGTCTTAAAAGCATGAATTATCGCATGTCCGAAGCACTTCCACTACCTCTTTGGGTGCCAACGCGGAACAACCGCTACCTGCGCTCCGCTGCAAACGAAATTAGCAAGATCATACTTGATATCATTGCACAGCAGCGTCAAAAACCTGATGATAGAGGATCTTTTCTGTCCACATTGCTTCATAATCATGATCAGGACAGCGAACTTAAGGATCAGGAAATTATGCATGAAATAATGGGAATATTTTTGGCTGGATTTGACACTGTTGCCATCGCAATGCTATGGACACTTTATTATCTCGCTCGCTATCCTGATGTACAGACACTGGTTCGGCAGGAAATGTTGACTACTTTAAAAGAAACAAAAGAGGGACACTTAGGCTTTGCTAACCTACCCTATTTCGATCAGGTATTCTCAGAGGCAATTCGCCTACGTCCACCACTTTGGATAGTGGATCGCAAGTCTTCTACAGAAACTGAATTAGGTGGTTATCATATCCCCCCGAACTCAAACATTATCCTGAGTCCCTATGTTACTCACCGTGACTCTCGCTTTTGGGATAATCCGGCGGTATTTGATCCGGCACGTTTTGAACACGCTGAAGAGCGAGAAAAATACGCTTATTTTCCTTTTGGTGGTGGCCAGATGAGATGTATTGGTATTGGTTTAACTAAGCTTGAGGCGCAGATAATAATTGGTGAAATTCTGAAGCGTTATCACCTAGAACTGTCCGCATTGCATCCCGTTGAGATTGATTCCCTTTTTGTGCTACGGTCAAAAGAGGGTCTATGGATGCGGTTAACACATTTAAATTATTAAGGTTATCTAAACTATGATTGACTTATTTGCGAAAGCAGTGGTTCGGTGGCGCTGGATCATCTTACTTGTTTCACTCGCGTTTGCGGGTGCGGCAGCGTTTGGTGGAAAATGGTTAGGATTTTCCACCGATTATCGGGTGTATTTTTCAGAAGACAACCCTGAACTACGCGCTTTTGAAGAACTACAGAATACTTATGAAAAAGCAGACAATGTTTTGTTTGTTATTGCCCCTAAAGATGGTCAAATTTTCAGTCAAAAGAATTTGACTGCCATTGAGCAACTCACAAGGGAAGCATGGAAAATCCCCTATTCCACACGGGTGGAATCCATCACTAATTTCCAGTATAGCTATGCTATAGGTGATGAAGTGGTTGTTGGTGATTTGGTGCGTGATGCCCAAAACCTAGATGACAAACAACTTAAACAAGTTAAAGCTATTGCTTTGTCTGAACCAACCCTAGTGGGTAAATTAGTATCCCCACAAGCACATGTTGCTGGTGTGAACGTGACTGTACAACTACCTGGTGTTTCTCCAATGGAGAACTATGAGATCGTGATGTTTGTGCGAGACTTGGCAACTCGCCTACAAACGGATTATCCAAATCTGACGATACATCTAACTGGTATGGTTATGTATAACAATGCATTCATGGAATCAGCGATGGCGGATAGCGAAACCTTAACACCGCTTATGTACGTGGTAATTGTTCTGGTTTTATTGTTGTTACTTCGCAGTTTTCTTGCCACAGTGGCAGCAGTACTTACTATATTTATGTCCATGTACAGTGGCTTGGGGATATCAGGTTGGTTGGGTACTAACCTGACGACGCTTTCCACAATTGCGCCTACCATAATTCTCACTGTTTCTGTGGCTTATGGGGTGCATGTACTGGTTAGTTTTTTACATGCCATGCGCGAAGGGCGTAATCGGCATGAGGCTGTGGAGGAAAGCTTACGCATTAACTTGTCGCCGGTATTCATTACTAGCCTTACTACAGCCGTGGGTTTTTTGAGTATGAATTTTAGTGAGGTACCGCCATTCCGTGATTTAGGCAACATTGTCGCCTTGGGCGTAGGTATGGCTTTTCTGCTTTCAATAACATTCTTGCCTGCTTTGATTGCAGTATTGCCTTTGCGTGTGAAGGTTTCAGATGATCGCTACGAAAAAATGATGCTTGGTTTAGCAAATTTTGTTATACACAAGCGTATCCTTTTGTTAACAAGCTTGTCTCTTATTATCTTAGTATTCATAGCCATGATTCCACGGAATGAATTAAATGACAAATACCCTGAATGGTTTGATGAATCCATTACATTCCGCCAAGCCAACGATTTTACAACTGAAAACCTTACTGGCTTATTCAATATTGAATATTCGTTGAAGGCTGCCGAATCTGGTGGAATCAGTGAACCTTCTTTTCTCACCACAGTAGAAAAATTCTCGCATTGGTTACGCACGCAACCAGAAGTGCTACATGTTGCTACCATCACTGATGTCATCAAACGTATCAATAAGAATATGCATGAAGACCAAGAAGAATGGTACCGTTTGCCTGAAGATCGTGAATTGACAGCTCAGTATCTATTACTTTACGAACTTTCTTTACCTTATGGATTGGATATCACCAATCAAATAAACATCGACAAGTCAGCTACTAGGCTAGTGGTGACGCTGAAAAACATGTCTACAAATGGCATGTTAGTCTTAGAAAAGCGGATAGCGAATTGGTTGACAGATAACGCTCAGAATATCACAGCGGTAGGTGCGAGTACCACTCTGATGTTTTCTCATATCGGAGACCGTAACATTCGCAGCATGATTGGTGGTACAGTCGCAGCTTTGGTGCTGATTAGTGTATTGCTGATTTTGGTTTTGCGCTCCTTCAAAGTGGGTATGTTGAGCTTGGTTTCAAACTTGGTACCCATAGCAGTCACACTTGGTGTATGGGGACTGTTTGTTGGAGAAGTTGGCCTATCGTTGGCGATGATGGGAGGTATGATTTTGGGAATTGTGGTAGATGATACAGTTCATTTCCTCAGCAAATACCTTCGTGCCCGTCGTGAGCGCAACCTGTCATCTGAAGATGCAGTGCGCTATGCATTTTCCAGTGTAGGCGTAGCGTTGGTCATCACTTCCTTAACTTTAGTGGCAGGTTTTCTAGTTTTAACTTTTTCTACATTCAAACTAAACAGTGATATGGGCTTAACTGCTGGGCTAGCCATTGGCATTGCACTTATTGTAGATTTATTTTTATTACCCCTTATTATAATGAAATTGGAGGCTATATCCAAATGAAAAGACGATTATTGACAATAGCATTGCTAAATTTATTTACATTAAATGTCCTAGCAAGTGAACAACGCGGCTTGGAAATCGCAAAGCAGGTGGATCACCATGATAGAGGTTGGCAAGACACGAAGGCAAAACTAACAATGACGCTGTATAACCGAAACGGTGATAAGAGTGTACGTTACATGCGTATCAACACAATGGAAGTTCAAAATGATGGTGATAAAAGTTTGACTGTCTTTGATCAACCTAAAGATATTAAGGGAACAGCTTTTTTAGTATTTTCTCATGTTCTACGGTCAGACTATCAATGGTTATACTTGCCACGGCTTAGACGAGTTAAGCGCATAAGTTCTGTAAACAAGTCAGGTCGTTTCATGGGAAGCGAGTTCGCATATGAAGATCTTAGCTCATTTGAAGTTGGTAAATACCGCTACAAGTACCAGCGAGATGATAAACTAGGTGACCTTGATACCTATGTGGTGGATATGTATCCTACATATAAGTATTCAGGTTATACGCGCTTGCAAGTTTGGATAGATAAGGAACATTACCGATTTATTAAGAAAGTCTTTTATGACCGCAAGAATTCTCCACTCAAGACGTTGACATATGACAATTATCAACTTTATCTAGGTCATTACTGGCGTGCTCAGCTTCAGAATATGATTAACCACCAAACTGGCAAAAAAACAGAGGTGGTATGGAAGGATTATAAGTTCCGCAACAACTTTACCAATCGAGATTTTGATAAAAATCGGTTGAAAAGAATTCGATAGTATGGAGAAAAACAGACAATGGCCAATGAAGCATCGTTCAAGCAATATTACAATCTTGCCACTGTTAAATCTCTAGCGCACCGATGTGCCCATGTAGCACCCAAATTTCGGACGGATAACTTTATCAAAGAGACAACAATGGAGCTTGAAGATTTGCAGATGAAAGATCGTGTGCGACACATCGCATCGGCCTTGCATAAACACCTTGATCCCCACTATCCAAGGGCAGTGGAGCAAATCAAGCATGTGGCAGGTGTTGATAGCGATTTAGAACCAATGAGCGGCTTTGAAGTGTGGCCATTGTGTCATTTTGTTGAGACATTTGGCTTAGAGCACTTTGAAGAATCACTTGATGCGCTTTATCACCTGACCCCTTTGTTCACTGCTGAGTTTGCTATCCGACCATTCTTAAACCAATATCCAGAGCTAACTTTACAGTACCTAGATCGGTGGTCAAGTGATCCAAATCCGCAGGTGCGACGGTTAGTATCTGAAGGCACACGCCCACGATTACCTTGGGCTGGGCGACTTCCCGCCTTTCAGAGAGATCCATCACAGGTATTGGAACTGCTTTGGAAACTGCGTACCGATCCCGATCCTGTGGTGCGCCGTTCTGTAGCTAATAATCTCAACGACATAGCCAAAGATCACCCTGATAAAGTTGTCGAAACTGTCATAAAATGGTCAAAAGATACCAGCAACGAAATGCGTCAACTGATTCGACATGCATGTAGGACACTAATAAAACAAGGGCATCCCGGAGTGTTTGAAGTGATCGGATTTACAGCTAATCCTCTCGTGGAGGTAGAAAATATCACTATTGCCTGTTCTTCGATTTGCATGGGTGATGCATTGGAGGTCACGTTGAAACTGCGCTCATTGACAGACGATACACAACGTATTGTTATTGATTACAATATCCACCATCGCAAAGCAAATGGAAAATTGTTGCCCAAGGTATTCAAATGGACTACACAGACTCTTAAACATCGGCAATCATTGTCATTAACGCGCAAGCATAAGTTTCGTGTCATTACGACACGCCGATATTACACAGGGCAACATATTTTTGAAGTGTTGATCAACGGGCAGCCGTATGGACAACAAGCGTTTATTCTTACGGTTGATACTGAAAATGGATGATACTGATAACTTTATACAGGCTGGTGTTACTATTCTAAAAACCCTTGCTGAAGCATACTCTCATCCTGAGAATTATAAAGTACTATCTTGGAATGATGAATTGTATCATCGTGTAACAAAACCTGAGCCATTACCATTCCACGGACAAAATATGGATGAAACTGTTGCAGAAGCGATCCAGACCATTTTTCGTGGCTACTGTAATGTTTCGCATCCTCAATATTATGGCTATATTTCCCCAAGACCACTGCCCGTAACGGTTCTTGGCGACTTACTTGCTATGGGGCTAAACCAAACCCCGGGGGCATGGCGTGCTGGGCCTGCCGCGACTGCCATTGAGACGGAAACATTACACTGGTTATCCGAATTCATAGGATACCAGACACCATCTGGAAATCTGCCTAATGGCATAGTCACTAATGGCGGCACTATGGCAAACGCGAGTGCCATCAAGCTCGCACGGGATACTTTATTGGGAAGAGAAGTGCAAAGTAAAGGTGTGTGGTGTGCTAATAAGCCCACCATTTACATGTCAAGAGAAGGACACTTCTCAGTATGGAAATCTGTTGATTTTCTTGGGCTAGGCCGAGAATCTCTGCGACTTATAGAAGTCGATGAACAAGGTTGTATTGATTTAAACGCTCTTGAGGATACAATTCAACGCGATTTGCGCCAAGGATATCAACCAATTTGCCTAATAGGTGTGGCTGGAACAAGTGCCACAGGTGCTGTGGATGCCCTAGATACATTAGCAGATGTGGCAGCTCATCATAATATGTGGTTTCATGTGGACGCTGCCTCTGGCGGAGCCTATGCTAATTTAGCAGAGACTCGTCAATTTTTCACAGGTATTGAAAGAGCAGATTCAGTCACATTAGACCCCTGTAAATGGTTCTTTGTGTCCTTTGGTATAGGCTGCTTATTGGTCAAGAATGGTGAAGAATTACGCAAAAGTTTCTATGCAACTGGCCATTATTGGGAAGAAACAGATGAACTTGACATTTTTCAGATGAGCTTTCCGGGCACCCGACAGTGGCGCACGCTTGGGCTATGGCTTGCGTTTCGTCATTTAGGCGAGCAAGGTTATAAACGTATATTAAGCCATAATTTAAAAGTTACCCACGACTTAGCAGCTACTGTTGTTGCCACAGATGTATTAGAACTGCTTCATAAACCAGTTTTGCCAGTCTGTTGTTTTCGCGTAGATCAAATAAAATCACCGGACACAGTAACAATGGCAATACAACGTTTTCTTGTTGCTTCTAACCATTATGTGACTCTCCTTGATTGGCGGGGGCATCATTATCTGCGTGCTGCTATCAGCAATTTTGCCACTGAGTCCAGTCATGTATATGAACTTGTACAAACTATCTTGACATACTTGGATACTAATTATGATACCTAATGTACTCAATAACGCAATGTATGGCTTCATGTCATCCCACGTTCTTTACGTTGGTGACGAATTAGGTGTGTTTGATCGCATTATTTCAAATAAAGGAGATACAGCGGAAAACCTTGCCAATTGGAGCCAAACGACTCTTGATGGCATGGAAAGGCTCTTACTTGCCGCAACAGCAGCAGGTTTGCTTGAAAAAAAGGGTAAAATTTTTCAAGTGCCGGATACGCTGCAAAATTTTCTCCAAAAATCGTCGCCAAATTACTTGGGAAATGTTTTTTCTCATTACCAAAAACTGACGATGAATATTTTCAGTTTTTTGAAGGATGGGCTATTTGAGGGTAAACCTCAATGGAGCAAAGTGTTTGGCAAAGAGGTTAAGCCAAACATTTTTGACGATATCTATGCTGATCAAGAAAGTTTAAAAAAATTCGTGGAGAGCATGTGGGCTATGGGCATTACACCTGCTCGCGAATTAATGCATAAATTCCCCATGAATGGGACTTTGATTGATATCGGAGGTTGTAGCGGATCGTTTGCCATTGCAGCATTGGAAAATAATCCAGAATTAAATGCCATTGTGTTCGATCTGCCCAAAATTCAACCTTTCTTAGAAAACAAGAAACGTGAATTTAATCTTGAGGAGCGATTATCCTTCAGGGCGGGTGACTTCTTTAAAGACGAACTTCCCAAGGGAGATGCGTATTCTCTCGGCTATATATTATCTGATTGGACAAGAGAAGATGGGACTGAACTTATTAAGAAAATTTACCGTAAACTCCCTGAAGGTGGCAAACTTTTCATTTTAGAAAAGTTATTCAACGATGATAAAACAGGGCCATTGCCAACTGCCATGATGAACCTTGCTATGTTCCTTGAAACTTGGGGTAAGCACTACTCCGCTGAGGAATATACCTCTTGGCTTGAAGAAGTCGGATTTAAAGAATTTCAGGTAATCACTTCCAACAGCGATAAACACCTGATCGTTGGAGTGAAATAGTTTTTTTACGAATGGAGATGTCATTTGTGGATAAAAATAGCACATACGATTATGTCGTTATTGGAGCAGGTCCAGCGGGGCTGCAATTAGGATACTTCCTTGAAAAGGCAGGACATAATTATTTGATCCTTGATGCCACAGAAGTGGGATCATTTTTTACGAAATATCCCAAAAACAATAAATTGATTTCATTCAATAAGGTTCATTCCATCTACGATGATCCTGAAATCCAATTACGATGGGATTGGAATTCTCTTTTAACTGATGACTATGATTTTTTGTTCAGAGATTACAGCAAACGACTTTATCCACATTCCAACGAAATGTTGAGCTATCTCAAGGATTTTGCAACACGGTATTCTCTCAATATACAACAGAAAACTAAAATTGTTCAGGTTTCAAAAGACAATAACGGTTTTTTTTGTTTAGTTGATCAGAATGAATCTGTGTATATTTGCCGTTGTTTGATAGTGGCTACTGGGTTTTCCAAACCTTATATTCCTGATATACTCGGTATTGAAACAGTAGAAGAAGGCTACGAAAATGTTTCAATGAACCCAGAAGATTTTCTTGGACAAAAGGTGCTGATCATTGGTAAAGCTAACTCTGGGTTTGAAATTGCGGATAATATTCTGGAAACTGCTTCACTTGTTCATCTAGCCAGTCCTGAGTCAGTTGAGCTAGCATGGCAAACAAGACATCCGGGACATCTACGTGCGGATTATACTAGAATTATGGATACCTATCAGTTGAAACTTTTGAATGGTACGCTTGATGGGACTATTGAAAAAATTGAACGAAGGGATAAAACCTTTGTGATCACTATAAACTATACACATGCTGATAGTGAAGTTGAAGAATTGGCGTATGATAGAGTGATCAGATGTACTGGATTCAAGTTTGATGACTCCATCTTTGATGATACGTGTTGTCCCAAACTTATCCTAAATGAGAGATTGCCAGCAATGACAAGTATGTGGGAATCGACCAATGTTCCGGGCCTATTTTTTGCAGGGACACATATGCAGGCAAGAGATTTTAAGAAGTCATCATCTGCTTTTATTGATGGATTTAGGTACAACATTAGAACGCTTTATCACTTCATAGAATCAAAATATCATCAGCAACCACTACCTAACAATTTAGTCAAGGCAAGCAGTACAAACTTGCAAAAAGCGACAATGGCGCGGATTTGTCGTACCTCCGCGCTATGGACTCAATTTGGGTTCTTGTGTGACCTTATTGTTGTGGATGAACAGAAGAAACAGGCACAATACTATCCCGAACTCCCTGTTGATTATATCCCTGATAGCCCCTTTGGTAAAAGTGAGCATTACTATATTATTACTTTTGAATGGGGAAATTGGGATGGAGATGTTTTTGCCATTGATCGTCATCCTAGTCATGACAAATCTTATACCAATGTCTTCTTACATCCTATTGTGCGCCGCTATACTGGAGGAGAGTTGATTGCAACTCATCATGTTCTTGAAGATTTGTTTGGAATGTATTGTTATGATGGTATAGCTGATGTTCGTCAGTCTATATCTGGTCGTAATTTGAAACAATATCACTATGAAGAACATGAACGTCCACTGCATGATTTTTTTGCAAAACAGTTAAAGGAGAAATGAAACATGAAAATACTTGATTTCCATACACACGCTGGAGACTTTTATCGTTTACGAGAAGATATTCAAGAACTGCTCACCAGAAGGCCCATGGAACAGGGGGTGGATATCACTTTAGTATTATCTGATCCTAAGCATTTAGCAAAATATATAAAATCTTATGGCGTAGAAGTAGGCATTGTGTTTGCAGAATGTGGTCCGGGTACCAACTTTTCCATTGATAGTGAATTGGTTGCCAATTTTTGTAAAAACCACGAAATGTTGATCCCTTTTGGGAACATTAATCCAAACTTTCACAACAACGTCATTGATGAGTTTTGGAAAAGTATGAAAATGGGAGTTAAAGGTTTCAAATTCTATCCCGCTGATCATTCTTTTGACCCCAATACCAAGGTTATGAAGGATATTTACCAACTTTGCGACACATTTCATCTGCCTGTTGTCTTCCATACAGGACTCACTGCTCAAAAAGATACAGAACAGAAGTTTATTAGACCTCAAATATTTGAAGAAATCGCGGCTGAAAACCCTGATCTGGTTTTAATTTTGGCTCATGGTGGGAAACCTAATTGGCACACAGAAGCCGTGGATATGATTACTAAATTTGAAAATGTTTATGTAGATACAGGTTTGGTTGAACCCAAAAATTGGGAAACTGTGTTTCCTAATTTGGAAAAAACCAGTCATAAAATATTATTTGGTTCAGACTTTCCAGTATGCGGAAGTTATAAAGTGTTATTGGATAAAATAAGTGATGCTAACATTCAAAAGGAATTTTTGGAAAATATTATGTACTGGAATGGTAAGCGTCTTTTGCAAAAGGTACTTGATAAACAGATAGAAATAATGCCATTACTCCATAAAAAACTGCAAAGTTTAGCTAATAATCAATAATTATGAGGATATTTGATCATGTATGACCAACTTTATCCAGTGACCTATTATTTTTATCCTTTGTTGGAACATGCTTTTGCTGAAAGTCCTAATAGGGATTATTTTCTCAAGATGCTTTCTGAACCTAAAGCCAAAGTGACCGAAAATTTACTCTATATTCATATTCCCTATTGCCATGATTTATGTCGTTTTTGTCCTTTCCATGTAAAGGTCACAAAACAAGATGAGGTTTATGTCAGATATACTAAGGCTCTAATTAAGGAAATTGAGATGATTTCTGTGCAGCCTTATGTCTCTGACATGACTTTTGGAGCTGTTTACTTTGGTGGTGGTTCTCCCTCTATTTTAAATAACGTTCTTCTCAAAAAGATATTTGAGTCTATATTCCGCTGTTTCAACCTCAAAACTGACGCTGAAATCTCCTTTGAAGGTGAACCCCGCACTTTAGGTGAACCAGAAAAGTTGGATTTGTTAAAGGATTTTAATGTTAAGCGCATCAGTTTTGGTTTGCAAACCTACAAGCAGGAAATGCGTGATTTGTTTAAGATCGTAGCAACATTGGACGATATTGACAATGTTATCCGAAATGCGAGGGACAGGAATTTTCACGAAATCAACGTAGATATGATGTATGATCTGCCCAACCAGACGCTGACTGACTTAGAATATGACTTAAAGCACTTAGCTGAGCATGATTTTGACAGTATTGATTATTACAACCTTCACTATTATGCTTTTCCTGAAAAAATGAAGGTTGACATGTTCAAATCTAAACCTTCCGATAAAATGCATTTTATTCTTGGCGAACAACTAAGTGCCCGCCTAATAGATATGGGCTATAACCATGTTGCAGATCAAATATTCACTAAAGAATCTCAAGTATGTGAATATTTTAGATTGCTTTGGGGAGGTGGGTATGGTGATCACACGGCAGAAACCATAGCAATTGGAGCATCCGCAAGAGGATATATCAATGGAGTTTCCTATATGAACTATGGTAATACTAATAAATACCTCAAGCTTGTGGAAGAAAACGAGTTTGTGTTTGATAAAATATCAACACGCCTAGAAAAACCGGAAAACCGGGGTGCGGCTTTTTTTCCTAAATTTTATCAAATCAACAAAGAATACGCGCCCGTTATGAAAACGATTCCGGAAAATATCCTCAAGTTATGGGTTGATAATGGTTTAGCTTTTGAGATAGACGGCGCGTGGTACCTCAGCCAGAAAGGTAAAAGTTGGACTACTAACATGATGGTAGATGGTTTTGAACCTATTCAACGGAAAAAGGCTTTCCAATCAACGAAGTCTCTTGTCCTTAAAGCAGGCATGAGGACAGGAAGTTTTTAACTACAAGGATTAATTGAATGTCTCAAAGAATAGCGATTATTCATTCTTATCCCAGTAATTATCTATTTGATGTTTTAATAAAAAAGGGCTATAAGATTGTTTACTTTGGACCAAAAAGCAATGTTGTTGAACTTTCAAAAATAGAAAGTGCAGTTGAGATTCCCATCCATGATTTTGAACGGAGTTTTGAACTCATTCATCATTATCACAAAAAACGTCCTATTGATATTATACTGCCTATTTATGAGGGTGCCACAATTCTAACAGCTCAGATTGCTCACGCATTAAGTTTAAAAGGTACAACTGTGGAGGCAGCAGAAGCTAGTAGGAATAAATACCTCGCTTATCAAAAATGGTCAAAGCAAGATGTACCAGTTCCTAAGACTGTACCCATTTTAGATGAAGCCACTGGTTGGGAAGAAATCCAAAAACATATTGGTTTGCCGGCTGTCATAAAACTAACAGACTCAATGAATAGCCAAGGTGTCATCAAGGTAGATGATCGTAAGAGTTATTCTTTGGCATTGAAACAACTCAACACATTGTTATCCAGACCTTTGCATTACAATTCTGCTTTGGATCGTAATAGAATCGCTTATGGAAAGTCCGATGTAAGTTTTATGGCTCAATCATTTTGTGAAGGCGTTGAAGTTGGTGTGGATTTAATAACAACTAAGGGAAAAACTCTGGTAACAGGTATCTATGAAAAGGCACCATCAGCGGGGCCTTATTTTATAGAAACAATGTCGGTTTCGCCAACTTCACTTGGAAAAAAAGCTGAGCATGAACTTGCAGAAATCGCAACTAAAGCGGTGGCAGCTATTGGTCACAAACTGGGTGTGGCTCATGTGGAGATACGCTATGCGAATGACGGGCCAAAGGTTTTAGAAGCTGGACTTCGTCCCGGGGGAGCCTACACAGTGATGGCCATAGAATACCTTATGGGCATTAATACTTATACAGCACTTGCTGATATTCTGAGTGGTGGAGAGCTACCTGAAGCAATATCCAATGGCAGGGCAGCGTTATATGGTGGCATTGTTTACCACAAATCAGGATATATCAAGAGTGTCAATGGCCTTGAATTCTTAACAGGACTTTCGGGACTCTTGGATGTTATTTATCTTAACAAAGTAGGGGATCATGTGGTGACAGCACCTGAAGCAGCCCAACCACATTTTGCATACTATTTACTACAAGATTCTTCTCGGGAAAACGTTTTACAATCTCATGCCTATATTCAAGAAAAGGTGAAATTGAATATTGCTTAACTAGGGGGGTATTCCACTGTCTGTTTCCAAAAAAATTTCAGTTATACTGATAACTATAACCATCTGGATTGCATGGTTAGCCTACCTTGGTTTGGGTGGTGCGTTTGAGTATCTCATCAGTCATTGGGAAATTGCCTTAACCATGAGTTTTGGTTCTATGGTTGCTGGTGGGACAAGTTTGGGAGGAGGGATCATTGCTTTTCCAGTTTTCACCAAGGTGTTACATATTACACCTTATGATGCAAAGGTATTTTCACTTGCCATTCAAAGTGTCGGCATGAGTGCTGCATCATTAACAATTTGGTTGACTGGCATCAAAGTGGAATGGCGAGTAATCCGCTGGGGGAGCTTGGGTGGGTTAGTTGGTATTTTTGTGGGATTAGGTTTTTTAGCCCCCATACTACCTCCTGATGTGATTAAAATGTCTTTCACAATAATGCTCACTAGCTTTGGGGTTGCATTATTTGCTTTGAATCGGGGAATGAGGAAATGTCATTTTTCCATACCCGCTTGGAGTTTTCGAGAAAAAAGCATTTTATTTGCTACTGGAATATGCGGAGGACTTATGAGTGGTTTAGTTGGTTCTGGTATTGATATTGTGACCTTTTCTGTGATGGTTCTTTTATTCCGCATAAGTGAAAAGATAGCTACTCCTACTTCTGTTATCTTGATGGCCTTCAACGCTGTGATCGGATTTTTATTGCAAATATTTGTTTTCCAAGATTTTACTGAAGAAGTGCGTAGTTATTGGCTAGCAGCTATCCCTGTGGTTGTGGTAGGTGCCCCTCTAGGTGCTATTTTGTGCAACCGGTTTGATCGTGATACTATAGCTCATATATTAATTTTGTTAATTATAACAGAATTTATAACTTCTTTGCTAATAATGAGTTTGAGACCCATTGTAGTTTACTCTGGTTTGTTCGCCTTAGTTGTGTTCTCTTGCCTTTATTACTGGATGTACCATGTACAAGTTTATAATAAATAGCATAAATATCGTGAGGCTAAAGCCTCACTTCCTATCCTTATTTTTCAGTAAATCAATTATCTCTCTCAAATCACTTACCTGTTGTTTTAAATAATCAATTTCTTTTTTTGCTGTTTTTA
>Ga0256847_1001025_pt1 | contig 15354 bp, 10 predicted proteins | sample TeddybearmetaG_FD_189099 | JGI IMG/M metagenome (GOLD analysis project Ga0256847, IMG submission 189099) | Hydrothermal vent microbial communities from East Pacific Rise, Pacific Ocean - Teddybear | ecosystem: Environmental > Aquatic > Marine > Hydrothermal vents | place: Pacific Ocean: East... | reverse complement strand
AATCTGTTCCATCTATAATTTTTTCAGAAACTACATTAACTTCATTTTTTTGTGTATCATCTAAATCTGTTCTGGAAGTTTGAATTGATATAAAAGTTAATAAGTCAATGTCCTTCTCTAACTCTTTAATTATAGTCTCAAATGTATTCAAGGCTAGATAATCGTCAGAATCAACAAAAAAAATAAATTCTCCATTAGCTTTTATAACACCCTGATTTCTTGCAGCGGCTACGCCTTTATTTTCCTGACTATAAATAGTAATATTTGAATATTTCTGGGCATATTCTTCAGCAACTAGCAAGCTATTATCTTTGGATCCATCATTGACTATAACTATTTCATATATATCCTCAGATATATTTTGGTTAACTAAGCTGTCAAGACATTTAGAAACATATTTTTCAGAATTGTATAAAGGAATAATAACACTTAGTTTCATCAAATAGCTATTTTACACTGTTGCTTAAAACTTGAGTTTAACAATTAATAATTGAAATCAAGCTTTAAGGAACTGCAATTTACTTTTATTCAAGTAAATTGATACACACTTAAACATTTTTTTAAAAATCAAAAAACTTTATGACTATTTTTCGAGAGGGGAGCTCTTTATAAAGCTAAAATTGGAAGTAAATTAAGTTCAAAAATTAAACTTATATTTTATGGTACGATGTTAAGAAATCTTATAAATATTAAATTAGATAACTAATATTTTTTTAGTCTCATTAAAGTTCTTGTTATACATTCTAAGAAAATAAACACCTTTTGCCATATTTGACAGGTCGATTTGAGTAAAAACACCATTATTATCTGCCTTGACTTCTTTATTGTAAATTAAACTACCATTTAACGATACTAAACTTAATCTTACTTTTTCTCTTAAATCAGGTAAAAAGACATTTATTAAACCTTCCGTAGGGTTAGGATATACGTTTAAATTACTAATTCTATTATTACCATTACCTGAGCAATCATTAACATATATAGTAATTTCTGCTGTTTGTATAACACCATCTCTTAACGCTGAAACATAATATGTTGTAGTCTCTTGCGGTGACGCCTGAATGGCTGAAGTTATTTCACCTGTGCTCCATAAGTAATTGACACCTCCTTTAGCTTCTAATGCAACATTTTCTCCTTCACAAATGGTGATGTCAAGACCATTATTAATCATTACTACGGCTTCATCAACCGTCACTTTTACTGCATCCGTATCTGAACAACCATTTTTACTTACTTCAACATAATATATCGTTTCTACAGTTGGGTTTACAATTATACTTTCTGTTGTTTCTCCTGTACTCCAAAGATATTCTTCTCCTCCTGAAGCTGTTAATACGACACTGTATCCTTCATTTATAACAATATCTTCTCCTGCATAAGCAATTACGGGTTCGTTCACTGAAATAAGTATTTCATCTGTTGCTACTTCTCCACATGTATTTGTTATTGTTACTGAATATGTATCTGTAACTGTTGGATACACTGTAATACTTGAAGTGATTTCGCCTGTACTCCATAAAAAATCGCCATTGCCTTCTGCTCTTAGCACAATTTCTTCTTCTGTAGAACACACAATAATATCATTCCCATTTATATTTACTGAAGGTGAGGCTGTAATCATAGCTGTTACTTGATCTGAAACTGAACAGCTACCTACAGTAGATGTAACTATATATGTAGTCGTTACACTAGGATTAACTGTTATACTAGCGGTAGTTTCACCTGTACTCCATAAAAAATTTCCTATCCCTTCAGCAGTTAATGTAACGCTCTCTCCTGGGCAAAACAATATATCTTCTCCTGCATCAAGAACAATCTCTTCCGTTACATTTACAATTATCTCATCTGATACACTTGTGTTACAAGAATTGGCAGTTACAGTATATGTTGTAGTGCTTGTAGGGTATACTATTATACTAGAAGTCGTCTCTCCTGTACTCCATAAAAAATTTCCTACCCCCACTGCAGTTAATGTAACACTCTCTTCTCCTGAACATAATGTAATATCATCTCCTAAAGCTACTGATGGTACAGCTTCAACTGTAACGACTACTTCATCTGAAACTGAACAGCTTCCTAGTGAAGATGTTACCATATAGGTAGTTGTAGTTATCGGACTAACCGTAATATTAGCAGTAGTTTCTCCTGTACTCCACAAAAAATCTCCCGAACTATTTGCTGATAACGTAACATTATCACCAAAACATATAGTAATATCATTTCCTGCATCCAAATTAACTCCTGGATTGACAGTAACAGTTATATCATCTGTTGCTGTTGTACTACAAGAATTACTTGCTACTACAGAATAGGTAATAGTAGAAGTTGGGTTTACTGTAATACTAGGAGTGGTTTCTCCTGTACTCCATAAAAAACTTCCTACCCCTTCTGCAGTTAATGTAATACTCTCTTCTTCTGAACATAATGTAATATCATCTCCTAAAGTTACTGATGGTATAGCTTCAACTGTTACGACAACTTCATCTGAAACTGAACAACTTCCCAACGTAGATATTACAGTATAAGTAGTTGTGGTCGTTGGGCTAACTGTAATATTAGAGGTAGTTTCTCCTGTATTCCATAAAAAATCTCCTAAACTATTAGCCAACAATGTAATGCTATCACCTAAACAAATAGTAATATCGTTTCCTGCATTTAAATTAACTCCTGAATTAACTGTAACTGTTATATCATCAGTAGCTGTTGTACTACAAGAATTACTTGCTACTACTGAATAGGTAATAGTAGAAGTTGGGTTTACTGTAATACTAGGAGTGGTTTCTCCTGTACTCCATAAAAAATTTCCATTACCAGTGGCTGTTAACACAATATTTTCTCCTAAGCATATAGATATATCTTCTTCCAGCACAACTGATGGAGCTTCTTCCACAGTCACCGTAACTGTATCTGTTTCAGATTCATTAGTGTTTGGGTCTGTAACAGTAATGGTATATGTAGTAGTTTCACTAGGATTTACTGTAATACTGGGAGTGGTTTCTCCTGTATCCCATAAAAAATCTCCATTACCAGTAGCTGTTAAAACAACATCTTCACCAGAACAAATTTCTACATCAGGTCCAGCATTTACATTGATGGAACTGATTGTAGCGTCTTCATACTCATAAGCTCCAATATCCATACCTGCTCCTTGTAATCTTGAATTTCCTTCAAAATCTATTGTTACGCTATTAATATCTAATCCAGAATCTATCATCGGGCTATCATCTGCTAATTTAAAATCTCCAGCCGTAATATTTACAAACTTTGGATCTACGGAAGTATTACCACTACCTGATGGTTTTGTAAATCCATTATCAAAGAAATTATTAGTTGAATAGCTCCAACCACTTGACTGATTTCCTCTAGGATTATCCAAAACTCTAATATTATTAAATATATTATTTTTCCATTCATTATTAGAAAATACGATTGGATCAGATGAATTACTAATATTATACAAAAAATCAGCATTGTTAAACGTAGAGTTATATATCTTATTTCCTGATGGTCTTGAAGTATCTCTACTTACATTTGAGGCCAAGACTACCGCTTTAATATTATCAAATACACAATTCTTAATAACATTATTTCTACCACTAACATGTGTATTATCTTCTGTATTATCACCAAATCTTATCGCTACATCTAAATGATGCCCATATATTCTCTCAAAAATATTAGATTCAGCTCCTTGGAGAATGTTAATAGCTGCAGAGCCTGTATTACTTGATCTTCTATTAGATACATCTGCATGAGAGATCAAATTTTTAAATACATTAAATTTAACTTCTGGATGCCTTGCTTCATAAGCACCATAAATATTAATAGAGGTATTTGATTCAATTAAATTGTATTCACATTGTGTATCAGATGCTTTAAGTGCAAACCCATGACCAAGATGCCCAGCTCCATTTAGTGTATTCTTATGTGCCAAAGATTTTCTGACGATATTACTATTCCCACGAATTAAAAAATAATAATCAGTAGTGGCATTTTTATCTCTAAAGTCAAAAGCTTCATCTGAATATGCTTTACAATCTTCAATAAGATTGTTTTGTCCGCCCAGTTTAAATGCTTGTGCTGTAGCATTTATTACTATACAATTTGAAAATTTATTATAACTGGCCTTATTTGAAGCGCTAGAAAAATGTATTGCTAACCCCCTGTTCTTATTTACATCACCAATATCCTTAACTATAATATTTTCTAGAAGAACTCCTTTTATACTCTTTGTTCGTAGCCCTTCACTATAATTTGTTATTTGTATATTTCTTAATATAATAAAACCAATTGCCGCATTAAAATTCATTGCTCTTCCAACATTTCTATTACCTCCGTCAAGCAATGGCATCATTGAAGCATCTATTTGATCTCCATTTTCGTAATTAAAATACATTGATGATATATCACCTATTTGGTTTATATAACCTTCAAAAGTAATGGGGTTTGAAGCTGTGCCTCCTCGTTGAAAATTAATGTTTTCGTTCCCATAATTCCCTGTTTTAATCCAAACTTTTGAACCAGCTCTTGCCACATCAACTGCTTCTTGAATTGTTTTAAAAGCATTTGCTTCGCTACTTCCATTACCAGAATTGTTTACTGATGCATCTACATAATAAATGTTTGAGGTACCTTCAATTGGCACTATCTTGTTTTCAATATATTGTAAGTCGAATTTTGATAATGCAATTGAATTCTCGTTTTGAAAATTACTTCCCCCTATATATCTAATTGAATTATGGTTAAACCATTTAAATGAAGATGAGACTGTAAAATAATGATTTAAAAGTTGGCCCGCATTAATCGAAACATTTGTTATGGTGTTATCATTTAAAATAAATCCTGTAACTGTAGATGCTGTAATGGGTTCATTACTATCAAAATATATTCTACTAGGCTCAGTAACTTTTATTCTAAAGTTTTCTAATACTGGTGGAATATTGTTGCTTGCATAAGCAACAGACATTTTTACACTTAATAAAACAAATGCAACTAAAAATAATTTTTTTATCATAAAATAAGTTCATTAATCATTTACATAATTAACAGGAATATTTCATAATTCAATAGCAATCAACCTCCTTAATAAATCATAATACTAAACTATATCCAATGAATAAAATATCCAATGAATTAGTCATTACTATAATAAATAAGGGGATTCTTTTCTTTAGCAGTTTAACAATAACGGTAACTTTTTAATAAAATTGCATAAAAATAATTTGACTATAAATCGTCACCATCATTATCAAACATATGCGAAATTAATTTTGAATTCTGTAGGAAATCTAAAGATTTTGTCAATGGTCTATTTTTGTTAATAAACTGTCTGTTTTTGTTAATAAATGGTAAATCACATTAATGTTTAAACTAATTTTGAATAGAATTTGCTATTTTTTTTGAAAATAATTTTACTGTAACTTAAAATTATTTTTATCTTTTTTATACACTTTTGCCCAAGTTGGATTCATAGCTCTTGCTGAATCAGAAAAATAAGGAATAAAAAATTTACCAATAATATTTTCTGAAGAATCCAATAAAAAGTACTTTGCTTTACTTGTTTCTTCAATGAGTAACTGACCATCTCCTAAATCAATTTGCCTACCTTGAAATGGGGAAATAAAAATGTTATTATACCTATAAGAGGTTTCATTCTTAAAAAAGTCATAGAAGGCTATATTACTTGTTGTATTCGGTTCTACATTTCCACTATTATTAAAAAACCAAACATTATTATTAAATACTGAAATTATAGAATCATTGACAATATTTATATCGTGTTGTCCAAGCCAAGGCCCTTGTTGTTGCCAAACAATAGAATCTAATTTAGGTCTATAGAGCATAATCATACTTTGATGCCTTAAACTTAGAAATAGGTCTCCTTTTTTCCAATATTCTCCATCAGAATCTACAGGTAGTACATCATTTAAATGATAAGGATCCAACCCATATTCTTGCTCATGATTTGGAGATGATGCAATCAGTTTTTTAAATAGTTTATTTTTTTCAAAAATAGTGGTTAACGGAAAAAAATGTTTCTCTTTGCCATCTTGTGACATACATAGTATTGCATCTTCTCTATATTCATGGTGATTTGCTGTTTTATTGGTAAAATCAGTAGAACAAACCCAAATGTTATTCGAACTATCTATTTCAATCGAATGATGTACTAATTTTTCGCTTTTCCATAAAACCTTAGAGTTTCTGTCAATTTTATATAAATATCCTAATGTCCCACAATGAAATATCAAAGTTGAATCTTTGGCCATAATTGGAGCACTTATTTGTATTGAAGGTAAATTCTTTCTAACTCTAGTGGTTAAATTAAGTGATAATTCATCATTGTAATATTTTGCGATTAAATCTTTATCAATCTCTTTGAGGTCATCCATAATTTTATTCAATGGAATATCCCACGAAAAAGCAATATCTCCATTTTTTATATTTTGAAGAAATACCTTTCCTTTATCTTCTCCTAGATACTTATAATAGAGTAAATATAATGTGTTGTCCACTTTCGAATTTTCAGGAAACTTCCCGATTTGATATAGATTTTCTTCTTTTTCTACATCAATGGCTTGTTCGGGTTTCATAAAATTTGTTTTTACCCAATATTTTAAAACTGCAGGTAATTCATAAGCTTCAATTGCTGTTTTTTCAAGAAAACTTCTATGCTTTACTTCTTTTTTGTATCCTTTTATACTGATATAACTTGTTCCCCAAAATAAGAATATAGCTATTAGTACAATCCTTATAATTTTTATTAACTTATTCATTTTTTATTATTTATAGCAATTAAATTAAGTTTAGTATATAATTCTGAAAATTTACCCTCTGTTACAAAAGAATCAGTAATTTTTTTAGGTTTAAATTTCTTAATTGATATGGAATCGACTAATGAAACTGGCAATTCAACTGCATTTATCAAACTAACTAAAGATTGACGAGGATCTTTAACAAACATTTCATAGCAGAAAAAATAAATGTTCTCTTCATCTTTATAAATTTCATATACTTTTTTATAAAAAATATACCATATTTCTAACCAGTACTCTATTGAATTTTTATCTAATCCAAAGACGTGATGTGTATCTTCTTCTTCCAAAAATGAAACTTTAGCATTCATCCCAAATTCATGATGAACTAAAAAATTCATATAATCCAAGGTAAATTCATCCTCATCTTGTAACTTAGAAAGCATGTTATGTTGATTTAACAAAGATTTTGCTTGTTCATATGGTTCTCTAAACGGAATAATCGTTTTTGTTATATTTCCATTTTTGATATCTAATGAATGTAATGAAGAAGCTCTTAACAAATGGTTATTATTTTTTGACAGATAAATCTTGTTCTTAGCTATGAGTTTTCTAAATGAATTATATTTTTCATAAATGCTCTCCGAGACATTATGATATTTAACAATTTTTTCCTTTATATAATCATTCCCTAAATAGTGTAACCAAAAAGGTTCTTCTAAGGCTTCATAAGAATTTAAACTATGTTTAACTCCATCTTTATGAAATCGCTCTTTTTCTTTTACTTTCTTTTTAGAAGAAAATTTTGGCCATGTAACGGGCAAAAACAGAAAGGGTAAATTTCTATATGAAAGGCTTTTGAATTCTGTTAATTGACCTAAATATTGCATTAAAACGGTAGTCCCAGCTCTAGCTAAACCAGACACATACACACTTTTAATAGGAGCAGATGAGCTTAATTTCTTTTTATTTAAACTTAATTCAATTTTAAATAATGTTTTTGCTAGACTGTTATTTCCTAAAAAAGTATAGTGCAAAAATTTATCTATTGGAGAATATTCGTTAGTATTTGATTTCGAGTTTTTTAAAATTTTAGGAAGTAAAGGAATAAACAATATTGGCACTAATGAACCAATAATAAAAGGAGCCTTATATAAATACTGTGGAAATAATTCTTGTAAAATATTTAGAGATTGAAAATCTATTATCTTACCTTCTCTTAAATATAACAATGCTATTGAAAATAGAATCACCACTATAATTATCAGTAAAATGATTAAAAAAGTTTTAAAGATTACTATTGATAAGGTCTTAAAAACATTTTTAAATTTTGTTGTAATTATCTCTTGCTTTTGGTCATCATCTAACAGAGGGTGTCCTGTAAAATAAACAAATTTTGAGGTTTCTAAAATCCATTCAGAAACAGATTTAGTGTACTTAATTGTAATAAAAATAAATGCTCCAATCAAAGCAACTAACAAACCTACAAAGGCTTCAAGTATCATTTTTTACGTTTCTTTAAATAACGTTTAATTGGAAACCATAAAAAGGTATAAAATGTAATTGCAATGAGTACAAAAACTCCAATTATAATGGCTATAATTCCTCCTCCTAATCCAGGTCCTAGATATAAATAATTCATCTATAATTTTTTTTAATAGTTAATAAATGATAAAATGAAAAAAATTATTCGCCTTATCGTTCAATGCTACCTCTAAGATATTAAATTGTAATATTAGCTTTTTTTTTAAGGGAGCTAAGATATACTATTTTCAAAAGTTATTTGCTTTAGGTAATGACTTTTTGATTATTTACTCATATTGTCACAGCCTAAAAAAAATTAACCTTACTATAAATATCTCTTACACTGAACGATACAAATTTACATTTATTTCAAGAGATTATTTAAAAACCTACCCTTCTATTGTCAGAGTACGCGAATAACAGCCTATACAGTATGATTTAAAGTAACCCTAGAAATTTAATGACATTTTTGTTAATAACTATACGTGTATCTTTTAAATAAAAAATATGATTTATAGTTACTAATAAAAACAAATATATTTTTAATATTCGCTATGAAAAAGCTATTATTATTCATTATTACCGTATTGTTATTTTATTCTTGTAAGAGAAATATAGAAAAAGACACCACCGATAATTTTAGTATTACCGGAACTATTAAAATCACCTTCAATAATAGTAATGTTTATCTAAAAACTCAAGAAAATGGCATTTTAGTAATGTTAGATTCGACCACCATAGAAAATGGAAAATTTGAGTTCAAAGGTTCTATTAATAAACCTGTGGTCTATGGTATTTTTATTGACAGTATTAAAGGTACCATAGGTATATTTATGGAAAATAAGGCAATTACAATTGAAGCCTATGAAGATAGTTTATCTTCTTCTAAAATTTCTGGTTCTAAAACAAATAATGACTATTTGAATTTTGTACGTCAATCAAACCAAATAATATCTAAAATGAATGTCTTATTTCCTGTTTTTCAGAAAGCCAGAGCGGAAAATGATGTTGAAAAGCTAGAAATTATCAATGCTAAAATGCAAGCCATTAATGATGAAAATACGTCATTCGCATTAAGTTATGCAAAACAACACCCAGATTCATACATTAGTGCAATGGCATTGCATTCTACTTTAAGAGTTCCTTCTATACATAGAGATACTATTCTAAAAATTTATGATAATTTTTCTGATTTTGTAAAAAAAGGAGATTTTGCAGTTGAAACATTACAATTTTTAGAAACATCTAGAAAAAATGATTCAATTAAAAATAAAAAATTTCTTGAAACCGACTATCCCCAAGGCAAACGATAAGGGTATTTCGCCGCTTTCATTTTGACCTCAGAATCAAAAACCGAAATTTTGTATTTTACCTCACCAGAAACTGCAAAAAACAGTTTCGACCTCTCCCAAGGAGGGGTAAATCGGAAACCTCGCAGCAAGCTGAGAGGAATTCTTTAGATTAAACTACTATTCTATGTTCAGGTTGTAGTTCTACTGGCTTATTATGATGTGTAAATAACCTTGCTTTTAGTGTTCCCTTAAGGATAATTTCATCTCCATTAACTTCAAGCCAACTACCTTCTCTTAACCCTAGTACAGGAATATCATTATAGTAATGAAACTCTTTAATTCTTGTTTCTCTTGTTTCTCCTTTATGGGTAGAGGATATATCTGAATCCAAATAATGTGCATTAATATTAAAAGGAATCATTCCTAAGGTTGCATAATTTGGTGGATAAACTATCGGCATATCATTTGTAGTTTGCATGGTAGGTCCGCAAATATTACTTCCAGCACTTGTTCCTAAATAAGGTATCCCGCTATTCAATTTTACTTTTAGAACTGTAAATAGGTTCTGCTTATATAGCTCATCAACCAATACAAATGTATTACCCCCTCCGACAAAAACAGCTAGTGCATTTTTAACCGCTTCCTGAGCATCGGTAAACTTGTGAATTCCTTTTACCGTAATTCCAATCTTTTTAAATGCAATTGAAGCTATTTTGGTATATGCATCATAACTTATGCCACTTGGTCTGGCGTATGGTATAAAAAGGATTTCATCAATCGTATTAAAAAAAGTTTTTAACTCGGGTAGAATATATTCCAAATATCCACTTCCATGAATCGTTGAAGTACTTGCGATTATCAGTCTTTTCATATTCAAGAAAATATTATTTAAAAGTAAACATAGTTAATCTTTAACAAAAGTTTATCAAGGTTTTAATATTTATTTATGACTTCTGTTATTTAATTTGTAATAGATGGTAAAACAACTAACCTTTATTTTACTTTTAAGTATCAGTACTAAAATTTTCACTCAAGAAAAACAAATTGTTATTTCTGGTAACATAATTAGTGATGCATTATCTGTAGAAAATATTCATATATTAAACAAAGCTTCAAATAAAGGTACCATCACTAATAAATACGGAGAATTTAAAATTCCTGTAAAAGCCAACGATACACTTGTGTTTTCTGGAATACAATTTTATACAAAAGAAGTGCTTATTACGCAACAATTAATTAAAAATAAGTCAATCATAATTAAACTATTCCAAAAAACAAATGAGTTAGATGAAGTTGAAGTAAAAGCTCATAACCTATCTGGGAATTTAATAACAGATGCTAATAAAGTAAAAGACTCCATTTCTAAGCTTAATTCATTAGCATTCGATTTCTCTATGATTGATTTTAGTAAACCTATCGTATTAGGTATTGATGAGTTTTCAAGAAGTACAACCTCAAGTGATAAACAATTAACACCTAGTGGTAATGTAAATGTTTTAGCCATACTAGGTCTTGTATTAAACCCTTTATTTAAAGAAGTTGGAAAAATTGGAAAAAAAAGAAAACAACGAAAAAATGAAGAAAGAGTATATCAAAAAAATGCAATGAATGCTCCCGAAAAAATAATTGTTGAATTGGGTGAAGCATTTTTTACCGAAACCTTAAAAATTCCAAGTGAAGAAATTATAGATTTTATAGGTTTTTGCGAATCAAAAGGAATTATAGCCTTTTACATTGAAGGTAAAAAAATGGAAGTTATTGATATTTTGATAAAGGAAAGCATAGTATACCAAAAATCTAACAAGAAAGATTAAATTATTTCTCCATTTTCCAAAGATATTTGCAAGCTAATGAGCGATAAGGTTGCCAGCTTTCGGCAATTTCAATTAACGTCGGTTTTAACATCTTCTTCTCAACATCAATGTTATATAGTGAAGTCATCCGTTGCTGAATGCCCAAATCATCTACCGGAAATACATTTAACCTATCCATTGGAAACATTAATATCATTTGTACTGTCCATTTCCCTACTCCTTTTATCGTTGTTAAATAATTTATAATTTCTTGGTCTGTCTTCTTATACAAATAATCAAAAGACATATCGTTCTCTAATGCAAAACTTGCAACATTTTTTAAATAATTTGCTTTGGCTCTTGACAAACCTGCTTTTCTCAACACCGTATCTTCAATGTTTAATAATTCTTTGGCCTTAGGATAACCATTAACAAATAAATCTTCAAATCGCCTCCATATTATCTCAACAACCTTAACAGATAATTGTTGCGAAACAATGGAATTTAATAATGCTCTATAGACATCTATATCTAATTCAGGATTAATCTTTTGGGATACTTTTTTAATTCCATTTGTTAAAATTTTATCTTTTTCTAAATAGGCAAGTATTTCTTCGTATGATTTCATTGATTACAAAATTACATTAAAACCTGAGTTTGACCTAAGATTTAATATTTGATTCGTTTTTTTGGAATGTTTTTTTGTTAATTAACAAATCATTATAGACTTTTACATTCTAAAATAAATTTATGCCTCTACCAAGAAAGTACTTTATTCTTTTTATAATTCCACTTGTTGCATTTACAATGCATAAATATTATATCAGTTTAACGAAAATTGACTATAAAAAAGAAAGTAATTCTGTTCAAATAACCCTACGTATTTTTATTGATGATATACAAGAAACCATAAATAGTACTTACGATAAAAAGCTTGAACTTGGGTTACCAAGCGAATCAAAAGAAATTGACACCTTAATCAATAACTATATTATTCCTAAATTAAAGGTAAAAATTAACAATGTAGATAAAACATATACCTATCTAGGGAAAGAATACGAAGATGAAGTTGTTTTTGTTTATTTGGAAATAGAAAATATAGAAGTTATAAATTCAATAGAGATTATAAATAATATACTGATGGAAAGATTTCCGAATCAAAAAAACATCATTAAACTCAATATTAATGGTGTTAAAAAGACTTTTCTATTAACCAATAAAAAATATAAAGATTTGTTAAAGTTTTAATAATAAACCTTAATTTCATGTTAAAATAATTACTTTCGGCGATTGAACATAAACCCACTTCTATCTAATGAAAAAGTTATTATATTTTTTAGTATCGTTTTTAATCGTTACTTCAATTTCTTTTGCTCAGACTAAAGAAAGAAAACCAGGACACACTGGTACAAGTAAATTCAGACAATTAAAACAAGAACTTCCTACACCTAATACGCAACATACCGCTTCTGGAGCTCCTGGCTATGAATACACGCAACAGCAAGTAGATTATGTTATGAATATTACTATAGATGACGAAACTCAAAAATTGTATGGCGATGAAGTAATCACCTATCATAACAATTCTAAAGACTATTTAGAATATTTATGGGTACAATTAGATCAAAATATGAGAGCTCCGGACTCTAAGACTCCTGATGTTCAACAAACTTCCATAGCTGGCGGTTCGCTTAGAAGACCTAAAACTTTTACTAAAGACTATTTGAAAAAACCTTTTGCTGGTGGATTTAATTTAGAATATGTTAGAGATGCAAATGACAAACCATTATCACATTTTATTAATAACACTATGATGCGAATCAACCTTGCTAAACCATTAGCTCCAGGCGCTACATATGTTTTTAAAATTAAATGGTGGTATAATATCAATAATTATATTTTAGATGGTGGACGTTCTGGTTATGAGCATTTTCCTAAAGATGGTAATAATTTATATGTAATCGCTCAGTTCTTCCCAAGACTAGCGGTATACGATAATGTAGATGGCTGGCAAAACATACAATTTTGGGGACGTAGTGAATTTGCCTTAGAATTTGGCAATTATACAGTTAATATTACAGTACCTGCAGACCATATTTTGAATGCTACCGGAATACTTCAAAATCCAAAAGAAGTATTGTCAAAAGAACAATACAAACGTTTGCAAAAAGCTAAGAAAACTTTTGACAATCCTGTAATGATTGTGAATCAAACAGAAGCAGAAGCTGCGGAAAAGGGACACTCTAAAAAAACGAAGACATGGAAGTTTTATGCAGAGAGAGTTAGAGATATTGGTATTGCTACTTCACGAAAATTTATTTGGGATGCCATGGCAGTTGATATTAATGGTAAAACGGTAATGGCATATTCATTATATCCTAAAGAAGGAAATCCACTTTGGGAAGAACATTCTACAAGAGTAGTAGCAAATACGTTGAAAGTGTACTCAAAATATACTTTTGATTATCCATATCACAAAGCAATCTCAGTTCATGCAAGAAGGCAAGGTATGGAATACCCTCAAATTTGTTGGAATTTTGGAAGACCTAATGAAAATGGCACCTATTCTGATAGAGTAAAAAATGGAATGATTGGTGTTATTACACATGAAGTAGGGCATAATTTTTTTCCCATGATAGTAAATTCTGATGAACGTCAATGGACATGGATGGATGAAGGTCTTAATTCTTTTGTTCAAATTCAAGCAGAAACAACTTACGACCCAAATATCAGTTCTCGCGGATTACCAAAAAAAATTGTTAGATATATGAGTATGGATCAAGAGCGTTTATCACCAATCATGACACAAGGTGACCATGTATATAATTTTGGTCCTAATGCCTATAGTAAACCAGCAGCTGGTTTAACTATGTTAAGAAATACGATTATGGGTCCCGAGTTGTTTGATTATGCATTTAGAACCTATTCTAAACGTTGGATGTTTAAACATCCAACTCCTGCTGACTTTTTCAGAACAATGGAAGATGCTGCTGCTATGGATTTAGATTGGTTCTGGAGAGGATGGTTCTATACAACTGATTATAACGATGTTGGTATTAAAGAAGTTAAAAAATATTATTTAACTGATAATCCTTCTAAAACTGCTAAGACTAAAACGCAACGTTTTAGTAAAGAAATAAATGAATTGATTTATTTTGCTTCAGAAGATGAAATTGGTGACCCTAGTAAAGCGAAAAAGTTAAAAGATTTTACTGCAATAAATGAATACCTAAACAATTTATCTGAAGTTGAAAGAGCTACTATGAAAAAAGTTCCTAATTATTTTTATGAGGTTACATTTGATAAACCAGGAGGATTGGTATTACCTCTTATTGTAGAGTTAACATTTGAAGATGGAACTAAAGAGCGTAAACAATATCCTGCTGAAATTTGGAGTAAACATGATAAAGAAGTGAAAAAAACCTTTGCAACTGAAAAACAGATTACAAATATTGTGGTTGATCCCGATTTGGAAACTGCAGATATTGATATGACTAATAATAGTTGGCCTAAAAAAACAGAAGGTAATCAATTTGAAAAATTCAAACAGAAATTGAAAAACTAGTTAGACTTACTATGAACCTATCATATCAATAAAATATAATTTATTGATATTCAATACTTAAAATACACCTGTACATTAAAGGAATGAGTTGTATTAAGAGTTCTATTTGAAAAATACCACCCCGTCTTTTTACTAAAAAAAGCCACCCCTCCTTGAAATAAGGAGGGGAGTTTTATTTGTAAATTTTTTTAAGAAAAACTAAAAATGATTCTTAGGAGTAAAAAACTCAACTCCTTCCTTTTTTTAAGGGAAGGTGGCTTTAGCAAAGCTAAAGACGGAAGGGTATATGATTAGCTAGGCAAAAGTTTCAAAGTTATAAAATAACCAAACTATTTTTTGATGATTTAAAAATACCCTTGTTATCAAAATAGATAAATATGAGTATATTTTGCTCATTGATAGACTGAGTTCGACCTAATACTTTC
>Ga0256847_1001024_pt1 | contig 15354 bp, 13 predicted proteins | sample TeddybearmetaG_FD_189099 | JGI IMG/M metagenome (GOLD analysis project Ga0256847, IMG submission 189099) | Hydrothermal vent microbial communities from East Pacific Rise, Pacific Ocean - Teddybear | ecosystem: Environmental > Aquatic > Marine > Hydrothermal vents | place: Pacific Ocean: East... | reverse complement strand
AGCCAGTAGGTTAAATAACAGGAATTGCCTGATTAATCTTGAGAAAGTTTTAGCGATGTTTTTCAAATGGCAGGATAGTAGCAGTTTTTTTGGTAGGCGGAGTTTGTGTATATTCCGGGTCTAGATACAGGTCCTGAAGCTGAGCATTTAATGCTTGAAATGATTCCATCAACATAGCCGATAATCGCATCTGATAACCAAGTTCTGAACGAGAACGAGCTCGTTCGGTTTCTAATTGAAACTTTATCCCCTGTAATCTTGGTCTAATGTGTTTTGGCGCTGTGGTTATCTGTGCATTTAAAATGCGCATTCGATATTGTTCAAATCGTTCAGGATTGTGCTCATAAAGCGCCACCCAGTCATCAAAATCCATTTCATTCAGGGAGGCTATCGATATTGCATTAACCTGATTAGAACATTTATCCATTAGATTTCAGCTACCTTACGAGTTTAATTATCCCTTAATTCACGTCTTAATATCTTACCAACATTTGTTTTCGGTAATTCAGTTCTGAATTCAATAATCTTTGGTACTTTATAACCGGTCAATTCTTTACGGCAATGAGCTATGATTTCCTTTTCGGTAAGGGTGTCATCCGTTCGAACAATTACTGCTTTTACGATTTCGCCACATTTGTCATCGTCCACGCCTACTACGCCTACTTCTAATACTCCAGGGCAATCTACAATGACAGACTCAACTTCATTGGGGAACACATTAAAACCAGATACTAGAATCATATCTTTTTTGCGATCCACAATGCGAAAGAAGCCCTTCTCATCCATCATTGCAATATCGCCAGTTTTCAACCAGCCTTTTTCATCCAGCACAAAAGCAGTTTCTTCCGGTTTTTTCCAGTACTCGCGCATTACCTGTGGTCCTCGGACACACAACTCTCCTACTTCGCCCTGCGCCAGAAACTCCCCGTCTTCAGAGCGAATTGAAACTTCGGTAGAAGAAAGAGGCAATCCTATACTGCCATTGTATTCGGTTAAGTTGAGCGGGTTGATACAAACAGCCGGTGAAGTTTCGGTTAAGCCATATGCCTCCAGCAATGGCGCACCAGTCACTCGTTTCCAGCGATTTGCTACGGCTTCCTGTACTGCCATGCCACCACCCAATGTCAGTTTTAGTGTAGAGAAATCCAGATCAGCAAAACCATCTGTATTCAGCAGGCCATTGAACAAGGTATTGACACCGGTAATCGCGGTATATTTGACGCTGGCTAATTCTTTAACAAATCCTGGCATATCACGTGGGTTGGTTATCAGATAGTTCAGTGCACCAACTTTCATGAAAACCAGGCAGTTCGCTGTAAGAGAAAAAATATGATAGAGCGGAAGCGCGGTAATTATTATTTCTTTGCGTTCTTCAACCTTGGTAGAAATCCATTCCCCCGCTTGTTGCATATTGGCAACCATATTTTTATTGGTCAGTACAGCACCTTTTGCCAGCCCTGTTGTGCCACCTGTATATTGCAAGAATGCGATATCTTCGTGAGTGATTTTCTGCGGAGAAAATTGTTTTGAAGCGCCCCGTGCCAGCGCTTGTTTATACGTGATGCTGCCGGGTAATGAATAACCGGGCACCATTTTTTTGACATATTTGACGACCAGATTGACAATCAGGGATTTAGGGAATTTAAGCATATCACCTAACTGTGTGGTGATTACCTGTTGGATATCTGTATCCTTAATCACCTTTTCTACTGTGTCGCAAAAATTATCAACCACGATAATGACTTTCGCACCGGAATCTTTTAACTGATGTTTGAGCTCTCTGGGTGTATATAAAGGATTGGTATTAACTACGGTAAATCCTGCTTTTAATACTGCAAAAATGGCAATTGGATTCTGTAATAAATTCGGCATCATGATGGCGACACGATCACCTTTTTCCATGCCGGGAATAGATTGAAGATAGGCTGCTAAATCCTCGCACAATTTGCCGATTTCAGCATAACTGATTGTGGTGCCTAAATTACTAAATGCTGGCAGATCGGCGAATTTTTCCACCGCCCGATCAAATACTTCAGTAACAGAGTTGAATTCGTTGAGATCAATTTCTTCAGAAACGCCAGGGGGGTAGCTCTTTAGCCAGGGTTTTTCCATTCGTTACTCCTTAAAAATCGTTATTTTTATGCGCTGATCATAAGCCTATTATTATTCGATGACTAGCTTTTGAAAGAAAAACCGATAAAATCAAGATTTTGTCATTTTAGAATCTCTTGCAAAATTCGGGAGTGGATGAGCTGCAAAGCCACATTTCTTCTGATTTTAGCCAGAATGAGGTGCATAGTTGCGGCTACGCATCGAAATTCTGGATGAAAACAGGGGAATGTGGAGCAGCAGATCGCCGCTCCCGAGTTTTGCAAGAGGCTCCTTAGTCTGGTTATTTTCCTGAACCAGGTCTCAGGCTACCTGGCTGTTGTCGTTTGATTGTTTGGCGGTAAAAAATTCCGGTTCAAAATCATCAACCATAATGGCATTCATGGTTGCAGAATGGGCCTGACGTAAAATTTCTGCTTCATCTGCAGTGATCTGGCCATTCAATTGAAGTTCCGCCATCCAGTCATCGTAACTAATTAAATCAGACTTTATACAACGATTTGCTCGCAAGCGGCGTTCAATGGGTTCTGCCTTTATTACCAGGTGTAAGGCATATTCGAGTTTGCCCGTTATGTCATTAGGGTCTTCGCTAACAAAGATACCTTTGGTTAGATCATCTCTGGTTTGGCCTGGTTTGAGTAAAATTGAGGCGACTCGATGGCCGAGTGAATCGTTTGGCGCGCGTAGGCTCAGGCCAAGCGGAAATACCAGCAAGCGGGTCAACAGACCAACCCATTTGTTGGGGAAGTTGCGCAAGACTTCATCCAGTGCCAACTGTACCTGATGCAGACAGTATTTAGCGCTCCATTCAACTAGTGGCAAATCGGTTCTGGGTCGGCCGTCGTCTTCGTATTTTTTCAGGATAGCTGATGTATAAAACATAAAGCTGAGGGCATCGCCAAATCTACCGGAAAGTTTTTCCTTTCTTTTAAAGGCTCCACCAAGCATCATCAATGCCAGGTCAGATACGACGGCAAAGGCAGCGCTCATTTGCCCAAGACGACGATAATAGATAGCCAAACGTCCTTTTCTGGGTGACCCGGCCAGATGACTGCCACTCAGGCCATAGATAAAAGCTCGGCTTAAGTTCATCACGAAATGTGACAGGTGGCCGGTCAGTGCTGAATCAAACGCCTGTAATGCTTCGGATTGATCTTCAATGGCGGTAGCTTCCATTTCTTTCACCAGATAAGGATGGCAGCGAATGGCGCCCTGGCCAAAAATGATCATACTGCGGGTCAGTATATTCGCGCCTTCGACGGTGATACCTACAGGCATAGTTTGATAGAAACGACCGATATAATTCGATGGTCCCAGACATATTCCGCGCCCGCCATGGACATCCATTGCGTCGTTTAGTAGTTTCCGTGCGAGTTCTGTATTGTGATATTTTAATATTGCCGTGACTACTGATGGTTTTTCACCACTGTCTAGTGCAGATAAGGTCAGCAATCGTCCAGCATCCATCATATAGGTGAATCCGCCGATTCGTGCGAGTGCTTCTTCGATGCCTTCAAATTTTCCTATAGATGTTTTGAATTGCTTGCGAATATGGGCATAGGCACCCGTTACTCGGGTTGCATATTTACCACCGCCTGCGCCCACAGCTGGTAAGGAAATACCTCGCCCAGCTGATAGCGATTCGACCAGCATACGCCAGCCTCTGCCAATATTATCTTGCCCGCCGATAATGTAATCCATGGGGATGAACACATCTTTTCCACTGTTCGGGCCGTTTTGAAATGCGCCATTGAGCGGGAAGTGTCTTTTGCCAATTGAAACACCGGCAGTATCAACCGGAATTAGCGCGCAAGTGACACCCAGCTCTAATTCATCGCCGATCAAATTATCTGGATCATAGACTTTAAATGCCAGACCAAGCACAGTAGCTACCGGTCCAAGTGTGATGTAACGCTTTTCCCAGTTAAGTCGTAGTCCGAGCACTTCTTTGCCTTCGAATTCACCTTTACAAATCACGCCAGTATCTGGAATCGCACCCGCATCAGAACCAGCTGTCGGTCCGGTCAGTGCAAAACAGGGGATTTCGCGACCATCAACCAATCGTGGCAGATAGTGGTTTTTTTGTTCTTCTGTACCATAATGCAGCAGTAATTCCGCAGGTCCCAGTGAATTAGGCACCATGACGGTAATTGATGCAGAGATACTACGGCCAGTAAGTTTGACGATGACATTGGAATGAGCATGTGCTGAAAATCCAAGTCCGCCATATTCTTTGGGGATGATCATGCCGAAAAATTTTTCTTTTTTGAGAAAATCCCACACTTCTGGAGGCAAATCATAAAGGTTGTGAGTAATGTCCCAGTCATCGATCATGGTGCATAGCTCTTCGACCGGGCCATCGATAAATGCCTGCTCGTCCGCTCTCAGCGTGGGACGCTGGTACTGTAGTAATTTATTCCAGTCAGGAGCGCCTCCAAACAGATCAGCTTCCCACCACACGGTTCCCGATTCAATTGCGTCACGTTCGGTTTGAGACATAGCTGGCATGGCTTTGCGAATTTGTTTTAGTAATGGAGCTGATAAATATTTTTTGCGTATTGAAGGAATTGCCAGAAGTGCAGTCGGTAAAAGAAAAAGCAGCCAGACGATTCCACCCCAAAATGGGCTGAATAAACCAAAAGCAGTGAAAAGCGCCAGAGCAATCGAAACCAAAATGGCTATCTTAAAGAAGGTTGAAGGTGCCTGTTGTCGGTTTTTAATTCGGGTGATGGCATAAAGTAAAACTAGAAAAGACAAAATAAAAATCAAAATATCCATTCGACTGACCTTTAAATAATTAGAGGATAAATAATTGAGTACTTATAGTACTATTAGTTGCGTTTTGCAACTAATTATAACGGGTTAGTTTTTTACTGTTTCGTAGTGACGATTATTGTACTGGTAATCGAATGGATTGACCCTTCTCGTCAACCGCCACATAAACTATTCGAGCTGTGGCAACATTCAGCGATTGCAAATCACGAATATTGCGCTGAACCCAGACATCGACATCTACTGTCAGCGAGCTGCGACCCTGTTCGACCAGCTCAGCATAAAAAGTCACCAGATCACCGACATAAAGCGGCAGCATGAAATTCATCTGTTTTACCGCCGCAGTGACGATTGGTCCTTTGGCACGAATAATTGCAGGGATGCTGCCCGCGATATCAACCTGAGCCATCAGCCAGCCACCGAATATGGTTCCGCCGGGATTGGAATCTTTCACTGCAGCATAAGTTTTTAATACGATTTCTTTGTCAGGCAATGGCATTTGTTTTTCTCAGAGTTGAGCTAGTTATTTTAACTTTTTTATAGATTCAAACGTCAAAATATATCTTTAGATATTGATTGGTTTCTTCCAGATCTATTGATAGATTTTGGTCAGCGAACTGTAACAAAGGCATTATTTTTTGCAATAATCGCGCAGCTTCCGGTTTTAAGCTTTCAGTGTTTCCGCTTGCTATTAATTTTAACGCCTGATCAATGGTGAGAAATTCAGTATCTTGTGTTTGTTTGGCGCTAACTATGTTATTGCCGCCTGACTCTATGGCTTTATTCAATTTATGATCAAGTTGACTGTAAACATCCTCTACGCTGGCTTCTTTATTGGACAGATTGCTGAATATCCCACCTGAAAAACTAATTGGAAGCGTTCTGTCCAGTACTTTAACCTTTTCCCGCTCGAAACTGGTTTTTAATCTGTGCAGTCCCGTCATTGCCCCAAGACTATTGGTCGCCGGTAATAAAATCATAAATTCTGCTTTTCCCTGATAACACAGCATGTCTTCACGACGAATAGTTTTTTGCAAGATTTCGGCTACTCGATTGAGAATTTTAGAAACAATCGGTTGCTCGAAATGTTTGGTGATGATGTCAAATTGATCAAGTTTTAGTTTTACTACGCTCAGGTTGACTTTGTGACGCACGGCAAAGGATAATTCCTGGATTAAACGATCATCAAAACATTTTTGCTGTGTTAGATTCAGCAATAAATCAGCAGGCGAATTATTGTTATCGGAAGGTAGTTGATTTAAGGTATGTTTTTTTAATCGTCGACCTTGAAGTTCCAACCTTGATAAAAGTTCGCTACTGGAAAATGGCATTGTAATAAAATCTGAGGCACCATCATGGAAAGCCTTTTCACGTTGTGATTCATCGTCTTCTGCGCCTACCAATAATAAAACAGGTATGGCTGAAATCATTTCATCCTGTGCTTTTCTCAGGCGTTCCATCAAGCCATATTGATCTATGGCTATTGAAAGATCTGAAACCAGGATACAGATTTCGTCCATTTGAGTAATTTTTTTCCAGGTAGATTCCGCATCTTGAACAATGTTTAGTTGAAAAAGAGGCGATAATATTTTCTCTAGCGAAGAAGTTGTGATCGCACTTTTACAAAGCAATAGTAGAGGCGGCTTAGATTGCGGCATGTTTGAGGATCATAATAAGAAGAGACATCTATAAAAAATACTTATGGTGCATAAGCCACTTATAGCCTATTTTATTTAAATCACCTGCAATCGTCTGGATCCTGGTTCCCGGTCCCGACCAGCTTGACAAAAAGGTGGTGTAAGCGGTGTCGCTATAGTCCTGGAAACGCGACAGGCTACTAGTACTCCAACAACATTGTATTGATGTTGGAGTACCTAGGATATACGTGCTGCTCGTTTACGTTCTGACTCGGTGAGTAGTTTTTTACGTACCCGAATAGAAGCGGGTGTTACTTCTACCAGTTCGTCATCTTCGATAAATTCAATCGCCTGCTCCAGAGTCATTAATATGGGTTTGACCAGAATCAGGTTTTCATCGGTTCCCGCAGCTCGAATATTGGTCAATTGTTTGGCTTTGGTCGGGTTCACGGTTAAATCATTTGCGCGACTATGTATACCGATAACCATGCCTTCATACACTTCTTCTGCATGACCAAGAAATAATTTGCCACGTTCCTGCAGATTAAATAATGAGTAACCCAACGCTTTACCTTTGGAGTTAGAAATCAGCACACCGTTAATACGAGTACCAGAATCCATCGGTTTGACCGGGCCATAACAATCAAAAATGCTGTAAAGCAAACCTGTACCCTGAGTCGCGGTCAGAAATTCGTTCCGGAATCCAATCAAACCTTTGGATGGAATCGAAAAATCAAGTCGAACTCGACCCTGACCATCAGGTACCATATCCTTTAATTGCCCACCACGCAGCCCAATTCTTTCCATGATCGTACCCTGATGTCGATCTTCTACATCGATGGTGACAGACTCATATGGCTCCTGCATTTCTCCATCAATTTCACGGTAGATGACTTGTGGGCGAGATACGCCGAGTTCAAAACCTTCTCGTCGCATGGTTTCTATCAAAATAGAAAGATGTAGTTCACCACGACCCGATACCTTAAACCTGTCCGGGTCTTCAGTGGCTTCTACACGGAGCGCAACATTGTGCTCCAGTTCTTTTTGCAGACGCTCAAAAATCTGTCGTGAAGTAACATATTTGCCAGCGCGGCCGGCAAAGGGAGATGTGTTGACCAGGAAATTCATGGTAACAGTCGGCTCATCAATAGATAAAGCCGGTAAGGCTTCGACATTTTCGTTATCACAGATAGTATCTGAAATTTTAAGACCAGGAATGCCAGAAAAAGCGATGATATCGCCAGCAAAGGCTTCTGGAATTTCTTTCCGTTCGAGTCCCATGTAACCGAGAACCTGCAAAACTTTTGCCCTACGTTGTTTGCCCGCAGCATTGACCACTGTGACCTGTTGATTGGTGGCAATTCGACCGCGTTTAATGCGACCGACGCCGATCAAACCAACGTAACTGCTGTAATCTAGTGAGCTCACTTGAAGTTGCAGTGCGCCATCAAGATTAACATCCGGAGCAGCAACACTATCGACAATCATCTGAAACAAAGGTTCCATGTCACTACCCGGTTTGTTGTAATCGATCATTGCGTAACCTTCAAGTGCAGAGGCGTATATGATCGGAAAGTCCATTTGTTCATCTGTAGCGCCCAGGCGATCAAACAGGTCAAAAGTTTGATCTATGACCCAGTCCGGTCGGCTACCGTGACGGTCAACTTTATTGATAACAACAATTGGATTCAATCCCTGTGCCAGGGCTTTTGAAGTAACAAAACGGGTCTGTGGCATCGGTCCTTCAACCGCATCAACCAACAATAGTACGGAGTCGACCATCGACATGACTCGTTCTACCTCACCTCCAAAATCGGCATGACCCGGGGTATCAACAATGTTGATGCGGTAACCTTTCCATTTGACTGCTGTATTTTTGGACAGGATTGTAATGCCACGTTCCTGCTCCAGTTCGTTGCTGTCCATGGCGCGATCGAGCTGGTCAGCTCTTTCACCTAAAGTACCAGATTGTTCCAGCAGTTTATCAACCAGGGTAGTTTTGCCGTGGTCAACGTGGGCTATAATCGCAATATTGCGCAATTGTTCAATCATAATATTATTGTTGCAAATCGAGCATTAATTGCCGATTGCTACCGAGTCCAGAATAAAAAGTCGCGCGATTATATCCCTATAGAATAAAGAAGCCAGTGCTTGCCTCTATTATTGCCTGAAATAGGCTGTATAAAAGCGCAAACTTATCCAGCCCTCCTATACTTAAGGTTAATCTTTAACACTTTTTAACTATGTCCAAAGCGAAGATTCTTCTGGTTGATCATTCAGTTACTAAATTGACTGCATTGAAATCTATACTGGAATCAGTAGGCGCTAAATTATTAACAGCGCAATCCAGCGATGAAGCACTACTTAAAGCCAGGAAAGAAGATGACATCGTTCAGATTATTCTGAATGACCAAATGCCTGATATGGAGAGTATTAAAACAGTAAAATTACTTCAGGAAGAAACACTGACACGCGGCATTCCAATTATATTTATTACCACCAATTCTGAGCAGGATTTACTAAATCATTGTTTCCAGCTGGGGACAGTTGACCTGATTATGATGCCATTCAAAAAGCAGTATTTACTGTCAAAAGTTCGAGTGTTTCTTGAATTGTGGGAATTACGAACTGAATTAGTGCTGGAAGTTGAAAAACGAAGACGCGTTGAGCAGCATCTCGCTCGGTTGGTGAAGCAGGATCCATTAATAGATTTGCAAGACCTGGGTAGTTCGTGTGATGAGCTTGACCAGCGAAAAACTAGTCTTCGAGAAAACATCAAAACAGCATTGCAAAACAATGAATTGAGCGTGTTTTATCAGCCTATTGTAAATGTTTCGAGAGGCAGGATAGTTAGCTGCGAAGCCCTGTTGCGCTGGCATAACCGTGATCTGGATCCTATAAATCCTGATGAATTTATCCCGGCGGCTGAACGTGCAGGACTAATGTCCGATATAGGAAGTTGGGTGCTAACACAAGCTTTAAATGATGCGGTCTATTGGCGTGACCAACTTCATCAGCATCTGAGTATTACCATAAATGCATCCAGGCAAGAATTTAAAGGAGGTCAATTATTTGAGACAATTAAAAAACAGTTGGCGCTACATCGATGGGATGAGAATCTTTTACAGATAGAAATTAATGAAAGCTTATTATTTAATAACGAGGGCAAGATTCGAGATCATCTATACGAAATTAAGAAACTCGGGATTGGTCTTTCGGTTGATGACTTTGGAACCGGTTATTCCTCACTGAAGTACCTGATAAAAAGCCCGCTAGATACGATCAAAATTGATTGCAGTTTGATCAGTTCGATTCATCAAAATGCTGAAAGTAAATCCCTTGTTAAAACGATAATAGCGATGGCGCATGGACTTGGGTTGAAAGTCATCGCTGAAGGCGTTGAAACCAGGGAACAGCAGGAGTACTTACAGCACAAAAATTGTGATTACGCACAGGGTTTTTTCTTCGGCAAACCGATGGCTGCAGAACAGTTTGCTGAGTATTTAGTAAAACAGAAAATAAATAAGAGTTGACATTTTGTAATATAGTTTGATAATTCCAATATTATGGAATTATCAAATACAGTTTCAATACTTTCTTCACTGGCACATGAGTCGAGATTGCAAATATTCCGTCAGCTGGTCCAGGCCGGATCAAGAGGTCTGACACCAGGGCATTTGAGTAATCGACTGAGCATGCCTGCTGCAACACTGTCTTTTCACCTCAAGGAATTGCTTCAGGCGAACCTGTTACTAAAGAATAAACAGGGTCGATCAATACAATATTCTGCCAATTATCGGACAATGAATAAATTGATAACTGATTTGACCAAAAATTGTTGCGACGGAGAAAGTCATTGCAAGCCTCACTTATCTTTAAAACCAACTGGAATTAAATCATGAAAAGACTACACGTGCACATCTCAGTACCCGAACTGAATTCTGCAATTCAATTTTATAACAGTATGTTTGGTGAACAACCAACTAAAATAAAAGAAGATTATGCCAAGTGGCAACTGGATGATCCTTTTGTCAATTTTGCCATTTCTACCCGAAGTGAAAAAATTGGTCTTGATCATCTTGGTCTACAGGTTACAGATGTAGATGAATTGAATGCGATCAATACACGTTTGACTGAATCCAGCATAGATGCTGGAGAAGTTAACGACGGGACCTGTTGTTATGCAGAATCGAAAAAATCATGGTCTTTCGACACGGCCGGAATTCCATGGGAAAACTTTGTCACAATGAAAGACGCTGAATTATTCGGTGTAGATAATCAGCATGAAGAGGCTAACAACTCTGCCTGTTGTTCTGGCCAGACACCTGTTCAGAAAAGTAAATCTGCCTGTTGCTAGAACCACCTGATTCAACCAGGTGGTCAGGTAGTTTATTTTTTCACAGACAAGCCTGCTTTACGCCAGCCTAAAAAACCATCCGAATAATTCTGAACATTGGTGTAACCCATGTCCTGAAGCGTTTTGGCTGCGAGCGGGCTGCGGATTCCTGCACCGCAATAAACGACAATAGGCGTATTCTTGTTCTGTGCCACTTTCGACGCGCGGAATTCCAGCCAGCCGCGAGGAATTATAGCGTTTTGAGTAGCATCGATTGTGCCGCCCATATTGCTGACTTCATCTGTAGTACGGATATCGATTAAAACCATTTCCAACTCGTTGTCGAGCATTTTCTGGAGAGCTTCGGTACTAATATCTGTTGTTTCAGATTCAGCCTGTTTTTGTAATTGCTGACCGGATGTGATGCCTAAGGGTGCTGCTTGTCCCGCAAGAGAAAAGGCTAAAAAGGTAATGGCCGTTATTATTGTTGATTTTGTAGATGGCATAAGCATGTACTCAGGGAAAGAAGTTAATACGACCGTTTGAAAATGGTTAAGTTCTTCTGAACACAGAACTTTCTACCTCAAGTTGTTGAATTTCTCCGGGATAAAGATTGCCGAGATGCCATTCTGCCACCTGGGTTCGCACTAACCGCAACACAGGAAATCCAATAGCTGCACACATGCGACGTACCTGACGATTCCGACCTTCAGATATCTGAATTTCCAACCATTGAGTTGGAATATTTTTACGTTCCCTAATTGGTGGATTACGTTGCCATAACCACTCGGGTTGTATCACTTTTTTTACGCGAGCTGGCCGTGTCTGGCCGTCTTTTAGCTTTATGCCACGGCTGAGTTTAATAATTTCTTTGCGAGCTGGAATTCCATCCACTTGTGTTAAGTAAGTTTTCCACTGGTGGAATTTTGGATCGGTGATCCTTGCTTGTAGGCCACCATCATCGGTTAACAGCAACAGTCCTTCGCTATCAAAATCGAGACGTCCGGCAGGATATACTTTTGGGGTTTTAATAAATTCACTAAGAGTCTGCTTACCATCTTGAGATGTAAACTGGGATAGAACCCGAAAGGGTTTATTAAATAAAATGAGCTTAGCCATATTATTGCTTTTCTAACAATGTAAGCCAGCGTTGTTGTCTCTGTTCATCCATATTATGTTCATTTATAAGTTGCCAGAGTGTTGATAAGTCGGGTGAGTTACGGACAATTGAAATTTCATGCATTTCTGCGATATTGCAGACTATGGTTGTCAACTTTTTAGAAATTTCCAGTATTGACTGGTTAGAAATCAACGACTGGGCGACCTGGTTTGCATGCCGGAATTTCATACATTTTACTTGCTCCAGGTTTTGAAGTGTATTTTTCAATGATCCAAATTTATTAAGAAGACGTGCGGCTGTGCGCATACCGATGAAAGGAATACCCGGAATATTATCGGTTTTATCACCAGCCAGAGCTAGTTGATCAGCGATAAGTTCGGCTTTAACACCAAATTTCTTTTTGATCCGGTTGTAGCTGAGTTGGGACTTGCTGCCATAGTGCCACCACAGGTCATCGGGTCGAACAATCTGAGCCAGGTCTTTATCAGCAGTAAGGAAAACTATCGATAAAGATTCATTACGGTGTAAAGTGGCCATGGTGCCAATCAGGTCGTCCGCCTCGTAAATTTTACTGCTAACGCAGTTTATTCCAAGTGCTTCAACCCATAAGCGACACCAGTCAAATTGGGGTTTTAGTGCGTCGGGTGTTGAGCGGCGATGGCTTTTATATTCGGGATAAAGTAATTTACGAAATGATTTGTCCCTGCTTTGGTCAAATGCAAAAACCAGAAACTCAGGTGAATCGGTAGTCAGCAATTGATACACCATATCAGTAAAACCAATGAAGGCATTATTTTGCTGGTTATGTCGATTTTTCAGGGTATCTGGCTGATGTTGCCAGCCCTGGTAAATGTAAATACTGCTATCAACCAGATACAATCTGGATTTATTCAAGATCATTTTGTAATGTTAGATAACTCGTTCGTTTTTGTTTGTTAATATAATCCTAAATTAATCAGTTGGCCGCTTAAATAGAATGATAAGTATATGAATGTATTAACTTTAATAACCGCGCCGCAGTTTACTCATTCTGTGAGTGATGCCACACCACAAATTGTACCTCTGGGAGCACATCTGACTATACAAATAAACTCACGAAGGGCCTGCCATTCACTCCTTTTTTTGTTACGCCAATTGTACTCCCAGAGGCACACTTTGCGGTGTCTAACTGATTAATTTAGGATTATGGCATGAATAAAAAATTGATAAATTATTTTTTCCTGTTGAACTTTTTTGGTAGCCTGGTGCATGCTGATGCCGGAATATCGCAACTAAAACAATTTATAAATCTGCAAGATTTTACTGCCGCTGTAACCGCTGGTGAACTTATATTAAGTCAACAACCCGATAACGCAGAAGCACAATTTTTTACGGCATTTGCATTGCAGAAGCAGGGCGTGTTTCCGCGAGCTGTTGAGCTTTATCAACGTTTGATAGAAGCATACCCCGATTCGCCAGAACCTAAAAATAATCTGGCTATTATCTATCAGAAACAGGGAGACTTTGATAAGGCCAGCGAATTATTGATTGCGGCAATTGATACAAGTCACAGCTATGCAACGGCGTATCAGAATTTAAATCGAATTTATACCGATTTGGCTAGAGTAGCGTATCGGCGTGCAATCAGTGTGACCAACCAGCCCGAAAGTGATTTATCAGAAATTCAATTATCAGCATTAAATTCGATTTCGCTTGCTGAGATTAAATTCAATCCTACGATTTCTGAAAATATAGAAACGCCAGACCCGAAGCCAGAGATAATTAATAATAAATATAGTGATGAAAAACATAAACAAGAATTAGTGGGTCATCTCAATAGTTGGATCAATGCCTGGAACAATCATCAATTTGCTCGTTACATCGACCACTATGAAGTAGGCTTCAATCCTGACTCAATTCGTCAACACAAATGGATTAGAAAACAATTTCAACTACTACAGATTAACGGTCCCTTGCAGATTGAAGTAAATCAAATCGATTTTCAGTTTCTTCACCCTGAAATGGCGACTATTCAGTTTGAACAGGTTTTTAAATCCAGCCGAAAGCAGGACAAGATTTTAAAACAACTTCAACTGGTTCATATTGATGGTCAATGGAAAATTTCTGGTGAGCAGGTTATTTCAGTTTTATGAAATATTTTTTGGTAATTTTGAATCTGCTGTTTTGTTCGAGTGGGACATATGCTGAGCAAATCTCTTCTTATGAGAATCAATTGTTACAAAGTATACAGTTTATGCAGCAAGGTGATCATGGTCAGGCTATGTCCTTGACCAGAAGTATTCTAGATGAATTCCCAAATAGCAAACTCGGTCAAATGTTATACGCAGACCTGTTATTGGCTAAAACACAGCCATTGAGTTCGGTTGGATCGGGTTTGCAATCAAAAGCAAATAGGCAGAATTTTTTGCTAGAGTTGAAACAACGATTGTCACATCAGCAGAGTCCTGCGCTTCAGGGTTTTATTCCCGACAATATACTTTTTCTGGCCGACCGGCATTCTCATGCGATAGTAGTTGATCTCGAACAGTCGCGAATCTATGTGTATAAAAATCAGGCAGGCAAGCCGGTACTGCAAACCAGCTATTTTTCAACTATCGGTCTCAGGGGTATTGGCAAAAATAAACGTGGAGATCAGAAAACTCCAATTGGCGTTTATCACGTCACCAGATATATCGATGATAAAGAACTGCCAGATTTGTATGGTAGCGGTGCCTTCCCGATTAACTATCCTAATATTTGGGATAAACGTAAAAAAAGAACAGGCGATGGGATTTGGTTGCATGGTACACCTTCTTACACATACAACCGTGCCCCTCTAGCGAGCAATGGCTGTATCGTTGTCAGTAATCTTGATTTTGAGGACATTGATTTATTCATTCAGGCTGAAAATCAAACTCCTGTTCTGGTTGTGGATCACATTAACTGGCTGAGTCCAGAATCATGGCGACAGCAGCGAAATGAGATGAAACAAGTATTTAGTAACTGGATTATTGATTGGGAAAGTCTGGAATTTGATCGTTTCAAGCGTCATTACTCTGAGAAAAATTATCAGGCACATGGTCGAAATTATAAAAACTGGGTAAGGTATCAACGTAAAATAAATAGCAAAAAAACCTATATCAATGTTGAATACGAAAATCTCAATATGTTTCGTTATCCTGGTGAGAAAGACCTTATTTTGATGCAATTCGATCAGTTTTATCAGAGTAATAATTTGAAAATTAATCTAGCCAAACAGTTATTCTGGATGAAATCTGGCTCAGAGGAAAATATAAGTTGGAAAATTGTCTATGAAGGCCGCAGGGATAATGGAATAGAAAAAATCACCCAAGCCAGGAAGTAATGAAAGCCGTGCCTAACGACAATGAACCCGTTAACAC